>OMDV01000051.1_pt1 | contig 24109 bp, 27 predicted proteins | sample 1673671 | NCBI WGS metagenome assembly OMDV01 (sample SAMEA103958118, study PRJEB25191) | human gut metagenome | reverse complement strand
TTTTATCACTCGGCATTGTATCCCCTCAAGACACTTCTGGTCTGACACCCGCCCCCGGAGTATGGTAAGATGAAATAAATACAGGAAGCGAGGCAAGGTATGAAGAAATTTCTTCTGCTCCTGCTGCTGGCTGCGGCGGCGTGGGGCTTTTATGAGGGGTCGCAGGAAAGCGGCACTATCCAGCCGGCGGGACGGCCCGCGGCAGAGGCCTCCTCCGGCCGGTCCGGCGGCGTCACGGAGATCTTCCGCACGATCGTCCGGGGCGCGTCGGATCTGCCCTTCGGCGAGCTGCTGGACCGCTCGGGAGAAACGCCCGCCGCGCCCGCTGCCCCTTCTTCTGCTGCGCCGTCTGAGAATCCACAGATCGCCGCTTCTCCCGAGCCCGGCCTGACGGAGTTGCTTCATTTCAAGGACGCCGTGGAGAGCCGGATCGACCGCTCCCGGTTCGTTCCCTCCTCGGAGATCCCGCCGCTCCTGAAAAATGCCATCATCGCCGCAGAGGACCGCCGCTTCTATGACCACGGCGCCATCGACATCGTGAGCGTGGGCCGCGCGGCGGTGGCCAATTCCATGGCGGGCACCACCGTGGAGGGCGGGAGCACCCTCGCCCAGCAGACGGTGAAAAATCTCTTCCTGTCCGACGAACGCACCTTCTCCCGCAAGCTCCGCGAGCTCGTCCTCGCCGTGCAGCTGGAAAAATATTATACCAAGGACCAGATCCTCGAGCTCTATCTGAATACGATCTATTTCGGCCACGGCACGTACGGCATCCGCGACGCCTGCCGCACCTATTTCAATAAGGAGCCGAAGGACCTCACCATCGCCCAGTGCGCCATGATCGCCGGCCTCCCGCAGGCGCCGTCCGCCTATGACCCCATCGATCATCCCGCAAAGGCGAAGAAGCGCATGTCCATCGTGCTCATGCTCATGGCGAAGGAAGGCTACATCACGCCCCAGGAGGCGGCGTCCGCCGCCATGGAGGCCATCCTGGAATAACGGAACCGCCCCTGCCGGGGCGGCTTTTTTTGTGTCATGGCTCATACTCCGCAGGCATGGCCGCGTGAAAAAACAGGTATTGGCTATTCTCCGGGCGATTTCCTACAATGAAGGCATACCAATCCTCCATCGATTTCAGAAAGGAGTCTCCCATGAAACTTTCCAAAGCCCTCTTCGCCGCCCTTGTATGCGGCGCCCTCTGCGGCGTCTCCCCCGCCGTATCCGCTGCGAATACCGCTGTGCCTCAGCCGCTTCCCCTTGCCGAGACCGGCGACCTCTCCCGCGGCGCAGATAATTTCTACGTGAGCGGCAAGCTCGATTCCGAAGTGGTGACGTTCCACAATATTTACCAGATGAAAATGGAAGGGACGCTCTTCACGCCGAAGGACATGGACCGCGCCGAGCTCCATCCCGCCATCATCGTGGGCCATCCCATGGGCGCCGTCCGTGAACAGAGCGCCAATCTCTACGCCCAGAAAATGGCCGAGCAGGGCTTCGTGACCCTCTCGGTGGACCTGTCCTTCTGGGGCGGCTCCGAGGGCACGCCCCGGAACGCGGTGGACCCCACCATCTACGCGGAGACCTTCAGCGCCGCCGTGGACTATCTGGATACGCTTCCCTTTGTGGACAAGGACAACATCGGCGTCATCGGCATCTGCGGCAGCGGCAGCTACGCCATCGCCGAGGCGAAGATTGATCCCCGCCTCAAGGCCGTCGCCACGGTGAGCATGTACGACATGGGCAAGGCCACCCGCTCCGGCCTGCGGGAGAGCCAGACCCTCGCCCAGCGGAAAGCCATCCTTGAGGAAGCGGCCGCCCAGCGCGATCGGGAATACGCCGGCGCACCCGCAGTCTACACGAGCGGCACGCCGGAGCACGTCGATGAAAATTCCCCTGCGGTCGCCCAAGAATTCTACGATTACTACCGCACCCGTCGCGGCGCCTCCGACCGTACGAACACCCACCCGCTCCTCACGAGCAACGTGAAGCTCATGAATTTCTATCCCTTCAACGACATCGACACCATCTCTCCCCGGCCGCTGCTCCTCATCGCCGGCACGGATGCCCATTCCCGTGAATTCAGCGAGGATGCGTGCCGGCTCGCCGCCGAGCCGAAGGAACTCGTGCTCGTCCCGAATGCAGGCCACGTCGATCTCTACGACCGCACGGAGGTCATCCCCTGGGAGAAGCTCTTCGATTTCTTCCATCAGTATCTGAAATGATGCACGTCCTGCCGCCCTCCGGGGCGGCTTTTTTTCGTCCTCATGCTATAATAAAAGCGCCTCACAGGCGCTCTCCTTCGGACTTTCACTCCGCTGCGGCAGCTCCAGACTGATGGGACAGAAAGGAAACAGAATTATGACAGACAGAAAGAAAGTGGTGGTCGCCCTCTCCGGCGGCGTGGATTCCACGCTGGCCGCCCGGCTCCTCATGGACGCGGGCTACGAGGTCACCGCGGCCACCATGAAGCAGTTTGACGGGCAGGACGTATCCGACGCGGAGGCCATGGCCTCCTGTCTGGGCATTCCCCACAAAGTATTCGACGTGCGGGACGCCTACCGGGACGTGGTGCTCCGGTATTTCATCGATTCCTATGCGGCAGGACGCACGCCGAATCCGTGCATGGTGTGCGATTTCCGCATCAAATTCGGCCTCTTCTACGAGGAGGCCCGGGCGTATTTCGGCGCGGACTATTTCGCCACCGGCCACTATTCGCGCATCCTCTGGGACGAGGACCGGCAGAAATACGCGGTGCACCGGGGACTGGACGCCGCCAAGGACCAGTCCTACATGATGTACCACCTCACGCAGGACCAGCTCGCCCACATCCTTTTCCCGCTGGGCCGCTTCACCAAGCAGGAAACGCGGCGTCTCTCCGAGGAAAAGGGGCTCCCCACCTGGAACAAGGCAGAGAGCCAGGACATGTGCTTCCTCGCGGCGGGCGATTCCTACAAGGACTATCTGCTCCGCCACGCGCCGGAAATTTTCCGCCCCGGAGACATCACCGATAAGAAGGGCCACGTCCTCGGCCGGCATCAGGGCCTGCCGTGCTACACCATCGGCCAGAGGAAGGGGCTCGGCATCGCCGCGAAGACGCCGCTCTACGTGACCGGCCTCGACGCGAAGCGGAACCGCGTCATCGTCGGGCCCAATGAGGACCTTTTCCGCACGCGCCTTCTCGCAGGTGAGCTGGACTTCACCGACGGCACAGCGCCGGGCCCGGTCTTTGCCTGCGAGGCAAAAATCCGCTACGGCATGCGCGCCACCGCGGCAGAGGTCACCGTACAGGACGACGGCCGCGCGGCGGTCACCTTCCGGGAACCCCAGCGGGCGGTCACTCCCGGCCAGTCCGTGGTCTTTTATGACGGCGACCGGCTCATCGGCGGCGGCACCATCCTCCGACCTTTATGACACACCCAAGCATCAGCGTCCTTCGGGGCGCTTTTTTCGCGGAAATTTTTCCTTTTCTTTACACCGTCTGTACAGCCCCTTTTTATACTGGAAACAGAAATGTATCGGAAGGAGGCGTCCCATGCCCTTTGAATGCTGGTTTCTCCGGTGGATGCGCCATTACACGAAAAGCCGCTTCGGCGATTACTTCATGCCCCGCGTGACCCGTCTCGGCGACTACGGCGCGCTGTGGATCGCCATGGCGCTCATCATGCTCTGCTTCCGCCGCACCCGGCAGCCGGCGGTGCAGATGCTCCTCGCCCTCGCTGTGGAAAGCCCCCTCTGCAATACCCTCCTGAAGCCCCTCATCGGCCGGCCCCGCCCGTTCGAGCTGTCCTCCAGGGTGCGGCCCCTCATCCCGCCGCCGTCGGACCGCTCCTTCCCGTCGGGCCACACCGCCTCTTCCATTGCCGCCGCGGCCAGCCTGTGGCTCGCCGGTTCGCCTCTGTGGAAGGCGGCGCTCCCCATGGCGCTTCTCATCGCCTGGTCCCGGATGTACATCTGCGTCCATTTTGTGACGGACATCCTCGGCGGCATCGGCACGGGCCTGCTCTCGGCGGCACTCGGAAAGGCGCTCATGGAGCGTCTCCGCCGCTGAACGGGCACAAAAAAAGAACGGCCTGTGCCGTTCCGTTTTTTATCTGCGGCCGTCCTTCCCGGAAAGCAGGGCCGACGCCGCGGGCCGGAGCGCCCGGTACACCGCGCAGAAGATCATCACCTGCACCGGCGGCCAGAGGATATTTTTCACCAGCCGCGGCAGGAAGATGGCACCCCAGGCCTTGCCGTAAAAGAGCGTGAGCCACAGGGTCTGGAGCCCCAGATTGACCACCACCGCCACCAGAAAGAATGCCGCGGCGGTGCGCTTCACCGTCAGGGGATGGCCGTGGAGCACCCATCCGAAGAGAAAGCCCGTGAGAAAATCCGTGAGCAGGAAGCCCGGAAAAAAGACGCCCAGCCCGAGCACGGCCGTACCGATGAAGCCCGAGGCGGCGGTCATGAGCCCGGCGGGCACCGCGCCGAAATAGGCGCCGCACAGCGCGATGGGCAGAAAGCTGAAGCTCAGCCGGAGAAACGTGGTCTGGATGGAAAAGACGAAGGTGAGAAGAATCGTCACGGCGATAAAAAAGCCGAGAAACACAAATCGTCTGATGGAAAAGGAATCCATAAAAAAACACCTCCTGTGCCCGTTCTCGCACGCGAAGGCGTCCGGCAGCGGGATGCGGCGGCCGTACCGCAAGCTGCGCTTTTCGTCCCGGCGGCAAACTCCCCGTCCGCCCGGCACTTCACGCACGGCCGCTTACTCTGCAACTGTAAAATTGATTGTATTATACCGTATTCTTTCTTCTCTGCACAGAAAAAACTCCCCCGTTTCCCGGAGGAGTTCCTTTTTATTGCTATTTCTTCTGCCAATCGGCACGCCGGCAGAGCCCCTGCGCATGATAGGGGCATCCGCAGCACCGGCCGCGGGCCGCCCGCCTTCTCCGGACGATCCGGCAGAGCGCCCACAGCACATAGGCCGCCACCAGCACAAGTATCAGGTATGCCGCCATGAGACCGCCTCCTCAGAAGAATGCACTGCCGATCTGGTAGACGCAGAAGGTGACGATCCACGCCACCACCAGCTGGAACAGCGCCGTGAAGCCCATCCACGCCCAGCTGCCGGACTCGCTGCGGATGGTGCCCAGCGCCGCCGCACAGGGCACATAGAGCAGGCAGAAGATCATCAGGCAGAACGCATTGAATTCACCGAAGCCGATCGCCTCCAGCGCGGACGCAAAGGCCGCCATGCCCTCCGGCGAGCTGGCATTCACCACGCCGAACAGCACGGCGCAGCTGGAGACCACCACTTCCTTGGCGGAAATGCCTGCGATCAGCGCCACCACGATCTGCCAGAAGCCGAGACCGATGGGCGCAAAGAACGGGGTGAGCACCTTGCCGATGTCCGCGCCGAAGCTGCTGCTCATGTCCTCTGCATAACCGTCAGGACCGAAGCTGAGCAGTACCCAGATGAGGAGCGTCGCCACGAAAATGGTCGTCCCTGCCTTGCCGAGATAGTCCTCGACCTTTTCCCACACGTAGATGCTCACCGTGCGCATATCCGGGAGCTTGTATTCCGGCAGCTCGATGAGGAGATAATTGACGGTGTTCTTCCGGTCCAGCAGGTGAATCACCGCCGTCACGGCGATGGCCACCAGAATGCCGATGATGTACATGGAGTAGGCCGCGAGCATGGCCCGGTCTCCGAAGAACATTTCCGCAAAGAGGATGTAAATGGTGAGGCGCGCATTGCAGCTCATGAAGGGTGTCACCAGCATGACCTTGAAGCGGTCCCGCTTGTTTTCCAGCGCCCGCGAGGCCATGATGGCCGGCACGGTGCAGCCGAAGCCCACCAGCATGGGGATGAAGGCCTTCCCTGAGAGCCCGAGATGGCTCATGACCCCTTCCATGACGTAGGCCACGCGCGCCATGTAGCCGCTGTCCTCCAGCAGGGCCAGACAGAGGAAGAGGATGAGGATATTCGGCAGGAAGGTGACGATGGTCCCAACACCGCCGATGATGCCGTTCACCACGAGGGAGGTCACCGCATCGCCGGCCCCCGTCTGGGCCAGCAGCGCCGTCGCGCCGCCGGAGATCCAGTCGATGACCTCCTCGAAACCGCCCTTGATCCAGTCGCCCACGGTGAAGGTGAGGAAGAAGATCACCGCCATGATGCCGAGGAATACGGGAATGCCCCAGGTGCTGCTGGTGAGGACCCGGTCTGCCCGCTCGGTGAGCATGTCCTGATGGTCCTTGTGGACGAGCACCTCTTCAATGATCTCGTCGATGAAATCGTATTTCTGGTTGATGATGTCCGACTCATAGCTCCGGTCGATCACATCCGGCAGGTCCACGGGATATTTCTCCGTGATCTCCCGGTCGCCCTCGAGCAGCTTCAGGGCGTGCCACCGGTAATTGGTGAGATCCGGATATTTCTCCTTCAGCACGGGCATGATCTGATCGATCTTGTCCTCGATCTCGTCGGAATAGACCATGGCGTATTCCGCATGATGATTGTGCCGGTGCTTCGAGACGGTCTTGTGCTCGTGGATGAGCCGGTCCGGCTTCGTGTGGCCCACGTGGTGCACCGCCGCGTGGAGCAGCACATCCAGCCCGTGCCGCTGCCGGGCCGATACGGGAATGACGGGGATGCCCAGCATTTCCGGCAGGCGGTGCAGGTCGATCTCCATGCCCCGCTTGATGACGATATCCATCATATTGAGGGCCAGCACGACGGGCTTCCCCAGCTCCAGCAGCTGCAGGGTGAGGTACAGGCTCCGCTCCAGCGAGGCCGCGTCCGCCACATTGACGATGACGTCCACGTCATCGGACAGGATGAACTGCCGCGCCACGGTCTCCTCCATCGTGTAGGAGGTGAGGCTGTACGTGCCGGGCAGGTCCACCAGATGGATGCCCACGCCGTGGTCTTTAATGGCGCCCTCCACCTTTTCCACGGTGACGCCCGGCCAGTTCGCCACCTTCAGGTTGGCGCCGGTGTACGCATTGAAGAGCGTGGTCTTGCCGCAGTTCGGATTGCCGATGAATCCGATGGTGATCTCATTCCCCTTCATGGCCGGCCTCCTTCCCTTCGATATTCTTCGTGATATTGTATCCCAGCGCGAAGCGGGACCCCCGCAGCTTGATGATGAGGATGCCCTGTCCCTTCCGGTTCAGTACGGTCACCTTCGCGCCGTGCGTCATGCCCAGCGCCTCCAGGCGCCGCTCCAGCTCAAAAGGGAGATGAAGCGCCTCCACCACATACGTGCGTCCGATCTGCGCGTCTTTCAGGATCAAAGCCATTCCTTCTTTCTGTTTTCTGTGATGATCCACTTTCCTCTGCGGCCACGGGCCTGAAAGTTTCTCTTTTTCCCTCATTGTAGCACCAATAAGCGGACCTTCAAAGTATGTTTCGGCGTACCAGAAATTCCCCGCTGCCGCCAGACGTCCGATGCCCACGAAAAAACGCCTCCCCCGCAGAACGGAGGAGGCGCTCCGGTTTACATCATCATTTCGTAGATGGTCTTTACAAAGAACAGCACCAGCACGGCGAGGATGATGTTTTTCACCCCGCCGGCACCGCGCTTCGCGAAATAATTGGCCCCCAGATAGTTGCCCACGATATTGAAGGCCCCCGCGATGAGTCCCAGCCAGATCAGCACGGCGTCATTCAGGAGAAATACCGTGAGCGCCGCCGCATTGGTGGACAGGTTGATCACCTTGGCCATGCCGTTCGCCCGGGTGAGCTTCATGTGCGCCACTCCCGACAGGAGGAGCAGCAGGAAGGTCCCCGTGCCCGGTCCGTAGAAGCCGTCGTACAGGCCCATCACAAAGGCGCAGCCCATGGCGATGGCCGCCGTTTTCTTCGCGCTGAAGGGCGGCTTGTCCGAGCCGATGGATTTCTTCGTCATCACGTACGCCGCCGTGAGAGGCAGCACGATCAGAATGATGATCTTAAAATACGCCGGGTCCATGTAGAGCGCCGCATGGGCGCCGATGGACGAGCCCGCGAGCGCACAGGCCGCGCCGCCTGCAGCAGGCCGCCACTCGATCCAGCCCCGCCGGGCAAATTTCCATGTGGTGATCGCCGTCCCCATGGAGGAGCTCAGCTTGTTGGTGCCGAGCACGTAATGGACGGGCAGGCCGCCCATGAAATAGGCGGGCAGCGAAATGAGCCCGCCGCCGCCCGCCACGGCATCCACAAAGCCCGCCAGAAACACCAGCGGGCAGATAATCAGGAACTGAGACCACGTAATATCCATATGTCATACCCGCCGGCCCACCGGCCGTCTGCGGGATCTCCCCCTTATTCCTTCTTATTTTTCCCGCTCAGATCGATGGACGCCACGAAGGCTGCCAGATCGCGCTGTGCCGCCGCTTCCGCCGCGGCCTTCACCATGTCCTCCAGAGCATAGGTGAGGATCTGCCGGCTGTCATCGCCGGTGATGAGCACCACCGTGCGGTAATGCGCCCCGTCCTTGTACATATAGCCCCGGCCGTACATCGGCAGGATCAGCCCGTCCGAGGACAGCACGATCCGCGCACCCGCGGTGTACACCACGCAGTTCATATCTCCGGCGCGGCGCACCGGCTCCATGTCGCGGAGCGTCACCTCCAGATTCGCTCCCGTGCCGCCCACGATCTGGTCCGCCCAGCGGGTGACCGCGGCCTGCACAGCCTGATGGAGCGGCGCGTCCTCATCGAAAAAGGACCGGTTCACCGCCGCGAGGCCCTCGTAATCCTCCGGCGTCAGCTGATACCGGAAATAGGGCGCAAAGAGCGCCTCCGCCGCCGCGTTGTCCCCCGTGGTGGAGGAAAACACATAGCCGGTCATGTACATATCCCGCCGCTTCAGGTCAGCCACGAGCTGCCCCGCCGTATAGGGGATGGTCCATCCGTCGAATACGACGGTCTGCTGCCCGGGAAGCTCCCGGTAGGAGATCATCGGCGGCAGCGCCGTCCGGGCCGCCTCCGTCAGTTCCGAGGCTCCTGCGGGCACGGCGGCCGCCGCGAGCAGGAGCGCCAGCGCAATGCCTTTTCCGATCATACCAGTTCCCTCCCGATCCGATACAGTGCATAGCGGAGGTCATCCTCAAACTGCCGCCCTGATTCATGGCTTCCCGTGAAGATCAGGAAATAATACCGGCCGGCGGCATTCCGGTACAGCACCGATTCCATCCACATCGGCACGATGAGGCCGTTCTGTCCGTCGATGACAAATTTCACATTCTGCTGCCACCGCACGGTGCCGTCATCATTGTTGTAGCGCTTCCACGGAGACGCGCCGAGGATCTGAAAATCCACGGGCGCACCGGACTTCCCGTCCATGGAGCGCCGGGCCGCTTCCCGGAATTCATCGAGCGTGATGAGGACCTGCGTCCGCCCCTCCGGCGTGCTCCCCGGCCGGAAAGCGTTGTCCCACCAGCGCTGCTCCTTTTTGTGGCGGGCGTTGAACAGCTCGTCACCGTCGCCGGAAAAGACGACCACCGTCATCGTATAGGTCCCGGCGGGCTCCTCCTTCACCAGCTGATACAGCCGGGACTGCGCCGCCGGCGACTCTGCCGTGCCGTTTGCCACGGTCATCCCCTCCGGCGTGGAGAGGAACCGCATGAAGGCGGCCCGCTTCGTTCCCGCTGCCGCCGGATAGGCCAGGGATTTCCGGAACATCTGCTCCACCGCGGTGCCGTCGCCGTCCTTCACCTGTACGGCTGCCGAGAAGGGCAGCGTCCCCAGTCCGGGCACGTACATGTCGTCCGCCCGGGCGGTGCCGCCCAGCAGCAGACCCGCTGCCAGTACGAATGCTGCGAGCTTCCTCATGCGTCCTCCTCCGTTTCTGCCTCTTCCGTGGCAGCTTCTGCGGGTGCCTCTGCGGATGCCGCCGCGGCCTCACCGGTCATCTCCGCCCCGGCGAGCCCCTTCTCCAGCGGCCCCCGGAAGGTCTCCGCGCCGTCCGGCAGGGACAGGAAGAGGAAGCAGGTCTCGCCCTGCGGTGTTTCCTGCAGGGCATAAAGCGCGGAAAAGGGAAGCGGCACATTCCACAGGCCCGCAAAGGTGAGCGCCGCCGTGCCCCACTGGTATGCCACACCGCCGTCGGACAGGCCGGATGTGACCGGCGCCGCCTCCGTCAGGGAAAAGCCGCCCGCCGAGGCTCTCCCGCTCTCCCCGTCTCCGGAGAAGCGGAAATCCGGCCGCTTTGCTTCCTTCAGGAGAGACGCCAGCTCCGCCCGGGTGTCGTTGTCCGCGTGAACAGCGAGCAGGATGCCCATGGAGCCGTCCTCCGCGGTGAGCATATCAAAGCGGCCTTCCTGAAATACGGCGGCCGCCGCCTTCGCCAGCCGCTCCTCCTGATCCCCGTCTTCGTAGAGGCCGAGGCTGCGGATGCAGCGCAGCAGATTTTCCTCCGAGAGGGCGTCGCGCACCTGTCCTGCCAGCATGCCGCCCCAGAGGGACGTCTCCGCCGGCGATACCGACACCTCCTCGCCGAGAGGCATGACGATCCCGCCCGGAAGCGCCAGATCCTCCGCCTGTGCCACCGCCGCACCGGCCCACAGCCACAGTGCCGCTCCCATTGCTCCGAGCCACCGTTTCATCTGCTTCTCCCTTCTGCGCACCGCGCAATGCCGTAATTTATCCTGATTGTACAGGAAAGGCCGCTGCCCTTCAAGACAGCAAAAATGCGGCTTCCGGACCAGAGCCTGCGCCCTTCCGACAAAGCCGCGTTCCCTTATTCTGCTTTTCCGACCGCTGCCAGCACGAGCCGGTCCCCTGCCTCGCGCACCGCGTCCTTCTGGCTGTCATTGCACCACAGGAAGACCGCCCGGTAGCTGCCGTCCGCCTTCCAGAGATAGCCCTTCACATACGTCGGGAAGAGCCATCCGTCCATATAGACCAGCACCCGGCTGCCCGTGGTGTATACCGGCACGCCGTCCGTCCCGGCCATCAGATGCAGCGCCTCCACGCTGCGCAGCTCCGTGTGCAGGATGGAATAGGGCATGGGCTCGCCGGTCTCCCGGCGCAGCTGTGCAATGCCCTCGAGAATGGACTGATTCATCATCGCTCCTGCATTGCCCAGCATGTGATTGAAGGCGGCGATCTTCTGCACGCCCTCTGCGGTGACCGTCCGGCCGTCCTCCCCGCCGAAGAGCCCCGCCAGCAGGACATCCAGCTGGCTGTCCCGGGTCTCCAGATTGAGCACATCCGCCGTCTGGGTGATCCCATCGCCGGTGATGCGGAGCTGCCCCAGACAGGGCGCCGCTGTCAGCGACGGATCGATGCCGCGGATATCCATGGGGTGATAGGACGCCCCGTCTCCCAGCTCCATCGCCGGCAGAAATCCCATGGGCAGGCCTTCCACGCCGCCCGCCTTTTCCAGTGCCGGCAGCTCCTCTGCCGCGGCTTCTACCGCCTGTGCCGCCGGTGCGGGCTCCGCGGCCAGTGCCGGCACGCTCCATGCGGCCGCTCCCGCCAGGAGCAGCGCCGTCATCCACGCCTTCGTTCTCATTTTGCTGCCTCCGCTGCCTTCTCCAGAATCGGAGCGAAATACCGGCCGGATGCCTGATCCGCCAGTACGACCGTCACCGTGAGATGATCTCCCTTCTGCGTATTCAGCGCACAGAGCCATATCGGTGCGGCATAGCCCAGGATCTCCGGCGTGAGCTGCGTCCGCGCGAGCTGGTAGGTCACGCCGCCCGGGGAGGTGCCCTCTTTCTTCACGGTCATTTTCGCCGCTTCCAGACCGAGCTTCATGCTCTCGGAGAGCTCGCCGTGCGCCTTGAAATGATCCAGCTTCTCTGCGGATACGCCGTTCGCCTCGCCGTATGCCCTGATCCAGTTGTTCCACCGGAGCTGGTCCGCCTCCGAGAGAGGCAGCTCCATGGGCAGCGCCAGCACATACGCCGTGTACATCGTATTGCCGGACACGCTCCGCAGCTGATAGGCCCGGCTCTGGCGGATGATATCCAGTGCGGCCTCCGCCATGCGCTCCGCCGCGGCCTTTTCGTCCCGGCTGTACACGCCCATGTCGATGTAGTCCGCCGCCACCGCCCGCACCAGAGCCGGATCACTCAGCAGCTCCGCCAGCTTCGGCGCGAAATAGGAATCCTCGCCGCGCCATACCGCCACGCGGCTGCCCAGGGGAAGCACCTCTCCCGCCGGGAGCGTCAGGTCATCTGCCTGCGCCGTCAGGCCCCCCGCCAGAAGCGCCGCAGCCAGCACCGCGCCCATCCACTTTTTCATAGCGTCCTCCTTCAGGCCGGACCGGCGCTCATGCCTTCGGCGCCCTGCGGCCCAGTTCTTTTTCTATTATATCATTCTTCACGTGCTGCAAGGTGTCGGACAGATTGATCTCCATGATGTCCGGATTCATGAGCCGGATGTATTCCGGCCAGAGCGTATCCATCTGCTGCTCCGCATAATGGATGATGTCCGGCAGCTCGGGCAGCTTCACCGCCGCGCCGTTCTGCACGACCGGCTTCAGCAGGTCCTCCACCGTGTAGGTCCCTGCGGCAAGCTGCTTCTTGCGCCACTTCGCGGATTCCGTGGTGAGCGTGAACGTGCCGCCGTCCGCCATGGGCTCCTCGGCGAGGCACACCAGATCGGTGATCATCTTGCCCGAGTCTTTCCGGTAGAACCGGCGCACCGTCTTGATGCCCGGGTTCGTCATCTTCGCCACGTCATTGGAAATCTTCATCACCGGCTCGAAGGTGCCGTCCTCCCGCTCCTTGGCGCACATCTTGAAGACGCCGCCCATGGCGGGGGAGCCGTCGGCGGTGATGAATTTCGTGCCGATGCCCCAGGAAGAAACGGTGCAGCCCTGCTGCTTCAGGGAAGCGATGGTGTATTCGTCCAGATCGTTCGAGCCGGAAATGATGGCGTCCGGGAAGCCCGCCTCGCGGAACATCCGGCTCGCTTCCTTCGAGAGGTACGCCAGATCGCCGCTGTCGATGCGGATGCCGTACGCCCTGGGCAGGCGGCCCGCCGCGCGGAGCTCCTTAAAGACCTCGATGGCATGGGGCACGCCGAATTCCAGCACGTGATACGTATCTGCCAGCAGGATGAGTCCTTTTTTGTAAATATTCGCATAGGCGCGGAACGCATCCAGCTCGGAATCAAAGCTCATGATCCAGCTGTGCGCCATCGTGCCCAGCACGGGGATGCCGAAGCGCTGGCCCGCCTCCACATTGCTTGTGCCGTTGAAGCCGCCGATCATGGCCGACCGCGCGCCCCACAGACCTGCAGAGTGGCCCTGCGCCCGGCGCAGCCCGAATTCCATGAGCGCGTCCGTCCCGGCCACCGTGCGGATGCGCCGCGCCTTCGTGGCCACGAGGCTTTCATGGTTCATGATCATGGACAGGCCCGTTTCGAGCAGCATCGCCTCGGCGGTCGTCCCGTGGAAGCGAAGCAGCACCTCGCCGGGGAAGGCCACCGTGCCTTCCGGCATGGCGTAGATATCGCCGGTGAAATGGAAATGCGCCAGATAGTCGAGGAATTCTTCCCCGAAAATGCCCAGCGAGCGGAGATAGGCGATGTCCTCCTCCGTGTAGCGGAACCGCTCCACGAAATCGGCGAGATGCGCCAGACCGGCCACCACCGTGTAGCCGCCGCCGAAGGGATTCTGCCGGTAGAAACGGTCAAACACCACGCGCCGTTCGTGCCGTCCCATCTTGAAGAGCGCATTCGTCATCGTCAGCTGGTACAGATCCGTGACCAGCCCTGTATACTTCGCCATATATACCTCCTGTCCCCGCCGGGAGCCGGCGGAATCCATGGTGAAAGGAATAGAATTATCTCAAATTATACACCGATTTTTCCTAAATCAAAGAGATAAAAAAAGAAAGGGACCTGCGCCCCTTCCTTTCACGGCAGATCCCATGTCTGCGTCCGGCCGATGATTTCGTGCATCACCGCGCGGCCGCCCTCGATGCGGAAGACCGCCCGGTCTCCGTCCCTGACGCACACCGCCGATAGCGTGTCCCGTCCGCTTTCCGCCATCGCCGCGAGCGCCTCCGGCCGGCAGTCCTCTGCGAGCCGTCCCGTCACGGAGAGCCAGCTCTTGTCCGGATGCATCGCCGCGATCTCCGCCGCGGCATTTTTCTTCAGCGCCCGGTACAGCGCCGTCTCCCGCCGCACGGAAATATACACGGCGCCGTCAAACAGGCCGGCCTCGCCCACCGGTTCCACACAGGGACGGCCTCCGTCCGCTGCCGCCACGAAAAACACACCGCACTCCCGCAGATATTCCACAGTCCGCTCCATCGTGTCTCCCCCTTTTCTTTCTTTTCTCTATTATACAACAGCTCCGCCCCGAAGCCGCCGGCGTATAATGGAGGCAAAGAAAGGAGGCTCCCATGGAAAAAACGGCTCTTTCTCTTCCGCAGGTCACAGCGGACCTGTACCGCACCGCCGCGCCGGCGGAGACGCTCATCACGGTGCTCCTCCCGGTCCCGGCGGATCTCTCCCGCCTGCCCGTATACAAAAAGGACCGGGCCACACTCCTCGCCCTCACCGGTCTGGACTGGGACGCCCTGCCGCCGTGGCCCGCGCCGCCCCTCCGCCCGGAGGACGCGCCCTTCACCGGCGGCGCCGCGGGATTCCTTGCCGCCCTCACGGAGACGATCCTCCCCGAAGCGGAACGGGCTGCCGGCCTCGCCCCGGCGCGCCATTTCCTGCTGGGCATTTCCCTCTCCGGCCTCTTCGCGCTCTGGGCCTCGTGCACAACAGACCGCTTCGCCGCGTGCGCCGCCCTCTCCGGCTCCTTCTGGTACGACGGCTTCACGGACTGGCTCCGGACGCACCCCGCCCGCGTGCCCCGGATCTATCTCGGCCTCGGCCGCAAGGAAAAGGATGCCCGCCATCCCCGCCTCGCCGCCATCGAGCGCGCCACGGACGAGACCGCCGCCATCCTCCGCGGCGCCGGCATCTCCGTCACGGCAGAGCTTTTCCCCGGCGGCCACCGCACCACGCCGGACCGCCTCACCCGCGCCGTACGATGGCTGCTGGACGGGCAGTGACCTTCCGGCCACACAAAAACGGACTGACCTTTCATCAGTCCGTTTCTTTGATTGTCCGCTCTTTACCGCCCCAGCGCGGCGATGTCTTCCCCGGTGAGGAATTTCACAGGGATATCCAGCCCGGACAGGACCTCGATCACTTCTTTCCGGGTGTCGGCGGTGGAGTGGATGCAGCACACCGCGCGGCGCACGTCGATGGTGGTGAGCACGCCCAGATATTCGTAGCCCTCCAGAATGCGGTTCACGTAATTCACATCGTGCGGATCGATCTCAATATATACAGCGTCATTTTCCATGAGCGCGCCTCCTCAGAATGGTATAGGGCAGAAGGGGCGTCTCCGTGCGCATGGTGACGATCTCCAGCGGATGCGGCGCGGAGAGGACGGTCATGCCCTCTGCATTGGTCATTTTGCCGATGGTGAGCGGGAACACCTCTCCTTCCGGCGAAAGGCATTCCAGCGTTTCCGTGGTCTTGAAATGGTTGCGCTGCTGGATGCGCGCGATCTTTGTATCCGGGTCCCATCCGAGCACGAGGCCCACGAAATCATAGGGCTGCTCCGGCTGCGACCGGGCATAGGCCTGCGCGGAGTGGTCCGGATTGCCCAGTGCGAAGCCCGTGGTGTAGGGACGGTGGGAGATCTTTTCCAGCTCTTCCCGCCATTCTCTCCGCACACGGAAGGCGTCCCCCTCAGCGTAGTACGCGTCGATGGCCTTCCGGTACGCGGCGGTGACCGCCGCGGCGTAGTAGACGCTCTTCATGCGGCCTTCGATCTTCAGGCTGGACGCGCCGGCCTGAATGAGCTGCGGGATCTGATCGATAAGACACAGGTCCTTGCTGTTCAGGATGTAGGTGCCGTGCTCGTCCTCCTCGATGGGCCAGTACTGGCCGGGGCGGGTCTCCTCCACGAGGGAGTAGCGGAAGCGGCACGCCTGGATGCATTCCCCGCGGTTCGACTGCCGCTTCCCGTCGGTGAAGAAATTCGACAGGAGGCACCGGCCGGACCAGGAGATGCACATCGCGCCGTGCACGAAATATTCCAGCTCCACGTCCACCTTTTTTCGGATCTCCGCCATTTCCTCGATGGATACTTCCCGGGCGAGCACCACCCGGGAGGCCCCCATATCCTTCCACATCTTCACGGTGCGCCAGTTGGCGGCGCTGGCCTGGGTGGACACGTGGATCGGCAGGCGGGGCGCCGCTTCCCGGGCGAGCTGGAACACGCCCAGATCGGAAATGAGCGCCGCATCCGCGCCGATGTCCTGCAAAAATTTCAGGTACGTGTCCAGCCCCTCCAGATCGCCGTTCCGGGGGATGATATTGACGGTGACGTAGAATTTTCTGCCCCGTTCATGGACGAAGGCCGCGGCTTCCTTCATTTCCTCGGCGGTGAAGTTGCCGCCGTAGGCGCGGAGGCCGAAGCCCTTGCCTGCGAGATAGACCGCGTCCGCGCCGTAACGGATGGCCATTTTCAGCTTTTCCATATTGCCGGCCGGGGCGAGCAGTTCAATTTTATTCATATCGTTCCTCTTTCTTCCGGGACACGGCAAGGCCGTCTCCCTCAGGATGGATGGCTGTATCATAATGGGTCCGCACATAGGCGAGATAGTCCCGGAGGCGCATCACCAGCGTGCGGTACCGGTGCGGCACGGGATCTCCGCTCTCCACGAGGCCGCGGAAGAGCACATTGTCGGCGGCGATCACCGCCCGGGGCGAGAGCAGCGGCTCCGCCAGATGGAGATGGCGCAGGTACTGCCCCTTCGGCCCGTCGAGATACAGGAAATCATAGGGGCCGGAGAGCGACGGGATGATGTCCGCCGCGTCCCCCAAGTGGCAGCGGATGCTGCCGGCACAGCCCGCATCGGCTGTGGCGCGCACCGCCCGGGCATGGCGGTCCGGGTCGAGCTCCACCGTATCGATCTCCGCCCCGGGGCAGCGCTCCGCCATGAGCAGCGCAGAAAAGCCCACCGCCGTGCCGATCTCCAGAATCCGCTTCGGCGCCGCCGAGACGCACGCCGTGAGCAGGGCCTCCCTTTCACTCTCCCGCAGAATGGGCACGCCCGCCGCGAGAGCCTCCTCTTCCAGCGCCTGAAGCACATCACGAATTTCCATAAATTTCCTCGATGGCCTGTAAATGTTCCTCATAGGTTTTCAGGAACACATGGTGGCCGTCCGCCTGGGCCACATAGTACAGGTATTCCCCCGGCTGCGCGTCCAGCACGGCCAGAATGGCAGACCGGCCCGGCGCGCCGATCGGTCCCGGCGGCAGGCCCGTGCGCTGGTACGTATTGTACGGCGAGGCCACCTCCAGATCCCGCGTGGTGAGCTCCGGCTTCGTCTCTCCCAGCGCGTACTGCACCGCCGCGTCGATCTGGAGCGGCATCCCCGCCTGAAGCCGGGCAAAGATGACCGAAGCGATGGGCTCCTGATCCTCGGGGAAGCGCGCCTCCCGCTCCACCAGAGACGCGATAGTCATGAGGTCGTGCAGGGTGAGCCCTCTGGCCCCGGCCTTACGGCGCACCTCTGCATCGAGGATCTCGTCGGTGCGTTTGTACATCATGTCACAGATCTGCCGGGCCGAATAATTTTCGGGAATGTCATAGGTGTCCGCAAAGAGGAATCCCTCGCCCGCCACGGCGGCCGGTTCCGGCCCCTTCATGTAGGGCAGCGGCGCGTAGGACGACGCCTCCGCCAGGAATCCCTCTCCGCCGGGCAGACCGGCCTTCTTCAGGGTGGCTTCCATCTGCGCCGCCGTGGAGCCCTCGGGGATGGTGACGGTCTCGAAGGCCTCACCGCCGCCCTTCCGGAGCTCCCGGATGGCCTCCTCCGCCGTCAGTCCGCAGGGCAGGCGGTAATGGCCGCTCTTGAGGGCGCTACTTTCATTGTTCAGCAGCAGCGCCAGACGGAACACGCGGGCGCTCCGGATGACGCCCTTCTCCTCCAGCAGGGCGGCGATCTCCGCGCCGGTCATGTTCTCTTCGATGTCGATGACGGCGCTTCCCTCCTGCGGGCCGCGGGCGCCGGCGTATTCATACTGCCACACCCCGCCGAGAACGATGAGCCCCGCCAGCAGCGCCCCTGCTGCGCCCAGAAGCAGCTGCTGCGAGCTGAATCGTTTCCTGAAATATTTCCCCATAAAATCCCTCTGCGGTCGACGAAAATGATTTTACAAATTTCACCCGTTTATTATATCATATGCTTGTATAGATTCCGCCTGACGGGCGAAGAGGAGGCACAGATGATACTGCGGAAGGGACTCACCGGGACCGCGTCGCGAACGGTCGCCGATACGGATACGGCGCTGGCCGTGGGAAGCGGAAGCCTGCCGGTGTGCGCGACGCCGGTGCTGTCCGCCGTGATGGAAGCGGCGGCGGTGGACGCGGTGAAGGGCTGCCTGCCCTCCTCAGCGACAACCGTCGGCATTTCCCTCACGCTCCGCCACACCTCCCCCACCACGGTGGGCCACACGGTGACCGCCCGGGCGGAACTCATCGAAACCGAGGGACGCCTCCTCACCTTCCGCATCACCGCAGAGGATGAGGCCGGCGAGGTGGGCTGCGCCGAGCACGTGCGCTGCCTCATCGAATCGGCGCCCTTCATGGAAAAAGCAGAAAAGAAATACAGAAAATGATCGTCAGTGCGAGCCGCCGGACAGACCTGCCTGCCTATTATGCAGACTGGCTGTGCCGGCGTTTTTCAGAAGGGTATGTGCTCGTGCGGAATCCCTTCCGCCCCGGGCAGGTCTCCCGGCTGGCCCTCACAGAGGAGACCGTGGACGGCCTCGTTTTCTGGACGAAAAATCCGCTCCCTCTGGCGCGGCATCTGGCGGTGTTCCGCCCCTATCCCTATTATTTTCAGTGGACCCTCACGCCCTACGGCGCGCCCGTCGAGCCGGGCCTGCCGGACAAGAGACGCCTTGTCTCCGCTTTCCGGGAGCTGGCGGAACGCATCGGCCCGGACCGCCTCGTGTGGCGCTACGATCCGGTGCTGCTCTCTCCGGAATGGACGGCGGCCCGCCATATAGAAGCCTTCGGGGCGCTCTGCCGCGCGCTGGCAGGCAGCACCGACACGTGCATCGTGAGCTTTCTCGACCGGTACCGCCACTGCGGGCCCGCCTTCCGGCGGCTCTGCATTCGTCCGCCGGGCGAAGCGGAACGGGCGCAGCTCCTCGCCGCATTCCGAAAGAGCGCCGCATCCTGCGGCCTCACGCTCCGCGCCTGCTGTGAGGAGGAGAGCGGCCTTCCGCCGGCATCGTGCATCGATGCGGAACGGCTTGCCCGCCTCGGCGGATTCTCGCTCCCCGTCCATCAGGACCGGAGCCAGCGCCGGGGCTGCACCTGCGCCGAAGCGGTGGACATCGGCGCGTACGGCACCTGCCCTGCGGGCTGCGCGTACTGCTACGCCACAGACCCGTCCCGCCCGGTGTGCCGCTTTTCTCAGGAGTCGCCTGTCGCTGGCGCCCCGCTCACCGGCTCAGACCATATAAGGGACCGCGCCATGCCGAAGCGGCGACGGCCCGTTTCCCCGTCCCTGTTTCCCGAATTGTAAAGGAGGCTTTCATGAGCATCTGCAATCTCTGTCCCCGCCGCTGCCGGGTGGACCGCCGCCGGTCCGTTCACGACGAGGGACCCGTGGGCTACTGCCGGCTCGGCACGCTCCCCGTGGTCTCCCGGGCGGCGCTCCATCACTGGGAGGAGCCCTGCATCAGCGGCACCCGCGGCGCCGGCACCGTCTTTTTCGCGGGATGCAATCTGTCCTGTGTGTACTGCCAGAATTATGAGATCTCCGAGCTGCGCCGGGGCACGGAAATTTCCGTGGAACGCCTGCGGGAGATCTATTTCGAGCTCATCCGTCAGGGCGCGCACAATATCGACCTCGTGACGCCCACTCATTTCACCCGCGCCATCTACCAGAGCCTCGCCGAGCCGCTGCCCGTGCCGGTGGCCTACAACTGCGGCGGCTATGAAAGCGTGCACACCGTGGCTTTTCTCCGGAACAAGATCCAGATCTGGATGCCGGACCTGAAATACAGCGACAGCCGCGCCGCCGCCCGGTACAGCCAGGCGCCGGACTATTTCGAACGGGCCGCCGCGGCCATTGAACAGATGTACCGCCAGACCGGAGACTACGAGATCGGCCCCGACGGCCTCCTCCGGAAGGGCGTGCTCATCCGCCACCTCATCCTGCCGGGCCAGCTGGAAAATACGAAAGGGGTCCTTGAGTACATCGCCGAGACCTTCCGTCCCGGGCAGGTGCTCTTCAGCCTCATGCGCCAGTACGTGCCCTGCGGCCGCGCCGCGGAGTTTCCGGAAATCAACCGGCGGCTCACCGACGAGGAATATGAAGAGGCGGAAAGCTATATGGAGGCACTCGGCATAGAGGACGGCTACGTCCAGCAGAAAGATTCCGCCGATACCGCCTATACCCCCGCTTTCGACGGCACCGGGGTGCTGTCGCCTTCCACAGAAAGGAAATAACATCCCCATGAGAACAAAACTGACCGCCGCGGCGCTGGCCCTCTGGCTCACAGGAGCCCTCTGCCCCGCTACCATCGCTTCCACTTCCGATGCGGCTTCCTTCCCTGCGGCCCGCACCGCCTCTGCTGAGGAGGCCCCGTGGCTGCCGGAGGGCGCCGACGTCCATCCCGCAGAGACCCGGCCCGGTGAGGCGCTCCGCCGGCTTCTCATCGCCTACTACCAGATCCCCGAGGAAGCGTGGGCCGCTGCCCGCTATGCCTATACCCGCATCGATCTGGACGGCGACGGCCGGAAGGAGATCCTCGCGGTCATCCGCGGCCCATACACCAGCGGCACCGGCGGCGATTCCGCGCTGCTTCTCTCCGAGGAAAACGGCCGGCTCACCATCCGCCAGTCCTTCACGCTCATCCGCACGCCCATTCTGGCGGCGGATACCCTGCCGGAGGGCCTCGCCTCCGAAGGAAAGGCGCTCATTCTTCGCCGCTCCGGCGGCGGTGCACCGGCGGAGACGGTCTGTCTCCCCTGCCGGGACGGCCGCTATCCCCGAGTGTCCCGCGCGGTGCCCATAGCGGACCTCCGGGGCGTGCAGGGAACGGTCCTCCTCGACGGGACCGCGCCGGAATTTTCCCTCTGCCCGGAGGCAGATGCCATTCCTGCGGCAGGCCGGTAAACGGATTTCATAAAAATAAAAGGAAAGGGCCCGCCCCTTTCTTTTTTTGTGCTTTTATATGTTATGATAGAAAAAATATATTCAGGAAAGAAGGCCTATCCATGAAACAGGAAGATATGGAGCATCTCATTGCCAAAGCAAAGGAACTGGGCGCCTCCGCCGCGGTTCCCGTATCCGTCCCCACCATCAAACTCGGCATGTGGACCCGGATGAAATGCCAGTACGGCTGCCCCAATTACGGACAGACCCTGTGCTGCCCGCCCCACGCGCCCTCTGCGGAATTCACCCGGAAATTCCTCGCGGATTACACCAATTCTCTCCTCGTACAGATGACCATTCCCTACGACCCGGAAGATGCGAAGGACTGGAACGCCTATGACCGGAAGATCCATCTCGCCCTCACCGACCTCGTCATCGGCGTGGAAAGAGAGGCGTTCCTCATGAATTACTACAAAGCCTTCGCCCTGAAGGCAGGCCGCTGCCGCCTGTGCGACACCTGCAACCTGAAAAAATGCGTGCATCCTGACCGCGCCCGGCCGTCTGCCGAGGCGTGCGGCATCGACGTGATGGCCCTCGCCGCGGACAACGGCTTCGATTCCCGCGTCCTCCGCGGCCCGGTGAAGGAATTCAAGATCTACGGCCTCATTCTGCTGGACTGAGCCGGAAAAAGGAAACAAATAAAAAGCCCTCCCGAAAGGAAGGGCCTTTTTTCATAGCATTATTTTTCGTCCCTGCTGAGTTCCTCCAGCTCGAGGATCGCTTTCTCGATCATGTCCAGCGTCACCGTATACGGGGACTGGTCCAGATCGTATTTCGTGGACGCATGCTCCGCGAGGCGGTGTGCCGTGGCCAGCGATTCGCCCACGTCGGCCAGACGGTGCGGCAGCGCCAGATCCCGGCAGAAGGCGAGCATCCTGTCCCGCGCCTCATACTGGCCGTCCATGGTGAGGAGCACCAGCGTGCCGTAGCACACCACGGCGCCGTGGAGATATTCCCGGTCGTGCTCGACCTCCGTATGGCCGTTGTAGATTGCATGGCCAACACTGGAATTGTAGTCCCCGGTGAGGCAGTTCGACACGAGGCCAGTCGTCACGATCACCAGCTGAATGACCCGTTCCAGATCCTCGGTGATCTTCCCGCTGTCGAAGGCCTCCATGGCCGCCCGGCCGTATTTGAGCAGCTCATCAGAGCAGTTTCCCGCGATCTGGGCGCCGAGGCCGCGCACATAAGGCACCTCTTTATCGCCGCGGACGGAGAAAAGCACCTCGTACTGCTTCGACAGGGCGTCGCCGATGCCTGCCCAGAAATAATCCCTTGGCGAATGGATCACCACCTCCGTATTGATGAAGGTGTGATACGCCGGACGCTTCCGGTACCACACCTTGCAGAAGGTGCCGTCCGGATGATACACCACGCACACCGCCGTGACCGGCGCGCAGTTCGAGCACAGCGTGGGGAACGTGAAGATCGGCTTGTCCAGATGCTCCGCGGCGATCTTCGCCGTATCCACCGCACGGCCGCCGCCCACGGCAAAAATCATATCCGCCTGCTGCACCTCGGGGATCGCCTCCAGCGCGGCCGCTGCCTCAAAGGTGCTATTGTCTCCGTACTGAAAGGAGCCGAGGATCTCAAGCTTTCCTTCGCAGGACTTGCGCAGTGCCGGCTCTGCCGCCGCGCGGGACTTCTCGCCGCCGATGATGACGGCGGTCTTTCCGAAAGCGCCGCAGATGCCCGGCACGGCATCATACGCATCGGCGCCAATGGTATAGCTGGGGAAGAACTGATTGATCATAAAGTAGCTCCTTTCGTTAAACTCATACAATGAAACATTTTTTATATTATAGACCCAAAAGAATACAAAAACACCCAGCAGAGAAAAAATTTCTCCCTGCCGGGTGTTTTTATTATCAGGCTTTATATGTCCTGTCGACCGACATAGAAGAACGGATCAATGCCTGATTCCCTCTTCCACCCAGCCTTTCAGCTCGTCGATTTCCTCAAGAAGTCGGAAAAGTACAAGGAACTGGGCGCCAAGATTCCCAAGGGCGCCCTGCTGGTAGGCCCTCCGGGAACGGGCAAGACGCTGCTGGCCAAGGCCGTCGCAGGCGAGGCCAACGTGCCGTTCCTCTCGATTTCGGGTTCCGATTTCGTCGAGATGTTCGTCGGCGTGGGCGCCTCGCGTGTCCGCGACCTTTTCGAGCAGGCCAAGCAGAAGGCGCCGTGCATCGTCTTCATCGACGAGATCGACGCCATCGGCCGCGCCCGCGGCAAGAACGCCGGATTCTCGGGCAACGACGAGCGCGAAAATACGCTGAACCAGCTTCTGACGGAGATGGACGGCTTCCAGACCAATACGGGCGTCATCGTTTTGGCCGCCACCAACCGGGCCGACATCCTCGACAAGGCGCTGATGCGCGCCGGGCGTTTCGACCGCCAGATCGAGGTGGGACTTCCCGACGTGAAGGAGCGCGAGGAGATTTTCAACGTCCACCTGCGTCCGCTGAAGCTCGATCCGCAGCTGGACCGTTCGTTCCTGGCGCGCCAGACCCCCGGTTTCTCGGGCGCCGACATCGCCAACGTCTGCAACGAGGCCGCGCTGATCGCTGCGCGCCACAACAAGAAATTCATTTCGAAAGAGGACTTCCTCGCCGCCATCGACCGCATCGTGGGCGGCCTGGAGCGCAAGAACAAGATCATCACCGACGAGGAGAAGCGCGTGATCGCCTTCCACGAGGCGGGACACGCCACGGTGAGCTGGATTCTGGAGCATGCCAGCCCGCTGATCAAGGTGACGATCATCCCGCGCGGCAAGGCGCTGGGCGCCGCCTGGTATCTGCCCGAGGAGCGTCAGATCACCACGCGCGAGCAGATGATGGACGAACTGGCCGCTACGCTCGGAGGCCGCGTTTCCGAGCAGTTGACCTTCGGCGAGATTTCGACCGGGGCGCTCAACGATCTGGAGCGCGTCACCAAG
>OMDV01000047.1_pt1 | contig 24894 bp, 23 predicted proteins | sample 1673671 | NCBI WGS metagenome assembly OMDV01 (sample SAMEA103958118, study PRJEB25191) | human gut metagenome | reverse complement strand
GTCGACGCGAGGCTCCACCTTCTCGCAGACCATCCCGGCGGGGGAAAGGATTTGCGCCCCACCCACCCATGTCTGCTGCTGCACCTCTATCTCCTTGACCCGGAGCTTCCCGTTGACCGTCATCTGGCCGGTCTCTATGTGGGCCTCCCCGTTCTCATCGACGTAGAACACGCCGCCGGACACGCCGGGGACGTAGCTACCGACGGTGACTTTCCGTCCCACGGCCAGGTCGGTCCCCACGCTGGCTCCCTTGCGGACTTTCAACGACTCTACTTCCCCGTCTCCAGCGGCGGTCACCCGCGCCCCCTTGATGCCGGTGGCGAAGTCGCCGACCTCCACTCCGTCAAGGAAACTCTTCAAGCCATGCGCCTGGTCAGGACGTTTTCGACTCAACGCCTCGTCGAGAGTCCGGCGGGCGGAGAACAGGTTGTTGTCGGTGGGAGTTGTCTTGTCGCCCATACGGATGATGTCCGGCATCCCCACTGACTCACTCATCGAACGCGCGTAACTGCGGGCATCATTGATGTCGTCGGTGAACTTCTGCCTGGCCGAGCGTCCAAGCGTGTCACCAATTTCTATCTCCATCGATGAGGGGAGGTTTACCTTGCGTGTTATCTTTGTGATACGGCTTTCCCGGAAGCCATCCTCAGGGAAATACTCCCCGCTTTCGAGCCTTACCCTGCGGCCAATGGAAAGCTCGACCTCATTGTCCTCGATCCAGACATGGTCGGTCGGCGACTTGAACACGGTGATGTCGAGGCCGTGCTCCTCGTTGTATTTCTCTACAGCCTCCAGGAACTCCTTCTCGGCGAGGCCGTAATACTCGTCAGGCATACGCAGGTTCCAGAGGATGTACTCGTCGCCCGGTTTCGGCACCAGGTTTCCTCCGGGCAGTTGCTGGGCGCTGTCCTTGTATGGCCAGATGGTTATGATCTCGAATTCCCGGGTCTTGCTGTCGAAGTTCACCTCAAAGAAGTAAGTCCCGTCCTCCTCGGTGCCGAGACCGCCCAGTTCGCTCCCTTCCTGGAAAGAGACGCGTTTCACCCGTCCCGGGAGCTCGTACTCGTTGGGGTCGAATGTCATACCGTCATCCTTGAAATAGTAGACAGTGAACGGATTGCCGTCCTCCCCTGTCTTTTCCTCCGAGCGGACACTGCTGACCACCCCGACCCGGCGGGGATATATCTCCTCGAACGCGGATTCCTCGTAATGGTCCACACGCCCGTATTTGTCGGCGTTGACCTCGACATACTTGCGGCCGTCAGGCAGCTGCAGCCGGGAGTGCCCGTATTTCTCCGGGTCGATGTTGCGGCTGCTCCCAACCGGGTAAAGGCGGGTGTAGAACTTGACATTGTCGGCCCTGTCCGGCTCGATCCCGAGAAGCCCCTTGTCATGGCCCAGAGTGACCGGCTCGCCGTGCTCGCACCGGCATATGTTGACGGTCTGTCCATCCACCCACCATTCCGTCCCGGTCTTCTCGGCTATCTCCTTGAGAGCCTCGTCGCAGTATTTGCCGAAATAGTCGATGACGATGTTCCCGGTCCCGTCGACACGACCCGCCTTCCAGTCGGTGATGTCCCCCATGCCCTCGTTCAGGCAGCGGACAATCATTGCCACATGCTCCCGGGGAGGGGCTGTCAGCGTGAACACCGGCTCATCCTCCCCGTCGACCATCTTTATGACAAGGATGTTCCTCAGCAAGCTCTCCACCCCGTACAGCTTGATGTCATACGCCCATTCGCGGGTGGACTTCTGCCTGGGACGGTATTTCTCGCACAGCCAGTACCGTTCCCCTAGGTAATCCACCCGGTCGTCCACGTCGAGGGTGATATGGTCGTGGTGGGTGAACGACAACGCCAGGACGTTGTCGCCCTGTATCTCCTTGGTCTGGGTGGAATTGTCGTCAGGCGAGATTTCCGCCTTTGGGCGGCCCGACTTGTCCAGCATCGTGATAAGCATCTCCGAACGGTGTTTGAATGATGTTTGAATGGTGTTTTGGATTAATCAGAATGAAGGCTCCGGCTCCCTGAACCTTATCTTGAAACGGCTGGCCTGGACACCCTCTTTCCAAAGGTATGTGAGGGGCTTGTAGCTGCCGCAGTCGACATAGAACATCCGCATTGTCAGGTCCAGCTCTGGCAGATTCACCGACAGCCATCCGTCCTTTCCTCTCTTGAGGAAAGTGATGAAGTCGCGGTAACGGCGCAGCCACTCATCCTTTGTCCGGGCGAACAGCGCGAAATGCAGGGTCACGTCCCTCTCGTCGTTGCGGGCATCAAGGATGGTCGAGTATTTGACGCCGTCGCGCTCGCGGATGTTGACCCCGACATGGCTCTTGGCCTTCGAGGGTGTCATTATGGCGGTGAGGTTCTCCCGGCCGCCTCTCTTCTCCTCGACCAGGAACGCCCCGAAGGTGGGCCAGATGTCCGTCCCGTTGATTATCAGAAGTCCTTTAAGCTCGTCCATCGTTATTTCAGCCTTATGCCGTCCTTGGCAATCTTCAACAATAGTTCCTTTATCTCCTTCGCCGAGTCGGCGTTGTCCTTCGTGTTCTCCGCGATCCGAGCAAGAAAGCTTTCCGCCGCGCTCATCTTGGCGGCCACATCCTCCATCGCGATGTCGATGTTCGCCAGATGTCCCTGCGCCGAGACAAACAGCCCCTCCAATTTGGTGCCCTGATCCTGGCTCATCACGTTGAAACTCCCGGCTCTTCCCGACTGGCCGGAGCCGCCGGAATCCCCCTGGCCGTAGCCGGTGGCGGCGGCCAGGGAGTCACGCAGCTTTATGGCCTCCTCGACAAATCCCATGTACTCCTCGGACAGCGCGGCCATCTCCCGCTCGTCGAGGCCGCCGGACTCCATCGCTTCACCGAACTTCCTCCACCATCCCTCCAGGTCATCGTAGAACAGTTCCCCGATTTTGTTGGAGAGCATGGCGCGCATGAAGTATTCGCTTATGTTGTCGGCGAAGTCCTCGGCGGCCGCGTCCATGTCCATCAGCTGGTCGATGAAGCTGCTGTACATGGAGTCGAATGTCATTCCGGTCAGCCCCTCGTAGAGCTGTGTGGTCAGTTCCTCGAGCTTGCCGGCCTGCGCGATGTATTCCTCCAGCTTCACGGCCACCTGTTCACCGTAGCCACCCTTGCCGGTCTGGAGTATCTGCTGCCACATGTCGGCGTTCTCGCGCAGCATCGCCATCTCCTCCGGCGAGAGGCTCCACAGGCTCCCGTCCCACTGACGGCCCATCTGGGCGCTGAGGCGCGCGATCTGTTCAGGGGTGAACCCTTCCCAATAGTAGTTGAAGCTGTGGTGCGAGTCATGGTACCTGGCCTGTTCCTGGGCCATCGCCAGATAATTGGCGTTGCGCTGTTCCTGCAGGTCACGCGCTTCCCGGTACGCCTCCACGCTCTTGGAGCCCTTCCCGGCCTTTATCTCGTCAGTAAGCTTTTCTATGGCTCCCTGCAGGGCGGTGTTGCGCTCGGTCAGCTTGTCGATGGCCTCCTGGACCTCCTTCTCGTTACTGGAGTTGAACCATTTGAAGGAGTGGCCGAACGTGATTTTGTCAAGGATTCCCGTGAGGACACCGGTGACATTGTCATATAGCGATACTCCGATCTGTTCAAACAGGTTCTTCAGGTTAAGGGTCTCTATGATTCCGGAAACCGCTCCAAGGACTGTGTCCGTCAGGTTTGTTATCAATGGGCCAATGCCATCTTTGAGTATGTCCAGAATGGAGAGCACCGCTGAGATTATGGAGCCAACCAAACCGCTGTTGCCGAGGGCTTCCGCGACACTTTTGCCAATGCTGGAATTACCCAGCAACTTCGAGAGACCTTTGGAGAGGGCTCCTCCGACAGCGTTGGTGACCGCGCTGTTGTTGAACAGCTTGTCAAGCCCCATGAGGCTTTCCCCGACCCCCTGGAGGGTGCCGGATTTCAGTCCGGACAGACTTGACACGAGGGTGTTGAACATATTGTTCACCTTCGTTGTGGAGGTCTGGAGGCTGTTGGACGCGTCCTGCACGTCGGCTCCGAACTCCTGGACTTTCCCGGATGCCTCCGTCAGGTTGTCCGTGGCGGTCTGGACATCGGCCTTGGCGGCCTCTATCCCGGCGGTGTCACCGGATTCCTCCGCCTTGGCGAGCCTCTCCTTGGCCCCGGCCAAAGCTTCTGTGGCGGCGCGTTCCTTATCCTGAGCGTCGATATAACCACGCATGGCCGTCTGGTACGAGGTGAGGTCGTCGCCGAGTTTCTTGAAGATGCCGTTGTCCCAGGAAGTGTTCGCCTCCTCAAGCTTGGCAATCAGTTCGTACAGGGTCTGCTGGTCCTCAAGGTCAGTCTCCCGGAATTCCTCCGTCCGGGAAATCGCCTTGAGCTTTTCGATTGTGGGTTCGAGCTGGTCTCGGAACATCGTACCGAAGTCCCCGAAGACGCTTCCCCAGTCCACCGACTGTCTGACAGCCTCTATTTCGAGGTTCTGGAGAGCGGAGGCTTTCTCCTTCTCCAGGGATTTCCTCTCCCACTGGTCGGAGGCTTCGGCAATCTTGTGGTCATATTCCTCAGACAGGGCAAGCCTACGTTGCTGGTAGGTGCCGTATTCCTTCAGGTATTCCCGCATGTGCTGCGCCTCAAGCGCACGCATTTCCTGCAGGGCCTTGTCGCGGTTGGTGACCGCGAGCTCACCGGCGCGGTCGATTTCCTTCTGCTGTTCCTCGGTGAGGCCTTCGGCGTTGACATCCCCGGCTCCGGTCTCGTCGTTGAGCGCGGCGAAGGATGCCTTGCGCTGCTCTATTTCCGCCAGTTCCTTCTCGTAATCGAGGGCGATCTGGCGACGTCGCCGCTCGGCCCCGTCGGCAAGCTGGTTTATCTCCTCCTGCTCGTTCTCCCACCGGAGTTTGCGCAGCTCGTCGGCGACCTTCCTCTCGTTGGCCACCCGGTTGTCATCCCCTCCGCGTGGGGACGAGCCGCGCGGACTGTCTCCGTTCTCAGGTGTCACTGTTTTCCCGGGCATCCTCTCCATCAGGGTATCCAGCTCTTTGTTGAGCCTCGCCATGTCGTCGACGTAACCGTTGATCTGGGCTTCGGCTGCCTGACGTGCCTCCTCTTGCCTGTCAAGCGCGGCCTGGTTGCCTGCCGCCCGGCGCATTTCGTTTATGATACGGGCACCCTCCTCGTCGATGTAGGTCATGCCGTGGGACCCGGAGTCTTCCGTGGTGTAGTGGGAGCCTGCGGCGGCACGTTCTTCCGGGGTCAGCTCCTGAAATGCCATATAGCCGGTCAGCCCGTACCCTTGGCCATAGCCGGATACACGACCCGCCTTGACAGGGGTATATCTGAAGGTCTTGTTCTTCTCTATGTCCGAGACCATGCGGTCGGCAACCGACTGTATGCGGGTCTCGTAGGCCTTGAGCTCGGCGCGTATGACGATTGCGTTGAGCATGTCCTTGGTGTGGTCACGGAAAATCAGCTCCATGTCGTTGACGGTGCCGATCTCCTTGCCGAGCCTGTTCCATTCCTCCTTGGTGTCGGTGATAAACCTCCGCTTCTTGTCGAAACTGTCTCCGAGGCTCTCCCATGTCCGTTTCAGCCTGAGGAAGGAGGCCACCTGCTCGTTGGCGGAGTCCACCACCGTCTGGCGGTATCTCTCCTGGTCCTCCCTCGCATCTTCCATCCGCTTCTGGCGCTGCTCCTCAGCCTCGGCCGCCTCCCGGTTCCCCTTGGCGAAAGCGTACAACGCCCCGACCACCGTCACCAGCGCGGCCGCCAGTACGACATACGGGTTCGCACGCGCCACGGCGTTGAACAATGTCTGCGCTGCGGTGGCCGCGTAAGTGGCCACGGTGCCACGGCCCACAGCCCATGTCCGCGCGTCTTCCGCAAGGGTCGCGGCGCGGGTCTGGATGATGGCCACACCCTGCATCAGGGCGGACTGCTGTTGGAGGCCGGACTGCATGGAGGTGAGCGCGTTGCCCGCTACCAGAGCAGCCTGAAGGTTGGTCTGGACTTCAATCAGGTCTTCCCCGCTCAGTCCGAGGGCCTGTGCCCCGGCGGTGGCAAGCCCGAAACCGTCCGTGACAAGCTGCAGTCCACCGGCCAGCTGGTCGAGCCCGCGGGTGTCGGAGGCGGCGTTCGTCACCGCCTGGGAGGTGTCCGCGATGGCATCGTTGAGTTCCCCGGCTTTTTCCGTTAGCTCATCGATATGCCGGGCGAGCTCCTGTCCCTGGGCTGTCTGTCTCTCACTGTCGGTGAGGGAGCGGTATGCCAGCAACAAGGTGGCGATTTCCTCGCGCACCTCGCGCAGCTGCTGGCGCAATGAGCGGCCGTTGGCGCGTTGCGCCTCGGTGGCCCGTGTCAAATCCTCCTCAAGCCCGCGGAGGATGTCACGTTCCTCCTGGAGGGCTTGTCTGGCCGCCTCGAGCTCAGCGCCAGCGGCGTTCCTGACAGAGCCGGGGGTGGCCGACTCGAAAGCCGCGGAAAGGGATCTTATGTCCGACTCCATCTGGCGTATGTTGCCTCGGGCCTCGGAGATTTTCCCACGGAGGTCACGCACCATGTCCCCCGTGTCTGAGGAGAGGTCGCGTACCGCCTTCGCGGCCCTTTCGAGGCCGGGGGACACTCCGTCTTCCATGAATATTTCGAGTCTTACAGGATTCACCGCTTACAGTCTTAGGTTGCTTCTGAAATAGTTCGCCACCTCGGCCGCCTCGGCCTCGGTGCTTTTGGATGTCGATGGCGCTGACGCTCCCTTCTTGCTTGCGCCGACGTACCTCGGGGCGTCGCTGAGCATCATCACCAGTGTCTGGTAGTTGACCTTGTCAAGGATATGAGGCACGCTCCACCCGGTGGCGGCGGCCACCTGCCACACAAATCCGAAGGGGCTATGGGAGCCTCTGTGTCGGCTCTTTAACTCCCCGTCGCTTCCCGGCTCAGCCTCGGCTTCATCGGATTCATCCTCTCCACCGATCTGATAATAGGTATAAAAGGGTCGGTCCCCGTCAGGCTCACGAACTTGCGCATGGCGGCGAACAGGAAACGCGGCTCCACGCTGTGCCGGATGAACCACGCCACCGCCCCCGTGAAGAGGCTCCTCACAGGGCCGACGCAGATTGCGCAGGCGAGCATCCGGCAGACCTGATGGCCATGGGCCGCCAGGAAGCGCATCTGCTGCTCCTTGTCGAATCCCTCCATCGCGGAGGCTGTCACCCCCATCGAGAGGTAGAGCCGCGCGAAGCGTATCAGCCCGGAAAACCGGGGTCTCCGGAGCGTCACGCGAAGCCGCACCGGACGCTTCCGGAGCGGGAGCTTGAATTCCTTGAGGGGAATCGAGATCCCGGCATCCAGGAGGGCTTCGGCGGCCTCGCGTTGTATCGCTCTGGCCATGGAGTCATCCATCGGTTATACGGCGGCTTGAGTGTCAGACTCTTTTTCTTCGGGAAGTAACCAGCCGGAAGCCTCCGACCACTCGACAGGGAGATGCGCGCTGTCGAATACACCATAAGGCGGTATTTTGGTTTTTGTTGTCGGGGCTGCCAATTTCAGTTCGGTCTCAATCTTGGCGGTCTCGGTTAGAGTAAGTTTGCCAGCAAGAGTTGACAGTAGCGTCGCATTGGGAATAAGAACTGATTGGCCGGATACGAGCTTGAGCTCCCACGGCCCAGTCAATGCTATTGCCGCGTATGGTGCGGTCCAGCCGGTAATTTTCCCGTCTACCTTGACAAGCGTACCTCCCAAGAACTGGTGAAGACTCTCGAAGTTCAACTGTATCATATCAAACTTAGGCCCAATCTTACCGTTGGTCTGCGGGATGACAAGCACAGGTGCGGTTGGAACCTGTTCGGCATTGACTTCGGCAGATTCTGGTTTCGTGCCACCCATATCAAATGAGTTTTTGGCTATATAACCAACCTCATTGCCTTTGTATTTCACGGCACCTATGCCGTACATGAAATTCTCATTCATTCCTGAAGATTTTGTCTTTTGCTATGTAAATTGTTGACAATGCTCCGATAATATATCCGAACATCAGTAATAGGACATCAAGACATGGTGTTATAGATGTCGATTTATGCTGCTCCTTGAGGAGGGTCTGGTTCATCTGGTCGAGGGAGTCCCGTGCGGTGTGGTAGAGTTCCTCGTAATACTCCACCAGGCGCTGGAGGCTGTCGCAGGTGCCGGTGATGTAAATCACGCCATCCTTGTGGGTGGCCTCCAGATGCGCCCGGTCGTTGCTTTTCCTGTAGGCCGCCCCCTCGGGAAGCTTACGGAGGCTGTCCAGACTCACCGTCAGACTCACCCGGCTCTCCGGGATTGTCTCCGTTGTCGTCAGCCGTCTCATCGCGGATACAGTGTCGTGGATTTCCACCACCCGTGCCGACTCCGATTGCTGCGCGCTGCTCTCTTTGCTCGCGGCGCAGCCTGCGAAGCACAACGCAGTCATCAGCATGAGGACAATTGTTTGCGGACTCGACAGCCCGTGACAGCCGGGCGACAGCCCTTTTGGTCGAGGCCAGTTCCTTTTGTATCGAGGCCAGGATGCCTTCCGTGGCCGAAAGCTTGTCTCTTGTGGCATGGAGTTCTTCTTTGAGAGGGTTGACGATGTTCTCCACCAGAATCCGGGTCGCGTTCTCAGTGTTGGTGATGCGCACAGTTTCGGCGTCTGCCTTTGCTTTCTCCGCATCAGCCTTTGCCTTCTCCGCATCGGCGTTGGCCTTGCGCACGGTTGCTTTCATAGTGGCCACTGCCACCATGAGCCCCACAAGGCCGGTGCCGAGAAGTATGTTGAGGATTTCGCTGGTGGACATCGTTGTGATGGGTTTACTGGGTTGTTACTGGTTTATACCGATTGACTTGAGCCATTTTTGAACGTCGAAGCTCGGACAGGCTTTGGCTGCGACCTCGTTGTGGCCTATGATACGCACATCAGGGAAGCGGCGGTGAAAGTCTTTCACATACTCCTCCATAGCCTTGCGCTGTGCCGGAGTCCGGGTGTCTTTGGGATTCATCGACCTGTCACAGCCGCCGGCATAGACGACATGACGGCTGACGGAGTTGTAGCCTTTGGCCCCATTGGTGATTTCCCACGGATCGACATTGGCGTCCTCGTTGTTATCTACAAGCCGCTCGACGGTGCCGTCAAGGTGGATGATGTCGGTATAACCGACCTGCTTCCACCCCCTGCCGCCAGCCGACACCGGGCTAAGGTGCATCCGCCTGATGTCTGCGGCTGTCACCTCGCGCCCTTCGGGTGTCGCTGTGCAGTGCAGTACAAGATACTTCAACCGGGCCATAGCTTATTCAGTGGGAGCCTCCTTTTTGGTGAACTTGGGAGTGGCGCGGAAGTCGGCGACGATGAACTCTTCCCCGAAGGCGATGTTGGTATCAGCCTTCATGAGAATCTTGCAGAAGTAGAGTTCCGAAGCCGGCGCGTATTTGTCGATTTGGATGACGCTTTCGTCATTCTGAAGGTTGACAGCGGCGAAGAAGTTGCCATCGGCATCCGGCGAGCAAAGGGTGGCGACGATGACGCCCTCGGGCCACGCAGCCACGGTTTCGATGGTGATGCCCTTGTAGCGCTTGCGGTTGACCTCGGTTTCGCTGGCGTTTTTGGCCTCGCGTTCGGTCAGCTCGTCGTCATACTTGTCGAAATCGTCGACGCTCATGATGATACGCAACGAGGGATTGGAGCGCATGGCTTTGGGAATTCCTGCACGGACCGCTTTGAGCTTCTTCAGCATGGTGTCAGCCTTCGATACGTCGACCCACTTGTAGTCGGCGGCTTTGGCAGCCTGGGTGAGGATACCATTCATGAGCTTGGTGTCATCCTCGCCATCGACGTATTCGCCATTGACGTAGTGGTCGCCGAGCTCGAACTGCACCTGCTTGGACAGTGCGTCGAGAAGCGCGTTCTGCGCCTCCGGGGGAAGTTGGGCGAACACAAGGTTTCCCTTGGGCTGCCACTTACGCCAGGTCTGCTCGAAAGCGCGGGGGTTGAACAGGGTGAAGGCCATGAAGTCGTGTGGCTCGAGGGTCTGCTCCGACCAGTTGAAGTCTCCCTTGCTGTCCTCGATGACAGGGTTCTCCTTGCGTTTCTGGAGCATACGTCCTGTCTTAAGACGGGGGATGCTGATCTTTTTCTCCACGCCGGGGATAACATGGATGAGGCCCTTTTCCACAAGCTCGTTGCTCGTGGTGGCGACGGCGAGGATTCTCTCAAGTACCTCGCCGTTGTAATTGGTGTTGTCTACTCTGATTGCCATATCTGTATGGGGTTGGTATTGTTACTTATTGAGTTTTGCGCGGATTTCGTCCATGCGGAGTTCCCACGGACCTTTCTTGGGGAGGTCGTCGCCGGCGGGTTCGGTCTGAAGTGTGCCGCTGAGTTTCGGGGCCGGAGTAATGGCGTCGAGGGTGGCGTTGAGGGTTTCGATACCCACCGACTTGCCGAGGTCGAGGAAATGCTGCTTCTTCTCCGCCGGGATCTTTTTGGCGGCGATGGCCGCGTCTACGGTGGCTGTGACCTGTGATAGTTTGAGCTGCTCGTTTTCCCTACGGATGTTCTCCACATCGTCGTTGGCGGTTTTGAGTTCCGCGAGTTTCGCGTTGACGGCCGCCTCGTCTGCCGTTTCCGGCAAGCCCAGTGTCAGGGCGAGTGTCTTGATGTCCATTTGAGGTTGGTTGTTGGTTGGTTTATGATTCAGCCTTGGAAGGGGGCAGTCACCACCCTCGCTCAGCGTTATTAACTGTCCGTCCTTGTGGAGCCGGATTGCATCGTTGTTGGCTCCGATGTCGACAAGCGACACTTCGATAAGGCGCGCCTTTGTCACTGTCGCATAGCGCTGCCCCGGCACGATAAGCTCCGCGGCTTCGCTTGTCTCTATCACCTCGAAGCCGATGCTCACCATCCTCAGCGAGCCGAACTCCCATTGTTTCTTGCACTGGCAGGATAGCTCGGTGGCCTCGTCGAAGACAGGCTCCCCGGTTATCTCGCCGTTCTCCCTTTTTATGTCCTTTATGAGACCGATGGCCTTGCCCCGGTTGTGCATGTACAGGAGTATCGGGTTGCGCTCGTACTGGGAGATGTCCACCCCGTCGGTGAGGACGCGGTAGCCGTAGCTGTTGAGCGTGTCGTTTGTCAGTCTTACTCTGCTCATGTGATGTGCGATAATGATTCCGTGGCGCAAAGTTGGAGATTGGCGCGTCACATTCCAAAAAAGTGTGCAATGGTTGCATAGAAGTGTGCAACCGTTGCACACTTTTTTTGACCGTGCCCCTGAACTTCCCAATTTTGCAGGGCGGAAACGCCTACACACCATTGACATGACGAAAGCAGAACTCGAAAAGAAAAAAGACCTCGCCCGGACATTGTACCTCTCCGGGAAGGACCAGGCCGAGATTGCCGAGATGACCGGCGTCTCAAGGGTCACCATATCCAAATGGTGCACAGCGGGCGGCTGGAAGGAGACCCGCGCGGCCCAGACCATCTCGCGTCCCGAGCTAATCCGGAAACTTCTGCTGGTGACCAGCACCCTCCTTGACAAGGTCAACGCCTCGGGCGACCTCGGGATGATCGACAGTCTCGGGGACAAGCTCTCCAAGCTGACAGCGGCCATCGACAAGCTTGACAAGTCGCAGGCCAACGTCGTGGCCGCCATAGAGGTGTTCACCGCGTTTTCCGAATACATTAAGTTCCGTGCCAAGACCGACCCGGAGGTGACCTTGGAATTCATCAAGAATGTGAACAAGCTCCAGGACAGCTTCCTCATCGAGTCATTCAACAAGGGGGCGCTTGTTTGTTATGGCGACTAAACTGACAAAGGAGCAGAAGGAGGCGTTCGCGCGGTGGAAGGAGCACTGCCGCGATGTCCAGGCATTGACGGCGGCTTCTTTGTCCGTCGTGAAGGAGTCGCCGGCCGAGAAGGAACGCCGCGTCAGACGTCTCCTCTCCAATTACGACGAATTCTGCGAGTACTATTTCGCCCATTACCTCACCTTGCGCGACAAGACAACCGGGGAGGTCATCCGCATGATACACAATGCGCCGTTCCACACCAAGGCGGCGCTCAAGATAAAGGACACGCCCGACCTGAAGGCGGTGTTCAAATGGCCACGCGGCCACGCCAAATCCACCCACATCGGCGTGTTCATCCCCCTTTGGCTGATTTTCCAGCCGAAGAGGCTCATCAATTTCATGGTCACTGTCGGCAAGTCCGAGGACAGCGCCAGCCGTCTGCTCGGCGACCTCCAGGCGGAGCTGGAATACAACCAGAAGCTCATCGCCGATTTCGGGGAACAGAAGAACCTCGGCTTGTGGCTGCAGGGGGAGTTCAAGACAAAGGGTGGCGCGAAGTTCCTCGCCGTGGGACGCGGGCAGTCGCCGCGTGGCCTGCGTGACCGTGAGGCGCGTCCTGACTATATCGTCATCGACGACCTGGATGACGATGAGCTGTGCCGCAACGAGAAGCGCGTCAAGGAACTTACCGACTGGGTGAAGGAGGCGCTGTTCGGAGCTCTCGACGTGGGACGCGGCCGCTTCATCATGGTCGGCAACCTTATCTCCAAAAAATCGGTGCTTGCCAACATCGCCGCCTCGAAGGGGGTACATGTGTCAGAGGTGAAGGCCGTCGACCGCGACGGGAATCCTGTATGGGCCGATAAGTGGACCAAGGAGGAGGCGCAGGCCGTCAAGGATTTCATGGGGTACAGGGCGTGGGAGAAGGAGATGATGCACAACCCGATCACGGACGGCACCATATTCCGCCACGAGTGGATACGGTACAAGAAGATGCCGCCCCTGGAGAAGTATGACATGCTCGTGTGCTACACCGACCCGTCGTTCAAGTCCACCACGGCCAATGACTACAAGGCGTGCCGCCTTTGGGGCAAGATCGGGACCGAGCTGCACCTCATTGACACCTACGTCCGCCAGGACACCGTCTCCGGGATGGTCAGGTGGCTCTACGACCTGTATGAGCGCGTCCGCGACCGCGTGGCCGTGTCTTTCTTCATGGAGGCCAATTTCATGCAGGACATCATACTCGACGAGTTCGCCGCGGAGGGGTACCTGCGCGGTTACCAGCTCCCCATACTTCCCGACAAGCGCAGCAAGCCGGAGAAGGTGCAGCGCATCGAGGCGGTGTCCCCGCTTTGGGAACGGGGATGTGTGTGGTACAACGCGGCCCTCAGGGAGTCGCCGGACATGCAGGTCGGCATCGAGCAGACGCTGGCGCTCGAGCGTGGCTCCAGGGCGCATGACGACGCCCCCGACGCGGACGAGGGGGCCATATGGTACCTGCAGCGCCACACCAGGCAACAGACTTTCAAATCGGTGGCGATTCCGCGTCGCTCGCCCAAAAACTCATGGTGACATGTTTATCAATCTGGAAGATTTCAGGATGGTGATTGACGGGGCGGCCCTGAAGACCGTCGCCCAGGCGTCTCCCGAGAATATAGAGTCGGCCGTGACCGTGGCCGTCGAGGAGGTATCGGGCTACCTGCGCCCGGTCTACGACACTGTGGAGATTTTCTCCAGGACCGGGGATGCCCGCAACCGTCTCATCGTGGCCTACACCGCCGACATCGCGCTTTACCACCTGGCGGCCTCATTGCCCCAGAAAATGGGTGTGGAGATACGCAGGGAACGGTATGACCGCGCCATAAGATGGCTCGAGGGGGTGCAGTCGGGAAGGATAATCCCGGACCTGCCCGGGGTCACGGCCGCCGGAGGGGCGGAGGGCTTCGGCACGTCGTTCCGCTCATCCCCCAGACTCAGGCACGACTGGTGACGCCCCGCGTGGGGACACACTGCATAACAACCATTCACAAGACATCAATGAGCCGAAAATCAAACAAGACCCGACAGCGACAGGCAAGGAAAGAGCTGATTTCCAATATGAACAAGCGGGCATCCATCGTGATGGAGCTGCACCGTTACGCGGAGTTCCTGACCAGGAACGATGTAGCCGACTGGCGCACCGCGTGGCAGGCCGCCATAGACCCGCGCCATCCCGACCGCCGCAAGCTTTACGACATCTACCGTGACGCGATGACCGACTCCCATCTGTCCGGCTGCATCCAGCAGCGGGTGGGCTTCGTAATGTCGCGTTCGTTCAAGCTTGTCGACCGTGACGGGGTGGCCGACGAGGAGGCCGCGCATCTCTTTGACCAGTCCTGGTTCAAGGATCTTTGCCGCCTGTGCCTGGAGTCGATATGGTATGGGCATTCCCTGGTTGAGCTGGGGGATGTCGTCACGGACGGTGACGGCCATCCCTCATTCTCCGGGGTGACGCTCATCCCGCGCAAGTATGTCGTCCCGGAGAAGGGGCGTGTGTTGCAGCGCCAGGGCTTGAACTGGGAGTCCGGGATCGAGTACCGGGAACGGCCCTGGTGCGACTGGCTCATCGAGGCCGGGCGTCCCGACGACCTCGGGTTGTTGCTGAAGGCCGCCCTGCACACAATCCCCAAGAAGCACGCGATGAGTTTCTGGGACTGCTTCGCGGAGGTGTTCGGGATGCCTTGGCGGATCGCCCGGACGGCCACGCGCGACCCGCAGGAGTTCCGCCGCCTCCAGGACATGATATATGACGCCGGGGCGAACCAGGGGGTGGTCACCGGGATGGAGACCGAGATACAGTTCGTGGAGTCAGGCAAGGGCGACGCGTTCAATGTCTACGACAAGCGCATAAGCCGGGCCAACTCGGAGCTGTCCAAGCTCGTGATCGGGCAGACCATGACCATCGAGGACGGTTCGTCGCTGTCGCAGTCCCAGACCCACCTCCAGGTGTTCATGAACCTCGTGGAGTCGGACCGCGACATGCTGCGTGACATCATAAACAACCAGCTGTTGCCGAAGATGGTGTCGCACGGGTTCCAGGTCAAGGGGTTGCGCTTCGAGTGGAACGACGCCGTCGATTACACCCCGGAGCAGCAGGTGGCGTACGAGACGATGATTGCCGACCGGTACGAGGTGGATCCCTCTTATTTCGCCGACAAGTATGGGATGCCCGTGGGTGAACGCCGTAATCCGATGGCTTTGCCTGGAGCTGATGACGGCGGGGACAAGGAAAGCAAGGGGAAGCCAGGGAAGAATTTTTTCGATTAGGCCCCTCTGACTACGAGGGGCTTCACCGCCGGTACGCCGCCATCCTTGGCAATTGCCCGGGACTGGCCACACTCGCCGCCCCGCCGGAGGAGGTGGGCAAGCGCCTGTCGTCACTGTTCGGGGGCATGATGAAGGTCCTTTTCAAGGAGAAGGGGGGACAGCTGCGCGTGGAGGTCATCCTGGAACCGGCCGTCCAGGAGTTCGTCAACGCCCACGCCGCCGCGCTCGATCTCTCCGTGGCCAGGGTCGTGATGTCGGATGCCATGCGCCGTGGCCTCAGCAGGTCGAATTACATATTCTCGGGGATGAAGGCGTTCCACGAGCTCAACGAGGCTTTCCCTTCGCTCATCGATGAGAACGGCGACCGGAAACCGTTCGAACGGTTTTTGAACGATGTCCGGAAGATGGACGAGACCTACAACGCCAACTACCTGCGGGCGGAGTACAATTTCGTCAACGCCTCGGCCATGGCGGCGGCCAAGTGGGAGGAGTTCGTCAAGGATGGTGACCGTTACAACCTGCAGTATCGCACCCAGCGCGACGACCATGTGCGCCCTGAACACGCTGCTCTCGACCGGGTGACGCTTCCTCCCTCTGACCCGTTCTGGCGGGACTTCTACCCGCCGAACGGATGGAACTGTTTCGTTGCCGGGACACCAGTGCTGACCGACAGGGGGTGGATGCCTATCGAAAGAATCTCGTCAGGAATGACCGTTGTCGGCGGCAGCGGTCAGTATCGCTCCGTGATTGGAACGCACACCAAACCGGTGAACGAGGAACTTGTCCGTGTCATCACCGAAAGGTCGCGGGCCACATGCACCCAGAATCACCGTTTCCTTACCCAAAGGGGATGGATCGCCGCCGGTTGCCTTGAGCCTGGAGACATACTCGTCCAGGTGGGAGAAGTTTCCCTTGTGGACATATTCGTTAACGCAATACACAACACCGCGGCAATTCTCAAGTATTGCCTTGTTTCTCTCAAAAGAAAGAGGAAACCGGTTGCGGCCCTGGCAATCGATGATTATCCCCAATTCGGGGATGATGAAATCAACGACGTGTATGCCGCAAAGGTGTCGAACCTCGACTTTAAGCTCCATTGCGAGGAGGTGGTCGAGCAGCAGCGTCTCCGCTTTGCTCAGGCCGGTTCTCAGCGCGCTCATCCTCTCGGGATGGGCCCGTCTGGCGGCAATGCTGTTCCTGATGGCCTTCCTCTTCGTCCCCTCCCTGAAAAACGAGGAGGATGTCTTCAGCTTCTCCGAGACGCCGCGCACAAGGTCGCTGTTGCTTTTCGTCTTGCCCTGGCGCACGTGAAGCCCTTTTTGGGCAAGCGTGTGGTTGATGGAGGCGAGGTTTGCCCCGGCTGCGGCTCTTCTTGCGGGATTGTCAATCCATTGCGTTGCGACCGCTTCCCCGCCATGCCGGATCCGAATGCCGTGTTCCCGGAGTACGCGCCCAACTGTCCGCCCGTTCACATTCCAGTGGACGGCAAGCCATCTGAAGCTCCGCCTCTCCACCAGATACCGTTTTTCCGCGGCATCCCTCACATCCATGCCTTCGATGGCTTCAATTCTGTCTTTGATTTCCTGCGACGTACCTTTCTTCATACCCGTTACAATGTTGTTGAGGCCAAAGTTATATTAAAAAAGTCGGAATTGAAAGTCTACAACCTTTCTGTTGATGTCGATGAGTCATACGTGATACCACCTGGCATAGTCCATAACTGCCGCTGTGACGTGGTGCAGGTGCTCAAGTCGAGGTATCCGGTCACGGACCACGATGAGGCCATGCGTCTCGGGGAGGAGGCCCTGCGCCACGACACCAAGGGGATTTTCCGGTTCAACGCCGGCATGGAGCGGAAGTCGGTGCCGGATTACAACCCCTACACCATCCGGCGGTGCTCGACCTGCCCGGTGCCAAAGGGGGGCAATGGCGGCAAGCTCGCCGCGTTCATTCCCGACAACGAGGTATGCAGGGCGTGTGTGATATTCCACGAGTGTGCCGGAAATAAGGAAAAGTCTGCCACAGCCATCGAGCGCAAGCATTATCTCAAAGAGATGGAGCCGCTACTTACACAACGCTGCGAAAAGAATCTCGGTAATGGCACTACTGTTTCTGTAGGATTTTCAACTTATGGCAACAAACACCTTTTCTCTGACACTTTCGGCCGGTCAAGCGTACTTACCAAAGACGACTTAAAAAATCTCGACTCACTTTTGGCAAATGCCACATACATTGATGATTCAGAATTAACGCATCCAAGGACTGATGATATACAGCATTTCTATTATTTCAAGACAACTATACGAGGTCAGGAGATAAGGTTAAACGTCGCAAAACAAGTGAGGATCCGACCAAATGGAAGAGCTCGTATTTCGTATTTCGTCTATTCGGTAAATGATCTGACAAAATGAAAGCATATCGGGCGACAGTTAGGTCTCAATTGCCAGGGCGCCATTCCCGATATGCTTTATGCAAAAGTACAAACAATTCCTGAAACACAAAAGTTTATGGAAAGAAATCTCAAAAAAAAACACCAAAAGGAGCTGACCAACCGGCAGTGGAACGCACGTTGTGTGTCCACCACATTACTTAACGAGTGCTATTACAGAGAGAATCAGCCCGGCAATACCACTGACAATCCCAGTAATTATGCCGATATGCTCCAGTCTGCGCCCTCGCACCTCCCTGCGGTACTTGCCGACAAAGCCGCCTTCGTGGAATATAGCCCGTCCTTTGTAGGTTATTGTAAAGCCATGTTTATTCTCCTCAAGGCAGCCTTCGGCCACAAGGAACCGAAACGCTTTATCGTAATCGGATGGTAATGTTTTTCCCGGTGGGACATAGAACAATATCGATTTTTCAATCACCCCGCCGGGACTTTTATCAAACATTTCAAGCACCATATCCAGACGTGCCCTGTTAAATTCATCGTTATTCATTTGAGTACGGTTTGATTGCAAAGTTACCAATTTGTCCTGATTCCGGGAATTTGACGGGAAATTTCGCGCTTCATAAAAAGAGTAAGCAAAAGCCCACATTCTGGTAGAAACAAGAAGTGTCCACCACTGACAATCCCAAACGGGCATTCTCAAATATGATTAATCATGGAATGAAGCAATCTGACCGCATCATCATCGATAAACCGGATTTAACAGACGCTTATATGAAGCGAGTGATTAATCAACGGCTGAAAGACGGTCATACAATAACAGAAGTGTGGCTGAATGAGCGTGGACACCTCAGGCTTCTGTATAAAAAGTCGGAGGAATGATTCCTCATTCCTCCTTCTGCAACGAGTCGGTAGTCATTAGCTACGGAATCGTTATTGCAAAAGTACAAACAATTCCTAAGATACAAAAGTCTATGGAACAAATTTGTGTTGAAACAATAGACAAAAGCCGCCCTCCACAGCAACGAGGGCGGCTTTTGTGTCTTGGAATGGACAATTATCCAACCGGGATGTTGAAACTGTCAATAAGGATGGCCCGCAGGAGCCATGTCAGGTTGTAGATGTTGTCGGAGTCTTTTTCACCGGGTGTGTCTCCCCGGGTAGCCATCGCGTACGCATAAGCGTCAATCGAGTCTATAATTGTACGCGCCATGTCGGCACTGTAACCTTGGGCGAATATCTCTACGACCGAGGGCATCGCATTGCTTTCTGTCTTCATGCCTCCGATTTTTAAAAGTCGAGGGTGAGTTGTTGTCCGCATTGGGTGTCGCGGCTCGCACATAGCAGGAGTTTTGCTCCAAGGCTGTTTGTGAACCATCCGGGCTGTGTCGTCCCATACAGCCACACCTTTGCCGCGAGTGGAAGACGCGTGTTGAGTTTGCGGGCACTTTGTGCGCTTTCTGTCCTGCTGCCGATGCTCCTGTTCAGATCATTGATGGAAAACCAGCAATTCCCATTCACCTCGACCATCCGGACTGTGCACCCGTTGTGGATTGACTTTGTGTACGGGATGTCGCGTGCGTCGATGAAGTCGCCCGACGTTTTCCCCGCGATATAAAACCCCTTGCGCCGGATGGATGGCAACACCTCGGAAGTCACCCATTTCCGGAACTTCCTTGCCTCCGGCTTGCGGGATTGGAAAATCAGGTGATACAAGCCGCTCTCGTTGACAGCAACCATTTGCTGAGTTCCTCCAAGGGTGTCCATTAATACCGACTCCCTTTCATCATCATCCAGCCTTGCCACCGCATCTCGGTACTTGGCTATTTCTAAAATCCTACAGACATCTTTAGCAACAAACCACGGCTCTCCCGCTATGATTTGCGCCCTGACTGGCATCCTTTGGGTCAAGCCGAAATCCCGGTGCATAAATTTTGTGGAAAGTGTTAAATTTGCATCATGAAAATAGCAGATGCAATATGGATGTGCCTTCCCGAGGGGATGGATGAACTGTTTGAGATGGTGCGTTTCGAACGTACCGACCAGTCATACGATATATGGCTTGATGAGAAGAAGAAGCTGTCGGACGAGGATTACCGCAATCCCGACATAGTGGCCCGTGGATACACGGATTATGTAACGATACAGGATTATCCCATGCGTGGCAGGCCTGTATATCTTCATATGCGCAAGAACAAATGGTGGGACAGGAAAACAAACGAGATATACTCCTACAACCTTGAGCTTCCCAACGAGGAAGGGACACGACTCAGTGCCGAGTTCGTGGCTTTTTTAAAAGACGAAGGTGGAGACGACGGCTCTGTCGATTAGACACATAGCGCAGATGTACTGCGTAAACGGCAAATATTTTGCCGAACTGTACCGCAATAAGCTGAGCGGTTATGCCGGATGGTGCGAGACCGAACTCGGCTGCGGCTTCTACTTCAACGCTGACAACATCGGGCCGTACATGAGCCTTGACGAGACCTGTCTGAGCAACGGCGAGGTATGGACTTTCCTGACCAACAAGGACGGTCACGGTGGCCATGGGACGCTGGCGGCGGCCATCCCCGGCACAAAGAGCGACGGGATAATCCCGATCCTCGTCGGAGCCATGGGGAAATCGGTCAGACGCCGGGTGAAGGAGGTGACGTGCGACCTGTCGCCGTCGATGATGCTCATTGCCGCCGAGGTTTTCTGTAACGCCCACGTTGTCAACGACCGCTTCCATGTGCAGCAGGTTTACAATGAGGCTGTTGATGAGATACGCATAGACATACGCCGTCAGCTCATCGCCGAAGAAAACAACCGGGACAGATTGATTCCGCCAGTGACATACTCAAACGGCGAGACCATGCGTCAGATACTCGCCCGCAGCAAGCACACGCTTATGATGTCGCAGAACAAATGGACTGACATACAGCGGCATCGCGCGAACATTCTGTTCAAGCACTATCCGATACTCAAAGCCGCGTATCACCTCGCCATGGAACTGCGCCAGATCTTCAACGCGGAGATATCACCGACCAAAGCAATGGGGCGGATGAACAAGTGGTATGAAAAGGTAATGGCATTGGGCAACAACAACTTCCGCTCTGTCATCAAGACGTTCAGGAACCATGCTCCGACTATCCTCAATTATTTCCGACGTCGCGCAACAAACGCCTCGGCCGAAGCCTTCAACTCCAAGGTGAAAATCTTCCGCTCGCAGATGCGAGGCGTCCGCGACCGCGATTTCTTCATCTTCCGCCTCGTCAAGTTATACGCCTGAATTTTTAACATTCCGTTCGCCCCAGTTTAACATATGCACCGTAATTTCGGCTTGACCCTGTATAAATGTATGAAGGATAAAAGAGAGTGTATAAAAGAAAAGCCCGCAGGGAAAATGCGGGCTTTTTAATTGAGAGGTGCCAAGCGGATTCGAACCGCTGTGAACGGTTTTGCAGACCGGTACCTAACCACTCGGACATGGCACCTTGGATTGGCGTGTCATCCCATTGGGGTGATTTTGCAGGTGCAAAGTTAACGTTTTTATTTATAACCGCCAAATTTTGACGGCGGTTTTTGCCATCTTTATCAAAGATGGTGGATGATTTTACGGGATTCCGCCTTTAATGAGGGGTTTCATCAGGTTCCAGGCAACCGCCGAATCATTTGAACGACTGCTTGGAGAACTGGAAGGTGATGTCGGCCTTGTCGAGGTTGAGCTTGGTCATCACAGGTTTCCCGATGTAGGGGGTGATGGCGCTGACGTAGGTCGATGTGGTGTAGCCGTTTGAGGTGGATTCGGTGGTCAGGGTCACCGGAGTGAGGGTGAAGGTGGCGTCATCCAAATCGATTTTCCCTTCGGCGTTGTATTTCTCGAGCATCGAAAGGAAATAGTTTCTCATTCCGGAGAACACATATCCTTTGGCCGCCTCGCTGTATGTGGCGATGAAGGAAGTCTTGTCGTTGTTGAGCGAGTTGTTGAGGAAGAAGTCCTCTTTCTCTGAGGATATTACCATCAGCAGGCTCTGAGGAACACCGATGTCGTAGTTGTTCTCAATCTCCTCGACGGGAATGGTCATCGTGAGGGTGTTGACCACCGACAGCGGGCCGCAGTTGTCGACATAGTAGTCTATCACGTCGCGGATGGGGAAGGTGATCTCAACATCGCGTCCCACCGGGGCGACGATGATGCTTTCACCCGCATCGATTTTAGCCTGGAGATTCGGAGCGATGGCGAATGAGATGTTGTTGTTGGAAATCACCTCGGGAGTCACCATAAAATAGTTGCCTGTGTGGCGGTTGATTACCTCTTTCCCTTCGGAGTCTTCCGAGGTGGTGTGGTAATATATCACCATCGAGGTCTGCTCAATCTGGGTGACACGGCCCGCTCCGAATGAGTTGCGGACATAAAGGCCGGGGAAGTGCTTGGCGAACTCCGTGGGGAAGGAGTATGCTTCGGGATTGTCGAGGTAGAGGTTGAACAGGTCGCGGGCGAGGCTCACGGGGAGGTCTACCTTTATCTCGCGGTATGACAAGGCCTGGATTGAGTCGTTCTCCCCCTGGGCATTGCCGACATATATTTTCGAGGCGAGGGGAGCGGCGTTTACGTCGCAATAATCCTCGGGATTGAATGTCGAGAAGATGGGGGAGGGGAGCTGGCGGTTGAGGGGGAGCACCTCAAGGCCCATCGGAGCGATGGAATCTCCCACATATCCGCCGTTGGAGTAGGAGAGGATGAGCTTCATGGAATCAATGTCATTGACGGTCACACCCTCGGTGACGAGTTTCGATGCCGGCATGAACTGGCAGACGAAATCGGAGGAGAAATTGCCGTAACCTTCGGCGGAAATGTCGCCGAGGAGTTGCACGATGGTGCGTGACTCGATGGCCGCATTGGGGGTGGAGTGTCCCTCGATGCTGAATTCATTGTGGATGACCACCTCGGATTCGGCCTGAATCAGTGAGGAGCCAATATCCTGGGTTGTGTTCTCACAGGCTGTCAGCAGACCGACTGCGACGAGTGTGCCCGAGAGAATGGTGAGAATTGATTTCATGTCGATGATGGGGGAGTGGAGGAGGGAATCAGGGATTGTTGCGGATGGAGTCGTAGAATTCCACTACCGGCGCGCCGTCGATTTCCTCGCCCTGGTAGGGAAGGAAAGGCTTGCCGAGCGATTTGGCGTATTCGACCAGTTCGGCGGGGATGTTCTCCGAAGCCTGGATCACACCGTCGGCATGGTCGATGGCGAGCTTGTTGAGAGCCATCGCGTTCACAGGGCCGTCGCCGAGCGATTTGAGGTCGTCAGGGGAAAAACCGTCCATAAGGAGTTTCTCCTTGAAGCGGGGGTCGAGAGTTCCTTCGAAAGTGTCGTCGAAGAGGGAGTACACCACCGGGCTGCCGCCGATTGTGGGGTCATCGGCGTATGCTTTCTTGAGGTAGAGGGGAGCCAGGGCGGTCACCCAGCCGGAGCAGTGGATCACAGCCGGTTCCCAACGGAGCTTCTTGACGGTCTCCATGACGCCCCGGGTGAAGAACATGATGCGCTCGTCGTTGTCCTCGGGGGTCTCGCGGATTTCGAGATCTGTCACCGCGTGGTGCTGGAAATAGTCATCTGAATCAATGAAGTAGACCTGCATCTTCGCCGACTGCAAAGTGGCCACCTTGATAATCAGGGGATGGTCTGAATCGTCAATCACCAGGTTTATGCCCGAGAGGCGGATTACTTCGTGGAGCTGGTTGCGGCGCTCGTTGATGCAGCCGTATTTGGGCATAAAGGCGCGGGCCTCGTAGCCGTTTTCCTGAACCTTCTGGGGCAAGGTCTTGCATACCTGTCCCATAGGGGTCTCGCGAAGATAGGGGGTTATTTCCTGAGAGATGTAAAGGATTTTCTGCTTCTTGTTCATCGATTCGGTTTTGTCAAAAAGGGAAATGCGCCCGGCGCGTATGGGTGCAATCCGACCGCAAAGTTACGAATTTTTTTTGAAACATCCGAAGGGGTTTCGCAAATTGCCGCCAATTTGCTAACTTTGCACTTCAAACAATGTTTACAAAATCATAAGTCGATATGAAACACAATCTCAAAGGATTCCCGATACAATGGATGTTGACGGCTGTGTTGCTGTTGCTGACCGGCCTGACGGCCCGGGGACAGCAGTTCGGTCTCGGCCGTTCCCATATCCTCGACCCGATTACCTGGAAAGCCACGGTGGAGGGTAACTCTACCGCGTCGGCCACTATACGGCTGACCGCTCAAATCGAGGATGGTTGGCATCTCTATTCGCTCAACCTGCCCCCCGACGGACCCAATTCCACGGTGATAGACTTCCAGGTGCCTGACGGTGTGAAGCTCGACGGCCCGTTGACCCCGTCGCGCAAGCCGGTGGAGAAGTATGACGACATGTTCTCGCTCAACCTGTCATGGTGGGAGGGGGATGTGACTTTCACCCAGAAAGTGAAGATTTCCGATGAGAAGACCCATACGGTCGGCATCGAGGTCTCTTTCCAGGGATGCAACGACGAGACTTGCATTGCTCCCAAGACAGAATATCTGGAGGTGTCGGTAGGTACAGGGCCGGCCGTGGTGCAGGAGGAGAAGGTGGACTCTGTTGTGGCCGAGACTCCGGTCGCCGTCGCTCCGGAAGCTCCCGCTGACAAGCCTGACCTCTGGGCTCCGGTGGAGTTCTCGGATGAGGAGATGGCTGAACAGGCCAATGTGAAGGATTCCCCCTGGTGGGTGATTTTCATATGGGGCTTCGGCGGCGGCTTGCTCGCGTTGCTGACCCCATGTGTATGGCCGATGATTCCTATGACAGTCAGCTTCTTCCTCAAAAAAGGGACGAGCCGCCGCAAATCGGTTGGTGATGCTGTCATTTACGGGCTGAGCATCATCGTGATTTATCTTACCCTCGGACTCGCCATCACCGGAATATTCGGGGCGAGCAAGCTTAACGAGTTGAGCACCAACGCGGTCTTCAATCTCTGCTTCTTCCTGTTGCTGGTGATATTCGGAATCTCCTTCCTCGGCGGTTTCGACATAAAGCTCCCATCGAAATGGTCAAACTCAACAGATGCCCGTGCGGAGAAAGCCACCGGCCTTGTCAGCATATTCTTCATGGCGTTCACCCTGGCGCTGGTTTCCTTCTCGTGCACAGGCCCGATTATCGGCACGTTGCTTGTCGAGGCCGCCACGATGGGTAATTTCGTCGGCCCGGCAATCGGTATGGGTGGTTTCGCCCTGGCGTTGGCGTTGCCATTCTCACTTTTCGCGCTGTTCCCCTCCTGGCTCAAGGAGATGCCCCGTTCAGGCGGCTGGCTCAACTCGGTCAAGGTGGTGCTTGGATTCCTGGAACTCGCCCTCTCGCTGAAATTCCTGTCTGTGGCAGACCTTGCCTACGGGTGGGGAATACTCGACCGCGAGGTGT
>OMDV01000039.1_pt1 | contig 25726 bp, 17 predicted proteins | sample 1673671 | NCBI WGS metagenome assembly OMDV01 (sample SAMEA103958118, study PRJEB25191) | human gut metagenome | reverse complement strand
CCGCGCCGGCGGCGCATCGTATTCTCCTCCACGCTTTTTATAGGCGATCGTAAACACCAGCATCGCCAGCGAGCTGCCGATCATCATGTAAAGCGGCACCATGTCAATGGGGATCATCGAGCGCGCCGCGATGTTCTTGACCAGGTAGATCCCGTTGGTCAGTATAAACAGAATGGCTGCATAAAATACGACCGAAAAATTCTGCCGCATAAGGATGCTCTCCACAGTCGGAATCTCATCGATCTGTATTCCCAGCACACGATCACTAAAGCTCTTAAACCTGGCAAACGCCATATCCGATATCCAGCAGGACACCCTCTGCACAATATCGACCTTATCCCCTCGTCTTTCCATACGATCCCTCCAGCAAATAATACGACCCCGTTTGTCTGCTTTTGTTGATCTATTGTTATATTTTACCATGCTTCCGCCCAAAACACAAGCGCCCGGCTGATAGCCGGGCGCTTGGTATTATGATTATGCGGGAAATCGAGCCCTTACTTGGCGTCCTTGATGGCAGCCTGTGCGGCGGCCAGACGGGCGATGGGCACGCGGAAGGGGGAGCAGGACACATAGTCCAGACCCACGCGGTGGCAGAACTCCACGCTGGAGGGGTCGCCGCCGTGCTCGCCGCAGATGCCCAGATGGATGTCGGGGCGGGTGGCGCGGCCCAGCTTGCAGGCCATATCCACCAGCTTGCCCACACCGACCTGATCCAGCCGGGCGAACGGATCGCTCTCATAGATCTTGTTGTCGTAGTAAGCGGGCAGGAACTTGCCGGCATCGTCACGGCTGAAGCCAAAGGTCATCTGAGTCAGGTCGTTGGTACCGAAGGAGAAGAACTCCGCCTCGGTGGCGATGGCATCAGCGGTCAGCGCAGCGCGGGGGATCTCAATCATGGTACCCACCAGGTACTTCATGTTCATACCGGCAACAGCCAGCTCCTCGTCAGCGGTCTTGACCACCACGTCCTTGACGAACTTCAGCTCCTTGACCTCGCCCACCAGGGGGATCATGATCTCAGGAACCATGTTCCAGTCGGGGTGCTTCTTCTGGACGTTGATGGCGGCGCGGATGACGGCACGGGTCTGCATGACGGCGATCTCCGGGAAGGTGACGGCCAGACGGCAGCCGCGGTGGCCCATCATGGGGTTGAACTCGTGCAGGGAGGCGATGATGGCCTTGATGTCGGCTACGGTCTTGCCCATATCCTTGGCCAGCAGCTCGATGTCCGCCTCCTCGGTGGGAACGAACTCGTGCAGAGGGGGATCCAGGAAGCGGATGGTGACGGGGCAGCCCTCCATGGCCTCGTAGATGCCCTCAAAGTCACCCTGCTGCATGGGCAGCAGCTTGGCCAGAGCCTTCTCGCGCTGCTCCTTGGTGTCGGAGCAGATCATCTCGCGGATGGCGGCAATACGGTCGCCGTCGAAGAACATATGCTCAGTGCGGCACAGGCCGATACCCTGGGCGCCCAGAGAGCGGGCGCGGGCGGCGTCGGCGGGGGTGTCGGCATTGGTGCGGACCTTCAGCCGGCGGAACTTGTCCGCCCAGGCCATGATGCGGCCGAAATCGCCGCCCACATTGGCGTCCACGGTGGGCATAGCGCCGTCGTAGATATTACCGGTGGAGCCGTCCAGGCTCATCCAGTCGCCCTCGTGGTAGGTCTTGCCTGCCAGGGTAAACTGCTTGTTGGCCTCGTCCATGTTGATGGCGCCGCAGCCGGATACGCAGCACTTACCCATGCCGCGGGCCACAACAGCCGCGTGGGAGGTCATACCGCCGCGGACGGTCAGGATGCCCTGGGCGGCCTTCATGCCCTCGATATCCTCGGGAGAGGTCTCCAGACGGACCAGGACCACCTTCTCGCCCCGGGCGGCCCACTCCTTGGCGTCCTCAGCGGTGAAGACGATCTTGCCGGAGGCGGCGCCGGGGGAGGCGGCCAGAGCAGAGCCGATGACGGGAGTCTTCTTCAGGACCTCGGCGTCAAACTGGGGGTGGAGCAGGGTGTCCAGAGAGCGGGGCTCGATCATGGCCACGGCCTTCTTCTCGTCGATCATGCCCTCGTCCACCAGGTCGCAGGCGATCTTCAGGGCTGCAGCGGGGGTGCGCTTGCCGTTGCGGGTCTGGAGCATGAAGAGCTTGCCGTGCTCCACGGTGAACTCCATGTCCTGCATATCCCGATAGTGGTCCTCCAGGGTCTTGCAGACGCCCTCGAACTGGGCAAAGGCCTCGGGGAACTTCTCGGCCATCTCCGCGATGGGCATGGGGGTCCGGACACCGGCCACCACGTCCTCGCCCTGGGCGTTGGTCAGGAACTCACCGAACAGCTTCTTCTCGCCGGTGGCGGGGTTGCGGGTGAAAGCCACACCGGTGCCGCAGTCGTCACCCATGTTGCCGAAAGCCATGGACTGCACGTTGACGGCGGTGCCCCAGGAGTAGGGGATGTCGTTGTCCCGGCGGTAGACGTTGGCGCGGGGGTTGTCCCAGGAGCGGAACACGGCCTTGATGGCGCCCATCAGCTGCTCCTTGGGGTCGGTGGGGAAATCCACGCCCAGCTTGCTCTTATATTCGGCCTTGAACTGGGAAGCCAGCTCCTTCAGGTCGTTCGCATCCAGCTCCACGTCCTGGGTCACGCCCTTGCGCTCCTTCATCCGGTCGATGAGGGCTTCAAAATACTTCTTGCCCACTTCCATGACCACGTCGGAGTACATCTGGATGAACCGGCGGTAGCAGTCCCACGCCCAGCGGGGATTGCCGGACTTGGCGGCCATGACGTTCACCACGTCCTCGTTCAGGCCCAGGTTCAGGATGGTATCCATCATGCCGGGCATGGACTGACGGGCACCGGAACGGACAGAGACCAGCAGGGGGTTGGTGTTGTCGCCGAACTTCTTGCCGGTGATCTCTTCCAGACCCTTGAGATGCTCGAAGATGTCAGCAGTGATATCGTCATTGATCTGACGGCCGTCTGCATAGTACTGGGTGCAGGCATCCGTGGTGATGGTGAAGCCCTGGGGAACCGGCATACCGGCAGCAGTCATCTCTGCCAGACCGGCACCCTTGCCGCCCAGAGTATTCTTCATGGTGACCTTGTCGCCGCCGAAGGCATCGTTGCCCTCGCTGAAGTAGTACAGATACTTTTTGCTCATGCGTGTTTACCTCCCATTTGGTGACCCCCGGTGCCACGCCCGGCGGTCTCATCGCACTTTTTTCTCAAAGCTGATGAACATTGTCTTGTGAATGCTAAACTATTATACCAGAAAATTCCCACGTTGCCACCGGGCAAAACACCGAATTTGTTTGATAAATTTTGTGCAATTCCCTTGAAATTTACTCAATTTTCCGCTATTATAAAATGGGAGAAAGTTCGAGAGGTTTTTTGTTTTGTAGAGCTATTTTTCCGTGTCTTGGATACATGCTGTTATCCATTAAAATTTCCGGTGGAATTCCACCTGCGGAACGGGCCGGAATTTCTCCCTCATGGATACAACAAAATACCACACCTTCCCAAGGAGGGACACTATTTATGGAAACCATTTCCAACGAAGCTCTGGCCGCAGCACGCACCAAACTGGACGCTGCCGAAAGCCGGCGCGAGAACATCCTGCTTTTTCACATTGCCAACGGCGTGAACATTGAGAGCCGCACCGTCCAGATCGACGAAGGCGTTGTCATCGCCCCGGGAGCCACCATTCTGGCGGGCACCATCCTGCGCGGCAAGACGGTCATCGGCGCAGGATGCGTCATCGGCCCCAACAGCCTGATCGAGGACAGCACCGTGGACGAGGGCACCACCGTCAACGCCAGCCAGGTCTACGGCAGCCATCTGGGCCCCCACAACAACATCGGCCCCTTCACCCATGTGCGGGTGAACACTGTCACCGACTACGGCGTGCATCTGGGTGCCTATGTGGAGACCAAGAACTCCAACTTTGCCCGCGGCAACACCGTGAGCCACCTGACCTACATCGGCGACAGCGATGTGGGCAAGTACTGCAACTTCGGCTGCGGCACCGTCACCTGCAACTACGACGGCAAGGATAAGTTCCGCACCCAGATCGGCGATTACTGCTTCATCGGCTGCAACACCAACCTTGTGGCTCCGGTCAAGGTGGGCGACGGTGCTTACACCGCCGCAGGCAGCACCATCACCAAGGATGTGCCCGCCCAGGCACTGGGCATTGCCCGCGACCGCCAGACCAACCTTGAGGGCTGGGCCGCCCCCAAGATGGAGGCCTATATCGCCAAAAAGCAGAAACTGGAGGAGGAACAGAACAAGTAACTCTCCCGCCACCTTATAAGGTATTATACAAAAAGCACCGCCCTGTATCTGTACCGATATAGGGCGGCTTTGTGTTTTTCCCGCAAAACAGATTTCTTTTTCTTCGCGCGTATGTTATACTAAAGAACTGTACCACACATTATTTTAAGCAAAAAAGAAAAGGCAAAACAACAACTATGAATGCAAACGACATCTGGCTGATCGCGGGCCTTGGCAACCCGGAAGCAAAATACGATGGCACCCGCCACAACGCGGGCTTTGCCGCGCTGGACTATCTGGCGGGCAAATGGGGCATCAGCGTCAGCAAAACCAAGTTTCAGGGCCTGTGGGGCCAGGGCGAGGTGGACGGCCACAAGGTGGTGCTGCTGAAACCCCTGACCTACATGAACCTCTCCGGCGATTCCATCGCCCCGCTGGCGGGCTTTTTCAAGATCCCCGCCGACCACGTCATCGTCCTGTGCGATGATATCACCCAGGCCCCCGGCAAGCTGCGCATCCGGCCCTCCGGCTCGGCAGGCGGGCACAACGGCCTGAAGAGCATCATTGCCCGGCTGGGCGGGGAGAACTTCCCCCGCATCCGCATCGGCGTGGGTGCCAAGCCCCGCCCGGACTATGACCTTGCCGACTGGGTGCTGGGCAAGTTCCCGCCCGAGGATGCCAAAGCCATGGCCGACCGCTACCCCGACCTTGAAGCCGCCGCAAAGCTTATCATGGACGGTAAGCTGGGGCTGGCACAGAGCAAGTATAACGGGTGAGGGAGAACCCCCCAGTCGCCTGCGGCGACAGCCCCCGCTAATAGGGGGGCCCTTGGCATTGCGTAAAGTTTTACGGTTTTGCCAAGGCCGCCCCTAGTAGGGGCGGTGGCATTGCGAAGCAATGACGGTGGGGTTTAGCTTTCCAAAAGTGTTTGCTTCGAGAGGAGGTCTACGATGTACGAAGCGCTGCTGAAAAGCACACCGGAATATCAGAAGATCGCGGAGAGCCTGCGCACCCCGGGCCCGGCGGCGCTGTTCGGCCTGCCGCCTGCGGGCCGTGCCCTGCTGTACGCCGCTTTGCAGAAGGATCTGGGACGGCTGGTCTGCATCGTGACCCCCGGCGAGGCCGAGGCCACCCACTTTGCAGACGACCTCAAGGCGCTGGGCCTGACCGCGGCGGTGTTCCCGCCCCGGGACTTCATGCTGCGGCCGGTGGAGGGCGCGGGCCGCGAATACGAGTACCGCCGCCTGTCGGTGCTGGGCGCGCTGGCGGGCGGGCGGCTGAATGCCGTCTGCGTGCCCGCCGAGGCGCTGCTGCAATACACGGTGCCCCGGGATGAGTTCCTGCGGAACACTCTCACCCTCAAGCCCGGCATGGTCTACAACCGGGAAGCGCTGGTGGCGCGGCTGTTCGCCGCCGGGTACGTCCGGCGCAGTCAGGTGGACGGCCCGGGTCAGTTCAGCGTGCGCGGCGATATCGTGGACATCTACGCGCCGGATATGCACCAGCCCGCCCGTGTGGAATACTGGGACGATGAGATCGATTCGCTGGCCTCCTTCGACCTGCTGACCCAGCGCCGGGACGGCAGTCTGGAAAAGATCTACCTCTCCCCCGCCCGCGAGGTGCTGTTCGGCAGCACCGCCGAGACGGCCGAGGCCCTGCGCGGAGCCATCAAAAAGGCGCGGGGCAAAAAACGCACCGCCATGGAAAAGGCCACAGAGGCCGACCTTGCTCAGCTGGATTCCGGCCTGATGCCCGAAGCCATGGACAAGTATTACGGCATCCGCTACCCGCAGCCCGCCACCCTGCTGGACCATCTGGACAGCCCCATCTTCGTGCTGGACGAGGTGGGCGGCATCCGGGATGCCCAGAAGGCCACCGAGTACCGCCGGGGCGAGGAGTTGACCGGCCTGCTGGAGGAGGGTGTGCTCTGCCCCGGGCTGGACGTGCTCTACCAGACCATGGACGACCTTGCCATTGCGGCCCAGAAACAGAGCACCCTGCTGTGTGAGAACTTCCTGCGGGGGATGAACGAATTCAAGCTGAAAGACCTCATCAACGTGGAGGCCTTTGCGGCCCCCAACTGGGGCGGCGACCTGGCCTCTCTGCGGGAGGATCTTGACCCGCTGATCGCCCAGGGCTATGCCGTCACCCTCTTCTCTGGCACCCCCAAGAGTGCCGCCGCCCTGACCCGGGACCTGACGGACAAGGGCTACTCCGTGAGCATGAGCCGGGACGTGCGCCCGGCCAAGGGCATCGTGCAGGTGCTGCCCGGCCACCTGACCGCAGGCTGCAGCTTCCCCTTTGCCCACGCAGCGGTCATCTCCTCCCGGCGGCACGGGCTGGATGAAGAAGCCGCCGCCGAGAACAAAAAGCGCAAAAAGAACAAAAACGCCCTGTCCAGCCTTTCGGACATCAAGCCCGGGGACTATGTGGTGCACCAGAGCCACGGCATCGGCATGTACGCGGGCATCCAGCGTCTGGAAGTGCAGGGTGCCATCAAGGATTACCTGAAGATCCAGTATTCCGGCTCCGATGTGCTCTATGTGCCGGTGACCCAGCTGGACCTGCTCAGCCGCTACACCGCCCCCGGCGACGAGGAAAAGGTGAAGCTGGCCAAGCTGGGCGGCACCGAATGGCAGCGCACCCGCGCCAAGGTGAAAAAGGCCACCGAGGAGATGGCCCAGGAGCTCATTGAGCTGTACGCCCGGCGCAGGCAGGCCCAGGGATACGCCTTCCCGCCCGACGGCGACTGGCAGAATGATTTTGAGACCCGCTTTGAGTACGACGAGACCGACGACCAGCTCCACGCCACCGCCGAGATCAAGCAGGACATGGAAAAGCCCTACCCAATGGACCGCCTGCTCTGCGGCGACGTGGGCGTGGGCAAGACCGAAGTTGCCCTGCGCGCAGCCTTCAAGTGCGTGATGGGCGGTAAGCAGTGCGCCCTTCTGGCCCCCACCACCCTGCTGGCCTGGCAGCACTACAACACCCTGCTCTCCCGGATGGAGGCCTTCCCGGTCAAGGTGGGGATGCTCTCCCGCTTCCGTACCGCGAAACAGCAAAAGGAGACCCTGCGGGGCCTGCAGTCCGGCAGCGTGGACATTGTGGTGGGCACCCACCGCCTGCTCTCCAAGGATGTGCGCTTCCACGACCTGGGCCTTGTCATCATCGATGAGGAGCAGCGGTTCGGCGTGAAGCACAAGGAGAAGCTGAAGGAAAACTTCATCGGCGTGGATATGCTGACCCTCTCGGCCACGCCCATCCCCCGCACCCTGAACATGGCCATGAGCGGCATCCGCGACCTGTCCACCATCGAGCAGCCGCCCATTGAGCGCCAGCCCGTGGAGACCTTTGTGCTGGAGTACAACGATGTCATCCTTGCCGAAGCCATGAAAAAGGAGCTGGCCCGGGGCGGTCAGGTGTACTACCTGCACAACCGGGTGGACAACATCGAGTCCACCGCCGCCCATGTCAGCCAGCTGGTGCCCGGTGCCCGGGTGGGCATTGCCCACGGCAAGATGACCGAGGAGGAGCTGAACCCGGTCTGGCAGCATCTGCTCAACGGCGAGATCGACATTCTGGTCTGCACCACCCTGATCGAAACGGGCATCGATGTGCGCAACTGCAACACCCTTATCATTGAGGATGCCGACCGGATGGGCCTTGCCCAGCTGTACCAGATCCGGGGCCGGGTGGGCCGCTCCGGCCGTAAAGCCTACGCCTACTTCACCTTCCGGCGGGACAAGACCCTGACCGACATCGCCCAGAAGCGGCTTTCCGCCATCCGGGAGTTCACGGCCTTCGGCTCCGGCTTCCGCATCGCCATGCGCGATCTCCAGATCCGCGGCGCAGGCAGTCTGCTGGGCCACAGCCAGCACGGCCACATGGAGGCCGTGGGCTACGACCTCTATGTGAAGATGCTGGGGCAGGCCATCGCCCGGGCCAAGGGCGAGCCGGTGCAGCGCGACAAGAGCGAGTGCCTGATCGACCTGCGGGTGGATGCCTACATCCCCGAAACGTACATTGCCGACGGGCCGGGCCGCATTGAAGCCTACAAGCGGATCGCGGCCATCCAGACCCCAGAGGATGCCGCCGATGTGCTGGACGAGCTCATCGACCGCTACGGCGACCCGCCGCCCTCGGTCAGCGATCTGGTCAATGTCTCGCTGGCGCGGGTGCAGGCCACCGCCGTGGGCGTGTACGAGGTGACCCAGAAGAAGGACACCCTGGTGCTGCAGGTAGAGCAGCTGGACCTCCGGATGATCCAGGGCCTGCTGGTGGCCTTCAACGGCCGCGTTGTCACCGGGGCCGGCGCAAAGCCCTACCTCTCCGTCACCCTGCAAAAAGAGGAAAAGCCGCTGGAGCTGCTGCAGAGCATCCTCCGGGCGATGCAGGATATTTTGAAAGATTAACGGCCTCACCCTCTCAGTCAAAGCCAATAGGCTTTGCCAGCTCCCCCAAAGGGGGAGCCTCTGGCGGCTCCCCAAGACCTTGCGGGGAATTGCCAAAGCCTCTCCCCTTGGGAGAGGTGGCAGCGCGCTTGCGCTGACGGAGAGGGCGGGCGATCCGAACGACAGGAGCATAACAATGAAAAAGAAACTGATCGCACTTCTTGCCGCTGTGGCAATGGTATTTTCCCTTGCCGCCTGCGGCTCCACCCCGGATTCGGTGGGCACCATCGGCACGGTGGACATCACCTCGGGCCTGTATCTGCTGGCCCAGTACGACGCTTACCAGAAGGCCGCCGATCTGGCCACCTCGGAGCAGGATGCCACCGATGTGAAGGCCTTCCTGAAGCAGACCATCACCGTGGATGCCGACAGCGGCGAGACCGCCACTGTCAGCGACTATGTGAGCCAGAAAACCATGGAGAACCTTGAGACCTACGCCGCCATCGAGACCCGCTTTGAGGAGCTGGGCGGCCAGCTGACCGCAGAAGAGGAAGCACAGGCCGACAGCTACGCCTCCCAGCTGATGGAGCAGTACGGCGACACCTACAAGGCCAACGGCATCGGCCTGAACACCGTCCAGCGGTTTGAGCGCATCCTCATCAAGAGCAGCGACCTGCTGGAGCTGGTCTACGGCGTGGACGGCGAGACCCCGGTGTCGGATGCCGACCTGACCAGCCATCTGGAGAACAACATGTACGAGCTGGCCTATTACACCATCCCGCTCTACAACACCAGCACCTATGCCTCTGCCGATGAGGACCAGACCAGCGAGATGTTGGATTTGGTACAGGATGCCGTGGATCAGACCAATGCCTACGCTGCTTCCTTGACCGGCCTGAGCGATTCCGATTTCAGCAGCGCCCTGCTGGGCTACTTCTCCAGCGTGGTCACCTCCGCCCTGCCGGAGGTCTACGCCGTGCTGGGCTCCACCTATTCCTCCGATTCCAATGCACCTTCTCTGGAACTGATCGGGGACAGCACCGTGACCTCTGCCTTTACCGCAGAGGGTGCCGCCGACACCATCCGGGGCCTGTCCATCGGGCAGGCAGCGGCTGTGAAGTACAACAGCTACGCCCTGATGGCCGCCCTGCGGCTCGACCCGCTGAGCCTGAAGGCGCTGGACGACCTGCGCGGACAGGTGCTCAACGATATGAAGGGGGAGGAGCTCTCCGAGGCGCTGACTGCCTACGGCGCTTCTCTGGAGCACAACCTGAGCAGCTCCGCCATGAACAGGATGCCCGCTTCCAAGATCGTGAACAGCAGCACCAACTAAGTTTTTATTTATATGCAAAAAGGCTGTTGCCTAAACTCCTTCCGTCATCGCTGACGCGATGCCACCTCCCTCTGAGAGGGAGGCTTTCACAGTTCACCGTTACGCCAAGGCTCCCTCCGAGAGGGAGCTGGCACGGCGAAGCCGTGACTGAGGGAGTTACAGGGTAACAGCCTTCTTTTTTTATTCTACGGTCTTCTCAAACGCCGCTTCCAGCGCCTGGTTCACGGCACGCACAGCGGCGGGATCGGGCTTGATGGCGGCGCGGTCGTAGGTGAACAGGCCGTTCACCTCGTCCTCCACATCGCTCACCTGGGTGTATACCAGGGCCGAAAGCCCCTTTTTCAGCTGGGGGAGCACCGTTTCCAATTGCAGCTTTTTCCAGCGGGCGGTCAGCTCGGCCCGGCTCTTTGCCGTGCCGTAGCCATACGCCCTGCGGGGCGGCTCATGGCCGGGCATGGGCCAGGCAATGCCGCCGTATTCGCTCAGGGCCACCACCCGGCTCCGGGGCCTGACCCGGAGCGGGTAGAAATAGTTGTGCAGGGACTCCACATCTCCCCCGCCCTGATCGTACCAGCCGCTGGCCTCGTCCACAAGGCGGGTATCGTCCAGCCTGCGGACGGCCTCCACGGCCCCGGCGGCATCGAACTGCCCCCACCCCTCATTGAAGGGCACCCAGCAGCCCACGCAGGGGTGGCACTGCAGGGCCTTTACCGTGGCTTCCAGCTCCCGGGCATATTCTTCCCTGCCCGCTTCCGTTTCGCGGCCCAGCAGGCCCCAAAGGGGCCTTGCGTCGGGCAGGCGGCGGAGCAGCGGCTGGAGCACGTTGGTCAGGTAGGTCACGAACCAGAGCTTGTAGGGCCCGCCGCCGTTCACCATGTCCTGCCAGACGATGAGGCCCAGCTTATCGCAGTGGTAATACCAGCGCTGCGGCTCGATCTTGGCGTGCTTGCGCAGAAGGTTGAAGCCCAGCTCTTTTATGGTCTGCAGTTCCCGCACCACTGCCCCATCGCTGGGCGGGGTGTACAGACCCTCGGGCCAGTAGCCCTGATCCAGCAGGCCGTTGAGCAGGATGGGCCTGCCGTTCAGGCAGAAGCGCATGATCCCGTGGACATCCGGCGCACAGCTCCACTTGCGCAGGGCAAAGTAGCTGTGCACGGTGTCGCGCTGCTCCTCCTCTCCCTGCGTGGTGCCCACGGTCAGGTCATACAAAAACGGCGTATCCGGGCTCCACGGGAAGAAATGCTCCTCCGGAATGTGCAGGGTCACCGCGCCGTCCCGGTCGGCCTCGTCGCTGCCCCAGTCCTCGGCAACGGTCACGCCCCCGGCCCGCACCACGGCCCACAGGTTCGCCGCCCCGCCGGGCAGGGAAGTATGGGCTTTCACGGTCACGGTGCGGGCATCATAGTCCGGGGTGACGGTCAGCTCCGTGATGTAATTTTCCGGCACCCGCTCCAGCCAGACGGTCTGCCAGATGCCGCTCTGGGCCGGGTAGAACATCCCGCCGGGTTTCAACGTCTGTTTGCCCCGGGCCTGGGTGCCGTGGCCGGTGGGGTCCTGCACGGCCACCCACAGGCTGTTGCGGTCGGTACCGTTGAGCAGGTCGGTAATGTCCAGTGTGAAGGGCCAGTAGCCGCCCCGGTGGCCGCCCGCCAGATGCCCGTTCACCTGCACGGCGCAGGCGTAATCCACGGCCCCGAAGTGCAGCAGCACCCGGCCGCCCTCTCCCGCCGGCGGGGCGAACAGGCGGTGGTAGTGCAGCCACTGCCCCGGCTGCAGGGTGCGCCCCACCCCGGAGGCCGGGGCCTCCGACGAATAGGGCACCAGAATGCTGCCCTGCCAGGCCGCAGGGTATTCGGCCGTCTGGGTGATGGCATACTGCCACGGCCCGTTCAGGATCTCACAGCTGTCCCGGCGCATGGCCGGGCGGGGATATTCTGCAAGAGGATGCATCCGCTCACCGCCTTTTGTTCGTCACTTAATAAAGAGATTTCTTTCTGAGTGCGCATATAGGTTCCTATAGCCGCAATCTTAGGAAGATAATTGGTAAAAGCCGCTTTCTTTTCATAATGTGCAGCTGTTATCTTTTCAGCTGAAATGCGCAACTCTTTATTGTTGGATAATGCTAAAGCACGACAACTATCTAAGGTGAGTGTGCTTTGGGCTGAAATACTATCTAAAACACCGATAAATAGGATAAAAGCTGCAATCTTTTTCATTATAGTGTTCTTGTTTTGTTGTTTTTTAAGTTGTTTATGCAACAAAAATAAGACAAATCTTCAAGAAAGCCATATTCTGGATGTTATTTTAAAATATTTTTATAATTCTGCAATCTGTATGTTTACTGCTTTTGCTTGGTGGAGAAAAAAACAGCCGGTTCGTTTCCAACCGGCTGTTTTTTTATTAAATATATTGAAGGAGAGAATGTTCCTTGTTATTTCATGCTGAAAGCTTGTTGTCCTATCATGGTTCCATCAGCGAAAATATAAACATGATAAGTTCCGGCAGGCAAATATTCCTCTACGTCCCAATATACGGTTACATTTTGTTCTTCTCCGGTGTATTCTATGTATTTCTTGATGGAATAAACCAAATTACGGTTTTCGTATGGGAATGTGTTTGAAGCGTTTTTGGTTAGTATGTCATTGTCTGGTTTGGCAATACGTATATATAAAGTACGTTCACCTGTTTTGGCGGTAATATTCTTGACAATGGTGAACGAGATGGCTATCTTTTTCACATCTTTTACTTTCTTGGCTGTTTTACCACGTTTATTTCTAGGCTCTACGCTAATTCCTGTGGCATCCAATTGGGCTGCCAAGGTGACCTTTTCATTCAGATTTTTTTTCTCTTGCGATAAATTATTGATTTGACGGGTTGCCTGCGTATATTTTTGTTTTACTTCTTGGTTTTCTTCAGCTAGTGCTTGGTTGAGTTTGTTCAGTGAATCTATTTGGATAACATAGGTGCGTAGTACGGCACGTACTGTTTTCAGTTCTTTCTTCAAACGCATGATCTCAGCTGCGTTACTGGTCTTTACTTGTCGTAATTCTTCTAGCAGCCGCTGTGTTTTCAGCTTCTCACTCTCCAGCTTTTCGCGCAAGGAATCATTGTTTATCTGTATCTGAAGTTCATCATATTGGGTGGCGAAAGTGGTATATTCGTTTTCCATTTCCAGTTTTTCCACAGCGAAGAGTTCGCTCATTTCCTTATTCTCTTTTGCTTGATGAAAAGCATAAAAAGAAACTCCGCCGATAATCACAACCAGCAGAATAATGACAATAATCAGTTTTTTGCTCTTATCCATAGTGTTACATTGAATTTTGGACAAAAGTACAATAATTTATGTAGACTGCTCGAAAAATATTATGGAAATTTTTCTTTAATTCGGAATATCATTGTAACTTTGCGGTGCTTTTAAGAAGGCGATTTTATTATCAACTTTAAACAAAATATAGAGATTATGTCAAAAGTAACCGTAGTAGGCGCAGGTAACGTAGGTGCTACATGTGCAAATGTTCTTGCTTTTAACGAAGTAGCAGACGAAGTAGTAATGCTGGACGTTAAAGAAGGCGTATCAGAAGGTAAGGCAATGGATATGATGCAGACAGCTCAGTTGTTGGGCTTCGACACAAACATTGTAGGTTGCACTAACGATTATGAAAAAACAGCTAACTCTGACGTTGTGGTTATCACTTCAGGTATTCCCCGTAAGCCGGGTATGACCCGTGAAGAACTGATCGGTGTTAATGCAGGCATCGTTAAGTCAGTTGCTCAGAATATCTTAAAGTACTCTCCTAATGCTATCATCGTAGTTATCTCTAACCCGATGGATACTATGACTTATTTGTCATTGAAAGCTTTGGGCTTGCCTAAGAATAGAATCATCGGTATGGGTGGTGCTTTGGATAGCTCACGTTTCAAATATTTCTTGTCTCAGGCTTTGGGTTGCAATGCAAACGAAGTGGAAGGTATGGTAATCGGTGGTCATGGTGATACTACTATGATTCCTTTGACTCGCTTTGCTACTTACAAAGGTATGCCTGTTTCTAACTTCTTGTCTGAAGAAAAATTGCAGGAAGTTGCTGCTGCTACTATGGTAGGCGGTGCTACTCTGACTAAGTTGCTGGGTACTTCTGCATGGTATGCTCCGGGTGCAGCTGGTGCATTTGTTGTTGAATCTATCATCCACAACCAGGGTAAGATGGTTCCTTGTTCAGTTTATTTGGAAGGTGAATACGGTGAATCAGATATTTGCTGTGGTGTGCCTGTAATCTTGGGTAAGAACGGTATTGAAAAGATTGTTGAATTGCCTTTGAACGAAGAAGAAAAAGCTAAATTTGCTGCAAGTGCTGCTGCTGTTCGCAAGACTAACGCTGCTTTGCATGAAGTAGGTGCTCTTTAATAAGAACAAGCTATAATTTTATATAAAAAGCCGTTTTTTCAGTGAAATGAGAAAGCGGCTTTTAATTTGTACAGAATCCCTGAAAAAGTAAGTTCACTTACTTTTTCAGGGATTCTGAAATGAAAACGGCAGGAAGATTTTCTCCTCCATCAGTCCATCGGGTAAAGGGGTAACCGGGATAAAGGGTAGGAGCTGTTTCATCTATCCATTGGTTGAGAAGCCGGTAGATGGGAATGTCTTCCTTATTCATAAAAGTACCTGTGTATTGGGCATTTTTAGACAACTGATTACCATCGTCATTTTTTCCGATAAAGGTTATTTTTGCATTATCATAGTAGTTGTGGATAAAGAAAGAGTTGGCAGCTATACCTGCGAATAATCCTTTGGTCGTAATTAGATCTATGTTATAGACATAACAATTTTCAATGTGCGCTCCATCCGAAGCTTTCCCGCATATTCCACCATTGTAACTCTCTCTGTTCTTTATTATGTTGTTGGCAGAATAGCAGTTTGCTATCAAACCTTGGGCCTGGCTGGAACCTGCTATTCCACCGGCTGGTCCTGCTTTTATTTTTGAATTTGCGTCATAAATGATTTGGGTGTTGGTAACATAGCAATTGGTGATTTCCCCTGTTGAAGTTCCTGCTATGCCTCCTGTATTGGCTGATTGGTTCGTTTTGGTTGGATTGGCTGCAATTTGGCACTCCTTAACGCAACAATTTAGTATTTTGCCTTTATTGCGTCCGACTAAAATACTTGTACCTTCTGCTGTGCTCTTGCTTTTTGATGTGATAGATACTTTGCTGGATTCTATATGGAGATTTTTAACTATGCCGGTGATATTGACGGCTCCGAATACACCTGTGGTGCCATTGCTGGAATTGATAGGTATATTGTAAAGGGTGTGATTTTGTCCGTCAAAGGTTTGGGAAAAGTAATAGTTTGTTTGGGCGTATCCTATTTGTTTTAACTCAGTACAATCCACATCTTTAAAATCAATGTCATTCAATAGATAATAAGTGGTTATTCCATTCATCGTTTCTCCGAAATCGTCCAATGTTTTTCCTTTGTATTGGGTAAATGTATTGCTATTGATAAGTTGACTGAATGCAATCCAATCTTCGGCAGTCATAATTCCCGGAGTTTTTTCAGATATTTTTAAGTGATAAGTATATTCTTTGTTACCGGTAAAAGACTTTGTTTCTAGTTGTGTTGTATATTTCTTTCCATTTGTTACCATATTTATGGCGATGACCATGTTTCCGACAGGAGGGACTATAAACGAATAATTTCCGGAAGGAGAAACTTGGGCAATAGTAGTCGTATGTGTTCCGTTATCCGCTAGAACTATTTCAGCGGATTTTGGGATAATAGAGGAAACAGCAGGACATGTTACCTCTATTTTCTGAAAATAGGTTTGTAAATTTCCCTCCAAATGCAGTGTCAGAAGAGAAAATAAATGTTTGAACTGTAAATGGATGGAATTTCCGGCCGGAAATTCATCCTTGACATACAGTATGTCTTCCAACGAATTGTTTTTATAAAGATTTTCTTGGACATAGTCCAAATCGGGATAGACAGGATATACTGCCGTAACATTTGTTTTTCCTGTTAGGTCACTCCAGCTAAATTCATTTTCTGCTTTCCATTGGTTGTCCATATAAGTCAGAATTCTGTTGTCTATCTGAAGACTGCCGGAAGCATTCAGCAGGATTTGATTGCCGGAGTTAAAAGTGGAAACAGGGGAGCTTTCTGTGAAAGCTGCTTGGTATGTATTGCCTGTGAGTACTACCTCGATATCGGTCCCTGTATAAACAAGATTGTCGGTGCAGCTTTGCAAAGCCAGGACCGACAATCCTATTATTAATGAGTTATATTTCAACTGAATAATGTATTAATGAAAATTGCTTTATGGTTCAGGTATTGTGAATTCCCTGTCAGCAAAGAGTTCCATTAGGCCGGATATCTGTTTGAGTCGTAAAAGTTCGTCGGCATCCATGCCAATCTTCTTTTTTATCCATTCGTCACTCATTCCGGCTTTGGTCAGTTCTGCCACGATATCTACCATCAGTTCAATGCTGTGAGTGCCGCGGGCGCGGTTGTGGCGGATAGTGCTTGCCATTCTGTTTGAAAGGTCTTTTTCTATAACGACCACGGGAAGTAAACCTTTTTCTCGTTCAAACACACGTTTTGAAGTTTTAAGCACACAATAACGATGATATCCGTCTACCAGTTCATATATATCTTCATCGGGAATATAATAACATACACAAGGCATAGTATAGCCATCTTCCCAAATGCTTAATTCCAGCAATTTCATTTCAGGAGCGGCTACGTGGTTTGGATTATAACTGTTGGCACGTACCTTTTCCACCGGTACTCTGTGCACGTGATACACAGGACTTTCGAATTCTTCTTTCATTTGATAATGTTTTTATATTTCTGCATCACTCTGTCTCTTCTTAACTTTTCTTTTTTAGTTAGGGCAAATCCCATATATTTACATACATGGTCATTTTTCAGAATGCAAATACACATACGTTTATAAGTGGGGATTTCTTTAAACTCTGCGATGTCTATATCGTCTAGATAATCCATTTGGACAGGAAGTTTGTCTGTCTTGTAGTTTGTTTTCTTTTGTACGTAGAATTTTATGCCCAAATCAGTTAATTTACGTATGGTTGATAAATCCAGGCATCCTCCCTTGTATTTCCAGAACTCCCGGCTTACTCTTAGTTTTTCCAAGTAAGACTGTTTGGTTTCTTCGGGTAACGTATCTAACAGGAAATACATATACTCTTTCCATGTGTAGCCTTCTGGTAATTTGATGTTTTGCCATCCCATGGCACGGGTTCCACCATAGATTCCGGTAAAGTTTACTCCGTTTACTCGGCCTAGCATTCTCCCCCAAGTATTGGGATCGATGGCTTTGTATAATTTCAAGGTTTCCTGTGCTGTGCTGAGGAACGGACTGGCTACACGTTGTCTGTCCAAAGGTACTCCGGCTTTATAATAAAGTTCGTACATTTGGTTGAATGGCCATTTGAAACGGGCGTATGCTGTCCATATATCTTCGGTAGTCCAGTCATAGATAGGGTAGGCATTGTATAAATCGTATCCTAGTCTGCGGGTCCACATCAGGTTGTGATAGCTGTTCAGGCGATTGTTACCGTGAATAGTTCTCCATCGGTCCAGGCTCTCTTGAGTTCGGATGCCGACCAGGCAGCAAGTGCGTACTGCATCATGCTTTTTATGGTACCACGATGCAAATGAAGTCTGGAAAGTGTAGTCCCACATTTCCTCATTGTAGAATGGGAAATCTTCTTTCTTATAACAGTTTTTAGGCATAGGCCTTACCCAGTGGGCGTGCATACTTTCGTCCCAAGGGCGCCAATAGGTTTGAAACATAGAAGCACAAGTCACTACTTTGAAAGGGACACAGACATGGTAGATTTCCAATATATCCTGATTTTCTCTGAACGTCTGTTCCACATATTCTGTAGTCATTTGATACTGTGCTTCATAGTCCATGTGGTATACTCCGATTTTCCTGTCCAGATTATGCTCTCTGATATATTGAATACATAAGTTGAGCAAGACACCGCTATCTTTTCCTCCAGAAAAAGAAACATAGATATTATCAAATTCGTTGAATAAGAATTTGAGTCTCTTTTGAACGAGTTGATAAACATTTTCCCCTTTAGTTCTTTTATTATTCATTTTTGTTCGTGTTGTAAATCATTTTAATATAATTAGTCCAACGGTGTTCGGTTTGAAAACCACAGTTGGAAAAAATAGCTTCGTGTTTGGTTTGAACAATTGCATATAAATTGTTTTTAGGCTTTACTGCTCCCAACAATTCAACCAGCACTTCCTGATCATCGTTATGGACATAGTAGTTGTTAATGACATAACCGCCACTTTTCTGCTCTACAGGGACAAAACCGGTTACGTCATTATCTTTAAATTCGTCAATTTTGGGGTTGGTGCCTTTGATTTTGTTGGCGCTCCCCGGAGTGATGTAGTCACCTTCGGCGTCGGATCCGTTGCGCACAGACCAGAAATCCTCCTCCGCTTCCCCCTCTTTGGCTCCGACTCCATCGATTTTGCGGGCGTATGACTGACCGGGTTTCAATACCGGGACAGTCACACAGTCAATGAGGGTCTTGCCGTCGGCATCATAGATGGCGATAATGTTGGGTTTGGAAGGGTCAAGGGTGAAAGTGGTGTGGAATGTGCCGTCGGTGGGGCGGTTGTCGGCCCAGAACACCACATGCTGGCGTTTGGGTATTTTTGTCTTCACGTCACCCAGAGGCACCGGATAGAGGGTCTTTTGGGTGGTGTCATTGGTCAGGAAGACACTGGAGATTTCCATCGCGGCGTAGTTGGAGTTGAAAAGCTCAATCCACGCGGCGTGGCGGCCATACTCGTCCACGGCGTTGGAGTCATTGACGACCATGACCTCATTAATCTTCAGTCCTTTGCGGGCCTGGGCTGACATAGACGCACAGCCGATGACCGCCAACGCGAAGAACAACAGAAGTTTGCGTTTCATTTATAGGGCGTTTTTTATGGTAATTGTTTTAAGGGTGAGGGGGCGATTCCCGCAGGAGCCGCCCCCTACCTCTTGTATGGTGAAACGTCTGTTCTGTTACAGGGGGATATTGCCGTGTTTCTTCGCGGGATTTGTGACGCGCTTGGTAGCGAGCTGCTGCAGGGCGCGAATCACGCGGAAACGGGTGTTGCGAGGTTCGATGACATCATCGATATAGCCATACCTGGCGGCGTTGTAGGGGTTGCAGAACAAATCATTGTACTCTGCCTCTTTCTCCTTGAGGACCTTGGCGGGGTCATCCGAAGCCTTGGCCTCCTTGGCGTAAAGCACCTCGACAGCGCCCGCACCACCCATCACGGCGATTTCGGCTGACGGCCATGCGTAGTTCATATCGCCGCGCAGCTGCTTGCAGCTCATCACGATGTGGCTGCCGCCGTAGCTCTTGCGGAGTGTCACGGTCACCTTGGGCACAGTAGCTTCGCCGTAAGCGTAGAGCAGCTTAGCGCCGTGGAGGATGACACCGTTGTATTCCTGGCCGGTGCCGGGAAGGAAGCCCGGGACATCGACGAGAGTTACGATAGGAATGTTGAACGCGTCGCAGAAGCGTACGAAGCGTGCGCCCTTGCGGGAAGCGTTAGAGTCAAGGACGCCGGCAAGCACCTTGGGCTGGTTGGCCACGATGCCGACCGAGCGGCCGTTGAAACGGGCGAAACCGATGATGATGTTGCGGGCGTAATCGCGCTGGATTTCAAGGAACTCGCCATTGTCGACGATAGCTCCGATCACCTCATACATATCGTAGGGACGGTTGGGGCTTTCAGGCACGATTTCGTTGAGCAGATCCTCGGTGCGGTCGATGGGGTCGTTGCATTCCACGGCGGGAGCATCCTCAAGGTTGTTGCTGGGGATGTAGCCGAAGAGCTTGCGGACAATCTTGATGGCTTCCTCGCCATCCTCAGCTGCGAAGTGGGCCACACCGCTCTTGGAGGCGTGGACGCTTGCGCCACCCAGGTCTTCCTGGCTCACATCCTCGCCGGTGACGGTCTTGACCACCTTCGGGCCAGTGAGGAACATGTAGCTGATACCCTTGGCCATGATGGTGAAGTCGGTGAGGGCGGGGGAGTAAACCGCGCCACCGGCGCAAGGACCGAGGATGGCGGAAATCTGGGGAATCACCCCGGAAGCGAGGATATTGCGCTGGAAAATCTCGGCATAACCGGCCAGGGCGTTGATACCCTCCTGAATACGTGCGCCGCCCGAGTCGTTAAGGCCGATGACAGGTGCGCCCATTTTCATGGCGAGGTCCATGACCTTGCAGATTTTCAGGGCCATTGTCTCCGAAAGGGAGCCGCCGAACTCAGTGAAGTCCTGGGCGAATACATAGACCAGACGGCCTTCGATTGTACCGTAACCGGTAACTACGCCGTCGCCGAGGTAGGTCTTCTTCTCCTGGCCGAAATTGTAGCAACGGTGGGTGACAAACATGTCGAGTTCCTCAAACGAACCCTCGTCGAGGAGTTGGGCGATACGTTCGCGGGCAGTGTATTTTCCGCGTTCGTGCTGTTTAGCGATGGCCTTTTCACCACCGCCTATGCGGGCTTGTTCGCGCTTGGCGATCAATTCCTGTATTTTTTCAAGCTGGGTGCTCATTTTTCTTGTTTAGAAATTTTATTGAGTTCTGCTAAACGGGTTTTCACTTCTTGCGGGGATTCTCGCAAAGTTCCACCAGGGTACCGACAGTCGACTTCGGGTGGAGGAAAGCGATGTTGAGGCCCTCGGCACCCTTGCGGGGAGCCTTGTCAATCAGGCGGCAACCTTTCTCCTCGGCTTCAGCCAGAGCGTTGGCCACGCCGTCCTCGACAGCGAAAGCGACGTGCTGGATTCCGCCACGTCCGCCATTGTTGGCGATGAACTTGGAGATTGCGCTCTCGGGGGCGGTACCTTCGAGGAGCTCGATTTTAGTCTGGCCGACCTGGAAGAAAGCGGTTTTCACTTTCTGGTCTTCAACTTCTTCGATGGCAAAACATTTAAGGCCGAGAATGTTCTCGTAGAAGGGGATTGCTTCCTCCAGGGAGGGGACAGCAATGCCGATGTGTTCGATATGGCTGATGTCCATAAATATGAATAATTTAGATGGTTGCAGTTATTTTGTATAGGAAATGACGGCATCCCGGCCTGTGGCGGGACACACTACCATTCAAGGCACAAATTTAGCAAATTATAAACAATAATCTCAACTTTTCCTGAAAAAATATTTGCTTGCTACCGCGTTGATACGTGCATATTGAGTAACTTTGCATCAAATCGGCATGGAAAAAACTCCCGGCCGTTTGTTATAATCAGAAAACAAGGACGGTAATGTACATAGCATCAAAGAAACGTAAAGAGAATATCGCGGAATACATATTATATATGTGGCAGATTGAGGACATAATCAGAGCCAACGGTTGTGACCTCGACCGCATCAGGGAGAACATCATCGACCGCTCCGGCCTGGATGCGGCCCAGCGTGAGGAAATGACCCAGTGGTATGAGTCGCTGATAGACATGATGCGCCGCGAAGGGGTCACCGAGTCGGGACATCTGCAGATCAACCACAATATGCTTAACCAACTCGTGCAGCTCCATCAGGCATTGTTGGCCGACCCCGCGTTTCCCGAATATACCGCCGAGTTTTACCGCACTTTGCCTTATATAGTCGAGCTTCGTTCAAAGGCAGGCGACAGTAAGGTGGGGGAGATTGAGACCTGTTTCACCGCCCTTTACGGAATGCTGCTGATGCGTCTGCAGAAAAAGGAAGTGGGGCCCGACACCAAGGAGGCAATCGCCCAGATAACCCGTTTCATCTCACTGCTTGCCAAGGATTTCCACCTCGATGAGGAGGACCGTCTCTTCAAGCATGATGACAATTCGGGGAAAAATTCGTAACTTTGCAGCCAGAAAACTATAAATCGGAACTATGAAGATTCTCGTTACCGGCGCCAACGGGCAGTTGGGCAATGAGTTGCGCAATGTCCTGGAAGCTGATATGCCCGGGTCCACAATCTATACCGACCGCGATGAGCTTGACCTTACCGACGCAAAGGCCGTGGAAGCGTTCGTGCTTGACAATGAGATAACCCACATTGTCAACTGCGCCGCGTATACCGCCGTCGACAAAGCCGAGGAGGAGAAACACGAATGCGCGGCCATCAATATCGACGCTGTGAAAAACCTGGCGATGGCCGCTGATGCCAATGGTGCAAAAATCATACATGTCTCGACCGACTATGTGTTTGACGGCACCAACCACCGTCCCTACCGTGAGAGCGACAAAGTGAACCCCATATCCCAGTACGGAACCACCAAGCGGAAAGGGGAGACCTCACTGCTGGCTCTCGCTCCGGAGAGTATCATCATCCGCACAGCATGGCTTTATTCCTCATACGGCAGGAACTTCGTCAAGACGATGTTGCGTCTGGCCGACAGCCAGCCTGAAATCAGGGTTGTCTCTGACCAGCTTGGAACCCCCACTTATGCCCGCGACCTTGCCCGCGCGATACTGAAAATATTGAAGTCACACCAGTGGGTAGGCGGTATCTACCACTTCACCAACGAGGGAGCCGCCTCTTGGTATGACTTCGCCCATGCCATACTCCGCATCGCCGGAAAAAAGGTGAAGCTCACCCCCATTCCCACGGAGGATTACCCGACACCGGCATCACGTCCGGCCTATTCCATCCTCGACCGCTCCCGCATCAAGGCGACCTACGGAGTGGAGATTCCCCATTGGGAGGAGAGTCTGGAAGATTGCATGAAACTTATTAACAGCAACCGTTAAGCTTACTGATGGGCCTTCAAGAAGAAATCTCACGCCACAGGACATTCGCCATCATATCACACCCCGACGCCGGTAAGACAACATTGACCGAGAAGCTGCTGCTTTTCGGTGGTGCGATTCATGTAGCCGGAGCCGTGAAGTCCAACAAAATCAAGAAGACAGCCACCTCCGACTGGATGGAAATCGAGAAGCAGAGGGGCATATCGGTCGCCACCTCCGTGATGGGGTTCAATTACGGCGACTACAAGATAAACATCCTCGACACCCCGGGCCACCAGGATTTCGCCGAGGACACCTACCGCACACTGACGGCTGTCGACTCGGTGATTATCGTGGTCGATGTGGCCAAGGGCGTGGAGCAGCAGACCCGCAAACTGATGGAGGTCTGCCGTATGCGCAATACTCCGGTCATCATCTTCGTCAACAAGCTCGACCGCGAAGGCCGCGACCCGTTCGACATCCTCGACGAGCTGGAGAATGAGCTTAAAATTGCTGTGCGTCCCCTTTCCTGGCCAATCAACATAGGCGCGAAATTCAAAGGGGTCTACAACATTTATGAGCATGGACTTGACTTGTTCAAACCTGACAAGCAGAAGGTCACCGAACGTGTGGAAATCGACGACGTGAATGACCCCGCGATAGATGAGGCTGTCGGAGAGACCGACGCAGCCAAGCTACGCGAAGACCTTGAGCTTATCGAGGGGGTATATCCGGAGTTTGACGTCGAGGCATATCTGCGCGGCGAAGTCGCGCCCGTGTTCTTCGGGTCAGCGCTCAACACTTTCGGCGTCAAGGAGTTGCTCGACTGCTTTGTGAAGATTGCTCCCGCTCCCCGTCCCACCCAGGCCGAGGAACGAGTCATCGAACCGCAGGAGGAGGCGTTCTCTGGCTTTGTTTTCAAGATTCATGCCAATATGGATCCCAACCACCGCTCCTGTATCGCGTTCGTTAAGGTATGTTCCGGCAAATTCGAGCGCAACGCCAATTACAAGCATGTCCGTTCGGGCAAGATGATGCGTTTTGCAGCTCCGACCGCTTTCATGGCCCAGAAAAAGAGTGTGGTTGACGAGGCCTATCCTGGCGACATCGTGGGCATTCCCGACACAGGCAACTTCAAGATCGGCGATACCCTGACCTCCGGGGAAAATCTTCATTTCAAGGGGCTTCCGAGCTTCTCTCCCGAGATGTTCAAGTATATCGAGAACACCGACCCTATGAAATCGAAGCAGCTTGAGAAGGGTATCCAGCAGCTGATGGATGAAGGTGTGGCCCAGCTGTTTGTCAACCAGTTCAACGGCCGCAAGATTATCGGCACAGTGGGTCAGCTCCAGTTCGAGGTGATACAGTATCGCCTGCTCCATGAGTACGGGGCCCAGTGTCGATGGGAACCTATCAGCCTTTACAAGGCTTGCTGGGTGGAGAGCGACGACAAGGCTGCGCTGGATGCCTTCAAGAAACGCAAACATCAGTTTATGGCTCTCGACCGTGAAGGACGCGATGTGTTCCTTGCCGACTCCAATTACGTCCTCCAGATGGCCCAGGCTGATTTCCCCGCCATACGTTTCCATTTCTCCTCGGAATTCTGAGCGGCCTGAATGCTGTAGGATGCTGTGAATGCCAGTGCGCGACTTTCCTGAGTCTTTTTAAAATCTTTTTGGTAAAAAGGGTTCCGAAAAATTTGGGGACGCGTGGAGATTTGATTAAATTTGTGGCAGAGAAGAAAATTTTCAAGGCAAACTGGATATGTTGTTTCACAGCACCAACGGCAAGATCAGGGGGGTAACCTTCCCGACAGCCATAGTCAACGGACTGGCTGAAGACGGCGGTCTGTTCATGCCGGCAGGTATGCCGCCGTTGCCGTCTGCTTTTTTCCGCAATATCCCTGAGATGTCGCTCCAGGAGATAGGCTATGTGGTATGCAACACCCTTCTTGGCGATTTGCTCTCATCTGGGGAGATAAAATCGATTGTCGATGACTCGCTCGATTTTCCAGTGCCCCTGAGGGAGATGAAGTCTTCCAAGGGGATTTATGTGCTGGAATTGTTTCATGGTCCTACATTGTCGTTCAAAGATGCCGGAGCGAGATTCATGTCGCGGTTGTTGCCCGCGCTGTTTCCCGATGTCCATGGCCGCACGGTATTGCTTGCCACTTCAGGCGACAGCGGAGGAGCGTTGGCCGACAGTTTCAAGGACTCTCCGGACACGAGAGTGATAGTGCTGTTTCCGCGCGGCGAGCTTTCCCGACAGCAGATCGCGATGTTCTGTAATCGCCCGAATGTCACGGCTGTTGAGGTCGGCGGAACGTTTGACGACTGTCAGGCTCTTGTGAAACAGGCTTTGCTCGACAAGGAACTGAATACCGCGCAACCTCTGACTTCCGGCAATTCCATAAACCTTGCCCGTCAATTCCCCTCGATTATATATTATTTCCACGCTTACGCCCGCGCCAAGGAGATAGCTCCCGATTCGGGGAAGGTGGTTATGAGCGTCCCATGCGGGAACCTCGGTAATCTTGCCGCGGCCCTGATGGCGAAAAAGATGGGATTGCCGGTGGATAGGTTCATCGGAGCCAACAATGCCAACGACACATTTGTTGAATATTTGCAGACTGGAGGTCTGCGGCCGCGCAGGGCGTTGATGACCCTAGCGAGGGCTATGGATGTCGGCAATCCGTCGAATCTGGCCCGTATAATCGACCTGTATGGTGGCGACCTTGACAGTCTGCGTCGGGATGTGGTGGGAGTCGCTTTCACTGACCGCGACATAATACAGACGATGAGGGAGGTCTACCAGTCCGAGGGATATGTATTCGGGCCGCAGACGGCCACTGCCTACCGCGCATTGCAGGGCAATCTCACATCAGACGAGGTGGGTGTTGCCATGGCGACGGGTCATCCGGCCAAGTTCCCCCAGGCGGTGATGGAGGCCATCGGCCATACCTCCACTCCTCCTCCCCAGCTTGAC
>OMDV01000035.1_pt1 | contig 26444 bp, 26 predicted proteins | sample 1673671 | NCBI WGS metagenome assembly OMDV01 (sample SAMEA103958118, study PRJEB25191) | human gut metagenome | reverse complement strand
GCTCAAAAAAGGAGTCATGGAAATCGTGGTCCTCTCCATGCTCCGGCGGAAAGAGTATTACGGATACGAGCTGGTCACAGACATTTCCAAATACATCGAAATGTCCGAGGGCACCATCTATCCGCTGCTCAACCGCTTCAGAAAGGACGGACTGGTCGAGACCTATCTTGCCGAGTCCCACAACGGACCGCCGCGGAAATACTACCGCATCACAGCCACCGGCCGGGAAGAATATGAAGAATCCGTCCGGGAATGGATACAGTTCACGAAGGCAGTGAAAAAACTGCTGGAGGAAGGAGGTACCCCGAATGAATCGAACTGAATTTATGGACCTGCTCCGTTATTATTTCCGGCGGGTCAGTCCGTCGGAGCTGGCGGAGATTCTGTCCGATTATGAAGCGCACTTTGAAGAAGGAAAAAAAGCGGGCCTCTCGGAGGAGGAGATCTGCCGGGAACTGGGCAGCCCGAAGGCCGTCTATGAAATGTACCTCCACGAGGGCATGATCCACGAGCAGGAGGAAACCCAGGCCCCCGGCCGGGCGGAACAGCTCGCCGGACAGGCGGAGAAACTGGCCGGACAGGCCGGCCGCCTCGCTGGGCAGACCCTGGACCGGGCGCAGAAGGCCTGGTCCGAGTCAGGCGCCCCGCGGCTCCCCGGCGTCCTCGGCTCCGCGTCGGACCTGCTCATGAAGCTTCTCTTCTGCGCCTGCTACGCCGCCGGATTCCTCCTCTTCGTGCTGACGCTCTTCGCGGTCTACTTCTTCTCGGGCATCCTCTTCCCCGGACTTTCGTGGATCACGCTGGGATTCTTCACCGGCTTCGGCGTATTCGCCTCGCTGGCGCTGCTCTTCACCGGCATGGAGATCCGCAAGGCCTATCTGTCCCGCCGGACGCCGCCCACCTCGGGCACACAGGAGCCCCACGGCGGCGAACCTGACGAGGCGGACGAAGAGGAATCCGAAGAAGAGCCGGAGGCTCCGCAGAAACCTGAAATCCTTCCCGACGACGGGGACAAGCCTGCCGCTCCCGTCCTTCTGATTCCCGCAGCGGCAGGGAGAAAGTGAGGCCGTCATGAAAAAAATCGTCATCTGTATGATGCTCGCCGTCCTCTGTCTGGCCGGCAGCGCAGGCTCCTTCCTCCTTCTCGATGCCCCGCGGTACGGCGGCATGGCCTACCGCCAGATCTCCCGCATGGCCGACGGCTTCGACCGGGACGACAGAAAGAACGGTCCCGACCGCCGCATGCCCCGCGGCCACCACGACCGGGACAATGACCGCCGCCCGGCGGCCCCGGCTGACCGGCCCGTACCGCCGCCGAGAGCGCCCGGCAATGCGCCGGCTCCGGCCCCCGCACCCGCTCCGGCACAGCCTGCACCCGGTGCGGCCCCCGCAGCTCCTGCACCGGCACCGGCTCCGGAAGCCCCGGCTGCTCCGTAATCTCACCCGATCCGTGCAGGACTTCCCCTGCCGCTGTTTACAGATAAAAGGAGAACCATCATGAAAAAGATCATCCTCTGCGCCGCCTTCGCCGCTGCCTGCGCTCTGTGCAGCACCGCCGTCGTCTCTGCCGCCGAACCGGCCGCTCCGGAAACGGTCGTCCCGCCGTCCCGTTCCTATATGGACAGTCTGATCCGCGCCGAACGGGCTCATAAAAAACCGGCGCCGCACAAGAAAAAAGCCCCCCGTCCGGCTCCGGTCCGCCCGGCGGCGGACATGCCTGCCCCGCCCGCGGATCTCCCAGCAGAACCGCCCGTTCCGCCGGATGATATCCGCCCGGTACCGCCGGCTCCGCCTGCTGATCTCCGGGAAGAACCGCCGGCACCTCTGGAGGATATCCGTCCGGACCGCCCCGTTCCGCCCCGCGGTCTCCGCGGCAGACGGCCGGCCCCGCCGGCAGGCGTACGTCCTGACCGTCCCGTACCGCCCCGCGGACTCCGGGCAGCGCCCCCGGCTCTGCCGGAAAATGTCATCGCCGTCATCCCCGCAGCCGCTCCGGATGAGGAACCTCCGGCTCCGCCGCGCCGTCTCCGGGAAGAACCGCCGGCCCCTCCGGAAGGCATCCGCCCGGATGCGCCGGTGCCGCCCCGCGGATACGGACTCCGTGAGGACCGTCCCGCGCCACCCCATCTGCGCCGGGAGCGCCGCCACCACCATGCGCGCCGGGCGCCCCGTTATGACTGCCCCTTCGGCTATCATCACCGCCAGGCGGACTGCGCCTACTACCATGACGACCGCGGCTACTATCATCCCCACCGCCCGGCCGCCCGCTATTGATTCCCTGTTTCGGTAAAAGAGGAGGTTCATCATGAAAAAAGCACTGCTCGCAGCAGCTCTGGCCGCCGCCTTTCTCGGAGCGGGCGTCATGTCCGCCGAGGCCCGGCCCTGTCCCTACGGAGACGGCCCCCACAAATGGCACGACGGCTGCCCCTACTACAATAGCGATAACGGCAATTATACCGACTGCCCCTACGACCACGACGGCCACCACGGCCGCCATCACAGAAACCGCTGAGCGCGGCCGTCTGTATCCTCATTCCTTTCTTTCCTGAGAAAACGCCAGCCTGCCGGCCATCCCCTTTCCGGCGGGCCGGCGTTTTTCCGTGACCGGTCATTTCTTTAATAAACCTTATACATTTCTGCATTTCCCCGTGCATATTCCGCGCTACAGTAAGGACACCTGCCGGGCCGTGCTTACTTTGACAGGAAAATACGCTATAATAAGAGAAATACCCAGTTTATTAAGGAGTCCGCTCATGATTTCAATCGTAACCCCGGTGTATAACGAAGAAGACAATGTAGTTTATTTCCACGATGAAGTGACCCGCGTCATGAAGGAAGTCGGCATGGATTATAAGATCCTCTATGTCAACGACGGTTCCACGGACGACACGGAGAAAAAGCTCCGCATGCTCGCCGCCTCCGACCCTCATGTGCGGGCCCTTTCTTTTGCCCGGAATTTCGGCCATCAGATCGCCATCACCTGCGGCATGGATTTTGCCGACGGCGACGCGGTGATCACCATGGACGGCGACCTGCAGCATCCGCCGGCGCTCATCCCGACGCTCATCCGCAAATGGCAGGAGGGCTGGGACATCGTCCAGGCCATCCGCACCGCCACGGAGGACGCGGGCCTCGTGAAGCGCTGCACCTCCGCCGGCTATTACGCGTTCATCAATGCCATCTCGGAGAATCACATCCGTCCGGGCGGCTCTGACTTCCGCCTCATGGACCGGCGGGCCATCCTCACCTTCCGCCGCTTCCGCGAGCACAGCCGCTTCGTGCGCGGCATCATCGGAAGCATGGGATATAAACAGACCACGGTGGAATACGTCGCGCCGGCGCGCCATGCAGGCGTGTCCAAATATTCCATGCGCAAGATGCTCCATCTCGCCATGGACGGCATCCTCACCAATTCCACCGTGCCCCTGCGCATGATCTTCTACGTGGGTCTTCTGTCGCTGGTGTTCGGATTCCTTCTCATCCTCTATGTCCTCGGCAGCTGGGCCCTCGGCTCCACCGTTCCCGGCTGGACCACCATGACGATCCTGCTGTCCCTCTTCGGAAGCCTCCAGCTCATGGGACTGGGCATCACCGGCGAATACATCAGCCGCATTTTCCGGGAAACGCAGAACCGGCCGCTGTACTGGCTCTCCGGAGATACGGCGGACGACCCGGAAAGCCCGTACCGCAGGGCCCGGGATGACTGAATCAGGGAGAGCCTGCCGCTCTCCGGAAAGGAAATGCAATGGCAAACAAGGATTTTTTTGACAGCGAGCTCTTTCATGAGCTCGTCAATGATATGAAGGAAGAAGAGCGCTTCACCGCCACTTACCGCGTGGAAGCCGATGATTTCATGGACGCCCGGAAAAGAGCGGCGTCCATCGCCCGCGAGCAGACCGTGGAATGTCCGGAATCCCTCATCGAGGGCACCTGGATCGCCGAGCGCATCCTCGGCCACGTGGAGGATATCCGCAAGGCCCAGCCCGGGGTCTATTACGCGGTCATCTCCTATCTGCCCGAGGCCGTGGAGAGCGACTTCACGGAATTCCTTAACATGCTCTTCGGCAATGTGAGCCTCCTGCCGGGCATCCGCCTCATGTCCATCGAGCTGCCGGAAGCGATGGAAAGCACCTTCAACGGCCCGAAATTCGGACAGACCGGACTGCGCGAGCTCTGCGGCGTGCCTCGCGGCCCCATCCTCATGTCCGCCGTGAAGCCACTCGGCCGGAGCGCGGAGGAGCTGGCCCGCATGGCCGGAGAACTGGCCCTCGGGGGCTGCCCCATCATCAAGGACGACCACAGCCTCTTCGATCAGCGCTGGGCGCCCTTCACCGACCGGGTGCGCGCCATGGCGGACGCCGTGCATGACGCCAATGCCCAAACCGGCGGGCATTCCCTCTACGTGGCAAACTGCACCGCCGACAGCCTCCATTTCCTCGAACGGGCCTATCAGGCGGAGGAGCTCGGCGCCGACGGCATCATGGCCGCGCCGGGCCTCGTGGGATTCAGTATGGTGAAGGCGCTGGCAGACGCGCCGGACTTCCATCTCCCCATCTTCCTCCATCCCTGCTTCTCCGGCGGCTTCGTCCAGCACGAGGACACGGGCATTGCGCCGTACTGCTACTACGGCCAGCTGAGCCGCCTCGCCGGAGCCGATGCGGTCATCTTCACCAGCTTCGGCGGCCGCTTCGTCCACAGTGAGGAGGACTGCGCGCTCATTGCAGCCAGCCTCTCCACGCCCATGAATTACGTGAAGACCGCCTTTCCCGTGCCGAGCGGCGGCATGAAATGGCAGCTCTTCCCCCGCATGTGCCGCGTGTACGGGCCGAATTCCATTTTCCTCGTGGGCGGCGCGCTCCAAACCGAGGGGCCTGACCTGACGGCCAATACAAAATTCTTCCTGGAAAAGCTCCGCGAGGCTGTCTCACAGCAGCGCTGGTAAAAGAAAACGGTTCCTTCGGGAGCCGTTTTTTGATGCGCCCCGCCGGAACCATCCGGCCCGGCTATAGGAAAAATTTATGTGAAATATTTCCGGAGTCTATATTGTATATGGCATCCCCTTACTTTTTACGATTTACAGTAGTGAATTGTCAAAGAATCATTCCCTATAGTTTTTATTTTTCGCTTATTCTCTTCACTGCGGAGGAAACGGCTGCCTGTCCGGTATCATACAGCCCATTTGACAGAGCCAGACAAGTTTTCTATAATACATATTACAATTTCATTTTCTGCAAGGGCGCTGTTCCGTGTACGCACGGACGGCGTCTTTTGTTTTTTCCTCAAAAGTAAACAGCAAGCGACGGCGCCGACATTTCCCTGATGCACGACGTTTTTTCGTCCAAAGGCAACGGCGCCGGTATGCAGGTCATACACGGCGCCTTTTCATACAACTATCACTCAAAGGAGGAATTCCATGAAACAGATCGATCTGAACAGCGACCTGGGTGAAAGCTTCGGCGCCTACACCATCGGCAATGACAGCGAGGTGCTGCGCTGGGTGAGCTCCGCCAATGTCGCCTGCGGCATGCATGCCGGCGATCCCTTCGTGATGCACCGGACGGTGCGGCTCGCTCTCGAGCGGGGCGCGGCCATCGGGGCGCATCCCGGGCTGATGGATCTTCCCGGATTCGGACGAAGAACCATCCCCACCAAGCCGGAAGAGGCCTATGACCTCGTGGCGTATCAGCTGGGTGCGCTGTCCGCCTTTGTAAAGGCGGAAGGAGGACGTCTCCAGCACGTGAAGCCCCACGGCGCGCTGTACAACATGGCCGCCAAAGACCCGGCTCTCGCGGAGGCCATCGCCGGCGCGGTGCACGATGTGGACCCGTCGCTCGTGCTTTACGGCCTCGCCGGAAGCTGCCTCATCCGCGCGGCAGAAAAGGCCGGACTGGCCTCGGCCAGCGAGGTCTTTGCGGACCGCACCTATCAGGATGACGGCTCGCTCACGCCGCGGTCGCAGCCCGGCGCCGTCCTCACCGACGACGAGGCCGCCATTTCCCAGGTGCTCCGCATGATCGAAGCCGGCACCGTCATCTCCGTCTCGGGCAAAGAGGTGCCCGTCCGGGCCGACACGGTGTGCATCCACGGCGACAGCCCGAAGGCGCTCGACTTTGCCCGGCGCATCCGGAAACGTCTCACCGCCGAGGGCATCGAAATCATTTCCTTTATCGCACGGTAACTGACATTTTGTATACAGAGAGGGGGATCTCCCATGAAAAACCTTGACCTGAGCGTCCTTCTGGGCGCAGCATTCCTGATGGCCACCTCGTCTATCGGACCCGGCTTCCTTACACAGACCACCGTCTTTACGCAGCAGCTCGCTGCCAGCTTCGGCTTCGTCATCCTCATCACCATCATCCTCGATATCGGCGCACAGCTCAATGTGTGGCGCGTCATCGGCATTTCCGGCAAACGCGGCCAGGATGTGGCCAATATGGTCCTCCCCGGACTGGGCTACTTCGTGGCGCTGCTCATCGTCATGGGCGGCCTCGGCTTCAACATCGGCAACATCGCCGGCGCCGGCATGGGCTTCAACGTGCTCTTCGGCATTGATACGGTGACCGGCGCCGTGATCAGCGCCATTGTGGCCATCTCCATCTTCATCGTGAAGGAAGCAGGCCGCATCATGGATAAATTCACCCAGGCCGCGGGCCTCGTGATGATCGTGCTCACTCTGTATGTAGCCGTCTCCTCCGCTCCGCCTGTGGGAGAAGCAGTGATGAAGACCTTCGCTCCTGACACCATCGACCCGATGACCATCGTCACCATCGTCGGCGGCACCGTCGGCGGCTACATCACCTTCTCCGGCGGCCACCGCCTCATCGACGCCGGCATCACCGGCAAGGATGCGCTCCCGCAGATCTCCCGCAGCGCCGTCACCGGCATCTGCCTCACCGGCGTGATGCGCGTGCTTCTCTTCCTCGCCACCCTCGGCGTCATCAGCGCAGGGATGCAGCTGGACAGCTCCAATCCTCCTGCTTCCGTATTCCAGCTCGCTACGGGCAATGTAGGCTACAAGGTCTTCGGCGTCGTCATGTGGGCCGCTGCCATTTCCTCCGTTGTCGGCGCGGCATACACCTCCGTTTCCTTCATCCGTACCTTCAATAAATGGATCGACGCCAACTACCGCTGGTTCGTCATTGCCTTCATCGTTTTCTCCACCTTCGTCTTCGCTGTGGTCGGCCAGCCTGTAAAGACCCTCATCCTCGTCGGCACGCTGAACGGCCTCATCCTTCCGGTGACCCTGCTCGTCATGCTCGTGGCGGCTCATCGGAAATCCATCGTGGGCGACTACAAGCACCCTGTATGGATGACCATCTTCGGCGCCATCGTCGTAGCCATGACCGCTTACATGGGCGGGCTCACCCTGATGAACCAGCTCCCGAAGCTCTTCCAGTAAAAGGAGGACCGCACCTGTGGACCACGCATATACCATTCTGCCTCTCGGCGAAGCGGGTCTGCTCGTCCGGTTCGGCAGCGCCATCCGTCCGGATATCCACCGGTGCGTGAAGGCGCTCGCCGATCAGCTGGACCGGCACCCCTTCCCCGGCCTCATCGAGACCGTCATTTCCTATACCAGCCTGGCCGTCTATTATGACCCCTTCCGCGTCCGCCAGTCCGGCGGCCCGGCGAAAACGGCTTCCGCCTTTCAGAGCGTATCCCGCTTCCTGAAGGAGGAAGCCATTCCTCTGGCCGACACCGGCACAGGCGCCGCGGCCCGGACGGTGGAGATTCCCGTCTGCTACGGCGGAGAATGCGGCCCGGACCTTCCCTTCGTGGCCGAGCACTGCGGCCTCTCCGAGGAGGAGGTCATCCGCATCCACACCGAACCGGAATACCTGGTGTACATGATCGGCTTCTGCCCGGGCTTCCCCTATCTGGGGGGCATGGACAAGCGCATCGCCACGCCGCGCCGCCAGACGCCCCGTCTGGCCATTCCCGCGCGGAGCATCGGCATTGCCGGCGAGCAGACCGGCGGCTACCCCTTCTCCACGCCCGGCGGCTGGCAGATCATCGGGCGCACCCCGGAGGACCTCTTCCGTCCTGACCGGGAGGACGACCCCAGCCTCCTCCACGCAGGAGACATCGTCCGGTTCCGCGCCATTTCCATGGAAGAATACCTTGCACAAAGGGGGGATGAAGCATGAGCCTTTCCATCATCCGTCCCGGCCTGATGACCACCCTTCAGGACGGCGGCCGCTACGGCCGTCAGAAGATCGGCGTCATCCCGTCGGGCGCCATGGACATTTACTCCCTGCGCATGGCCAATATCCTCGTGGGCAATGACGAATACGAAGCGGCGCTGGAGATCACCCTCACCGGCCCCACCATCGAATTCACGTCGGACACGCTCATCGCCGTCGCGGGAGGCGACTTCCGCCCCATCATCGACGGACAGGCGGTGCCCATGCTCCGCCCCGTGGCCGTCAAGGCCGGGGCCATCCTCCGGTTCGGCCCGTGCCGCACGGGATGCCGCGCCTATCTGGCCGTCTCCGGCGGCTACGATGTGCCCGCCGTCATGGGGAGCCGCAGCACCTGCCTCAGCGCCGGCTTCGGCGGCTTCGAGGGACGGGCCCTCAAAAAGGGAGACGTCCTCCCCACGCGGGAGCCCGGCGAATACGGCCAGAAAATGATGTACAGCCTGCTCTCGCAGGGGGCGCACTCCTTCAAGCAGGCGAAATGGCGCATCAGCCAGACCCACGTCACCGAGGAGCGCCTCCGGAAGCCCATCCGCGTCATGGCGGGCCTCCAGTACGACGCCTTCACCGACAAGGCCCGGTACGACTTCTTCAGCACCCCCTACCGCGTCACCACCCGGTCCGACCGGATGGGCTGCCGCCTCGAGGGCGCGAAGCTCCCGCTCCGGGCGCCGCTGGAAATGATCTCCGAGGCCGCCCCCTTCGGCACCGTACAGGTCCCGCCGGACGGCTCGCCCATCATCCTCATGGCGGACCACCAGACCACCGCAGGCTATCCCGTCATCGCCCAGGTGGCTCTCGTGGACACCGCCCGCGTGGCCCAGCTCCGGCCGGGCGACCAGATGGATTTCCGCCTCATCAGCCAGGCCGAGGCGGAGCAGCTCTACATCGAAATGGAGCAGTGCATGGAAAATATCAGGATTGCCGTGGCAGGCATGTTATAAAGGAGGGAGACCCTTGCTGTCCCTGAATGAAATCAAAGAACTGATGAAGCTCCTCGAAGCTTCTCCCCTTTCCAAAATAGAAATCGCCTACGATGACGGACACGTCCTCCTCGAAAAGGGCATGCCCGCTCCGGCGTCCGTCCCCGCTCCGGTCCCTGCGGCCGCAGCCGCACCGGAAGCGGCCCCCGCCGCGGAGGAGACGGAAACGATCACCGATATCACCGCTCCCATGGTGGGCACCTTCTACTGTGCCCCCGATCCCAAGGCCCCGCCCTTCGTGAAGGTCGGCTCCGTCGTCGTCCCCAATACGGTGGTGTGCGTCCTTGAAGCCATGAAGATCTTCTCCGAGGTGGAAGCCGAGGTGGAAGGAGAGATCACGGAAGTCCTCGTGAAAGACGGCGATTTCGTCGAATTCGGCCAGCCCCTCTTCCGCGTCAGGACCACCCGCGCCTGAGGGAGGCCCGCCATGTTTCGTAAAGTACTCATCGCGAACCGCGGCGAGATCGCCGCGCGCGTCATCCGCGCCTGTCATGAAATGGGCATCAGCACCGTCGCCGTCTTTTCCGAAGCGGACCGGGATTCCCTTCCGGTGCGCCTTGCCGACGAAGCGTGCTGCATCGGCCCCTCGCAGGCCAAGAAAAGCTATCTCGACATTGCCCGCATCATAGAGACCGCCCGCGCCTTCGGCGCCGACGCCATCCATCCCGGCTACGGCTTCCTCTCGGAAAACGCCGCCTTCGCCGATGCCTGCGCCAATTACGGCATCACCTTCATCGGCCCCTCGGGTGACGCCATCCGCCGCATGGGCGACAAGGCCATGGCCCGCAGCACCATGATCCAGGCAGGCGTTCCCGTCGTCCCCGGCACGGAAGGCCTCATCACCGACGAGGAAGAGGCGCGCCGCACGGCCCTCGCCATCGGCTGCCCTGTCCTTATCAAGGCCACCGCCGGCGGCGGCGGCAAGGGCATGCGCGTCGTGGAGGACCCGGCGGATCTCCCGGGAGCGCTCCGCCAGGCCTCGCAGGAAGCGGAACGCTCCTTCGGCAATCCCGGCGTCTATCTGGAAAAATACCTGCCCCGCTCCCGCCATGTGGAAATGCAGATCATGGCCGACAGCTGTGGCCACACTGTGTGGCTGGGTGAACGGGACTGCTCCACCCAGCGGCGTCATCAGAAGGTCATCGAGGAATCGCCCTCTCCCATCATGACGCCGGAGCTCCGCCGCCGCATGGGCGAAGCCGCCGTCTGCGCCGCGAAGGCCGTCAATTACTGCGGCGCCGGCACGGTGGAATTCATCGTCACCGACGACGGCCAGTTCTATTTCATGGAAATGAACACCCGCATCCAGGTGGAGCACCCTGTCACCGAAATGGTCACCGGCACCGATCTCGTAAAGGCGCAGATCCTCGCCGCGGCCGGGGAACCGCTCCCGTGGAGCCAGCAGGACATCCGCCTTTCCGGCTGGGCCATCGAATGCCGCATCAATGCGGAGGACCCGCGGCACAACTTCATGCCCTGCCCGGGCACCCTCACCCGGTACACCCCGCCCTTCGGCCGGGGCATCCGCGTGGACAGCGCCATGTACCGGGGCTGCGTCATCACCCCTTTCTACGACTCCATGATCGCCAAGCTCATCGTGTGGGCCCCCACCCGGAGCGAGGCCATCGACAAAATGGAAAAGGCCCTCTCCGATTTCCGCATCGAAGGGGTCGTCACCAATATTTCCTTACAGAAGAAGATCCTCCAGACGCCGCTCTTCCGCTCCGGCGACATGCATACCAGCGATCTGGAGGCCCATCTCGATTCCATTCTCAATTCCTGATTTCCGGAGGTGATTTTCATGGATCTTTCCAAAGCTTCTCCCGCTGAAGTGCGCGCCATGATCCGCACCGGCGAAATCACCGGACAGACCAGCGGCATGTGCGACGGCTATGCCCAGGCCAATCTGGCCATCCTGCCAAAGGACCTCGCCTTTGATTTTCTTCTTTTCACCCAGCGGAATAAAAAGCCCTGCCCCGTGCTCGACGTAACCGAGGCGGGCTCCCCCGTGCCGCGCCTCACCGCGCCCGGCGCGGACATCCGCACCGACATTCCCCGGTACCGCATCTACCGGAAGGGCGAGCTCACCGACGAGGTGACCGACATCTCCTCCTTCTGGCGGGACGATCTCGTGGCCTTCCTCCTCGGGTGCAGCTTCTCCTTCGAAGCGCCCATGATCGAGGCGGGCCTCGAGGTGCGGCACATCACGGACCATCACAACGTGCCCATGTACAAGACCAATATCGAATGCGTCCCCGCCGGCGTGTTCCACGGCCCCATGGTGGTCTCCATGCGTCCCATGAAGCCTGCCGACGCCATCCGCGCCGTGCAGATCACCACCCGCATGCCCTTCGTCCACGGCGCGCCCATCCATATCGGCGACCCCAAGGCCATCGGTATCCATGACATCGACAAGCCCGACTTCGGCGACCCCTCCGAGATCCGTCCCGGCGAAGTGCCCGTCTTCTGGGCGTGCGGCGTCACCCCGCAGGCCGTCGCCATGGCGGTCAGGCCGGAATTCATGATCACCCACGCGCCGGGCCATATGTTCATCACGGACATCCCGAACGCCAGCCTCGCCATCATGTGACAGGCCATCCATACAAAAAAGACAGCTCTCATAAGAGCTGTCTTTTATTTTTCTATTTATATAGAGTTCACGCCTCTTCCTCGGCGCAGCGGACGGCGAATCTTCTGCGGCGCATGTGGAGCCATGCGGCGAGAAGCCACGCGAAGGCCAGCAGGCCGGCGAAGATGTGGAGGGTCGTGCTGTAGCCGCCGGTGGCGCCCTTCATGACCGACAGGAGGAGCGGACCGGCAATGCCCGCCATGCCCCAGGCGGTGAGGACGACGCCGTGGATGGAGGACAGGTGGCGCACGCCGAAGAGATCGGACAGATAAGCCGGCATGCAGGAGAAGCCCCCGCCGTAGCAGCTGATGATGAGGAGCACCCACGCCGCAAAGGCCGTCGCGTCCGACGTGCCTGCGAGCTGCCAGAAAGCCACCACTTCAATGGTGAAGAAGAGGATGTATACCGCGCCGCGGCCGATCCAGTCGGAAATGGTGGACCAGAGAATGCGGCCGAGGCCGTTCACGATGCCGATGATGCCCACCAGAGAAGCCGCACCGGCGGGACTCATATGGATGACTTCCTGCGCCATAGGCGATGCCACGGCGAGAAGGCCGATGCCGCAGGTGATATTCGTGAAGAAGATCCACCAGAGGGCGATGAATTCCGGCGTGCGGATGGCTTCCCGGCGGGTGTACTGCTTCTGTGCCGTACCGCCTGCGTTGGAGGAGATCTCTTCTTTCATGACGGCGGACAGGTCTTCCTTCAGTTCACCGGGCGCCGGCGGGGCCAGATACAGCGCGGATGCGCACATCACCACCGCATAGGCCGCGGCCATGATGAGGAAATTTTCCGTGAGGCCGTATGCCGCGGTGAGGTGCTGCATCACCGGGCCCGCCACGAAGGCGGCGAAGCCGAAGCCCATGATGGCCAGCCCGGTGGCAAAGCCGCGGTGCCGCGGGAACCATTTCACCAGCGTCGCCACCGGCGTGATGTACCCCACGCCGAGGCCGATGCCGCCGATGAAGCCGTAGAAGAGATAGAGCAGGACAAGGCTCTTCATTTCCACTGCCCAGGCGGTGCCGGCCAGCCCGGTGCAGAAGAAGAGCGCCGACAGGAGCCCCGAGCGGCACGGCCCGAGCCGTTCCACAAAATGCCCGAGGAATCCTGCGGAGAGCCCGAGGAACAGAATGGCGATGGAGAAGGCCCAGGTGGCCTCCGGCAGAGACAGTCCCATGGTCTCCATCACGGGCCGCGTGAGCACGCTCCACGCATACACGCTCCCGATGGAGATATGGAGCCCCACCGCGGAGAGAGCGATCATCCAGCGATTTCTTTTCATAAAAAAATCCCCCTTTGCCTAATGCAAAAAGGGGCTCCGCCGGACGCGCCCGGCACAGAGTCCCTGCCCAGACGGTCGGCTTGCTTTCCGCAGGGGGCACACGTGGTCAATTCCACTATTCCGTCAGCGCCCGCTGCGTTTCAATTGTGAATCAAGTATACCCGCTCCGCGCCGCTTCGTCAAGGCTGTCTTATTCCGGCACGGCGTAGGCCGCGGCGGGATTGCCCTGCAGGAGCGCGAGGGAGGTATTGATGTAGAGGATCACCCCCTCCTCCTCGGCGCGGAAAACAGTCCCGGGCTCTCCGAAAAGATCGGTGGTATGGCCGAGGATATCTCCCCGGCGCACGAAGTCCCCCTGCCGGAGCGCCGTACGCCAGCAGCTGTCCTCCTCCGCCATGACGTAATGGACGCGGCGCACCTCCCGGGGCGTCTCCTTCATGGGCTCCGCCCGCAGGCGACCGCCGCGGAGCACGCCCGTATGCCGGAGGAGCCGCACCAGATCCCGGCGGAAGGCGGCCACGTCCTCCTCCCGGCAGAGGCCGTTTCCGCCGTGCTCGATGAGAATGGCGGGGATGCCCGCCGCCGCGGCGCTGTTGTACGCTCCGCCGCTGGCCGTGGACGGCACCATGTAGGGAACGTCCGCGCAGAGCGCGAGCTCCCGGGAGCGGCGGCTCACATCCTCTCGGCACGCCCGGGAATAGTAGACGTGGGGGCAGAGGTCCTCATGGATATCGCCGCTGTGACAGTCCGCGTAAAAATCGGCCCGGCAGATGAAATTCTCCATCAGAAAATGGGCCATCCGCTCCGTGTAGGTCCCTTCCGGATCGCCGGGAAATTCCCGGTTCAGATTCTTTCCGTCCTCGTCATTGCGCTCCGGCCGGCGCGCCCAGAAGGCACCGGGGTTGGACGCGTGAATGATCGTCACCCGTCCCGCGATGTCCTCCGGCGTGAGCGCCTCCGCCAGCTCCATAGAGGCCGCCATGGCCGGATATTCGCCGCCGTGGATGCCTGCGGTGATGAGAAAGGCCGGCCCCGGCTCCGCTCCGGTGATCTCCGTCATGGGCAGAAGGGTATGGCACCCCGGCACTGCGGCGAGACGGCGCCGCTTCCCTGCATTCGTCTGTGTCATGTAGTACCTCCCGGTCATTCTTAATCAATTTCTATATCTGTCCTAAATATTAGTATGTTTATAAGTTTTTCACTTGTTTTGTCTTAGAACATTATAATTCATTTTCTAACTTTATGCTATATTTTCTAATTTTATGCTATAATATTTTAAGAATTCATGAATCACTGCGGCCGCTGCCCTGTATGGCTCCGGCCCGCCGCAGGCAGAACGGCCGGTCTCCTGCGGTCTCTCACAGCGCCGCGCGTCTCCGTGCGGCATTTCAGAAAGGAGGAACGGATTTGCATTTCCGCTTTCTCGGCAAATATGTCATCCAGACGGTCATCACCCTCACGGGCATCAGCTTCATCATGTTTGCCATTACCATGCTCGGCACGGAGGACCTGGCCCGGCAGATCATCACCGGCGCCGAGGACGCCGTGGTCTCGCAGGAACAGATCGACGCCGTGACGCGGGAGCTCGGCCTCGACCAGCCCTTTTTCGTGCAGTTCGGCCACTGGATGCTGAACGCCGTTCAGGGCGATCTGGGTTTCTCGTACATGGCGCGGAAGCCCGTGGTGGACAAGATCCTGGAAAGCCTCCCGGCGACCCTGTCGCTGGCGGCGCTCTCCCTTTTCCTGATGACGCTGCTCTCGCTGCCGCTGGGCATCCTGTCAGCGTATCACCGGAACCGTCTGCCCGATTTCCTCATCCGCGGCATGACCTTTTTCGGCATCTCCATCCCCAGCTTCTGGCTGGGCCTAATGCTGCTGTGGTTCTTCGGACTGAAACTGGGCCTTTTCCCCATCGTATCAAGCACCGTCCGCTGGGATACGGTCTTTCTGCCGGCGCTCACGCTGGCCATCAGCATGACGGCGAAATACACCCGTCAGGTGCGGAGCGCCGTGCTGGAGGAGCTCGGGCAGGACTACGTCATGGGCGCCCGCGCCCGCGGCATGAGCGAGCTCCGTATCCTTCTCCGGGAGGTCCTTCCCAATGCGCTTCTTCCGCTGGTTACGCTCTATGGACTCTCCATCGGGAGCCTCCTCGGCGGCGCGGCCGTGGTGGAGATTGTATTCGGCTGGCAGGGTCTCGGCCTTCTGGCAGTGAAAGCCATCGAATACCGCGACATCCGCCTGCTGCAGGGGATCGTCGTCTGGATCGCCGGCATGTATATGCTCATCAATATGCTGGTGGATCTGTCCTATGCCCTGCTCGATCCCCGTCTCCGCCGGAAGGAGGTCTCCCATGGATAATCTCATCCGCGGCTTCCGCACAAACCGGCAGTTCGCCGTCTTTACGATTCTGGCGGTGGTGCTGCTCGGCGCGGCGGTCTTTGCGCCGCTTCTCACCTCGTACCAGCCCACTGCTGCGGATCTGGAAAACGCCTTCCTGCCCCCGTCGGCGGAGCATCTCTTCGGCACGGACAAGCTCGGCCGGGACTGCTTCTCCCGCATCCTCTACGGGGCGCGGGCCTCGCTGGCCAGCGTCTTTCTTCTGGTGGGTCTGGTCTTTACGGTCGGCACGGCGCTGGGCGTGCTCTCGGGCTACCTCGGCGGGCGGACCGATGCGGTCATCATGCGCCTGGCGGATATTTTCATTTCCTTCCCGGGGGTGCTTCTGGCCATCGCCATCGCAGGCGTCATCGGCGGCAGCATGGTGAATGCCATCCTCGCCCTGACCTGCGCCACCTGGCCCAAGTACGCCCGCCTCTCCCGGAGCCTCGTGCTCAAGGTGAAGCAGAATGAATACATCGCCGCGGCCCGGGTGAACGGCGGTACGCCCTTCCACATCCTCCGGCGGCACATCCTGCCGAATCTGCTGCCCCTTCTCATCATTACCGCCGCGGCCGATATCGGCGCGCTCATGCTCGAGCTGTCCGGGCTGTCCTTCCTCGGCTTCGGCACCCAGCCACCCGCGCCCGAATGGGGCGCCATGATCAGCGAGGGGCGGCAGCACCTCCAGACCGCGCCGTGGCTCATGATCTTCCCCGGCGCCGCCATCTTTATTTCCGTCGTGATCTTCAACCTCTGGGGCGACGCTCTCCGCGATGTGCTGGACCCCCGGGATGAGCAGGCCTGACAAGAAAGGAGCCTCTTCATGAATACCACCTTCAAACTGATGATTTCCGCCGCGCTCACCGGCGCGGCCCTTCTCGGTCTTTCCGGCTGCGGCGGCAAAGAAGCCCCCTCCGACACCCTCCGGGTGGGCGTCACCAATTTTGCAGACAGCCTCGAGCCCACCGACAATTATTTCGGCTGGGTGGTCGTGCGCTACGGCATCGGCGAGTGCCTCACCCGCTTCGACGAGCAGATGAAGCCCCAGCCGTTCCTCGCAGAGAGCTGGCGCGTCTCCGACGACGGCCTCACCTGGACCTTCCGCATCCGGGACGGCGTGACCTTCTCCAACGGCCGGCCCCTGACCGCCGAAGCGGCGAAGGCCTCCATCGAGCGGGTCTTTGAAAAATCCGACCGGGCCACCACCTATTTCACCTACGATTCCATTGAGGCCAACGGACAGGACCTCACGATCCGCACGGTCATGCCCGTCCCCGGTCTTCCAGGCATGCTGGCGGACCCGCTATTCCTCATCATCGACACCTCCGTCACGGACCGGGACTACCGGAAGGACGGCCCCGTCGCCACCGGCCCCTACGTCGTGAAATCCTTCTCCCGGTCCCACGCCTCCCTCGAGGCCAATCCTCATTACTGGGGCGGCGAGGTGCCCTTCCAGCATCTGGAGATCCCCTCCATCGACGATCCCAATACGCGGGCTCTCTCCCTCCAGTCCGGCGAGACCGATCTCATCGTGAACGTGAGCCCCGGCGACCTGTCCCTCTTCGAGGACAAGGGGAAATACACCATCTCCGAGATGTCCTCGCTCCGCTCCGTGCTGGCCCGCCTCAATGTGGCCCCCGGCCATATCCTGAGCGACCAGCGGGTCCGGGCCGCCCTCATTTCCGCCTGCGACCGCCAGACCTACGCCGACGTGCTGCTGAAGGGAACCTTCATCCCCGGCGGCCCTGCCGTGCCGCCTTCTATGGACTACGGCTTCAGCGAGCTGAAGGACCCCAATGCGTACAATCCGGAACGGGCCGCCCGGCTCCTCGAGGAGGCCGGCTGGAAGGACACCGACGGCGACGGCATCCGCGAAAAGGACGGGCAGAAGCTGGAGCTGAACTACGTCTACTATTCCAGCCGCGCGGAACTGCCGCTCTTCGCCGAGGCGACCCAGGCGGACGCCCGGAAGGTGGGCATCGACATCAGGCTCCAGTCCGTGGACTACAATGTGCTGGACGGCATGTCCAAGCGGGGCGAATACGATCTGATCATTTCCAATATCCTCACCGCCAATACGGGCGATCCGGAGATCTATCTCAACTGGTATTGGAAAACGAATGCAGACGGACGCAATCCCCAGAACGGCTCGGGCTACAGCAATGCGGAATACGACGCACTCTCCGATGCGCTCGCCGTGGAATTCGACCCGGCCCGCCGGCGCGACCTGATCATCCGCATGCAGCAGATCCTTCTCAACGACGGCGCGGCCATCATCTACGGCTATCCCAAGACCAATATGGTCTTCAGCAACCGCATCGAAGGGGCGCGCATCCTGCCGGCGGATTACTACTGGATCACAAAGGACATCCGCCCCGCCAGTCTCTGACTGCGCATTTTCCTTATAAAAGGAGGACTCCATGCTTCTTGAAGTAAAACAGCTGGGCATCGCCTACGGCAGGCGGCGCCCAATCGTGCGGGACGTGTCCTTTACGCTCGACGCGGGCAAGGTGCTCGCCATCGTGGGTGAATCGGGCTCCGGCAAGACCACCGTCATCCGGTCCATCATGCACATCCTGCCCGGCGGCGGCCACATCGCGGAGGGGACGGTCCTCTTTCAGGGCGAGGACACCCGGGCCCAGCCGCCGGCCAGACGCCGTAAGCTCTGCGGGCCGGATATGTCCATGATCTTTCAGGACTGCGGCGCCATGATGAATCCCATCCGCTCCATCGGCCGCCAGTTCCGAGATTACCTCTCCATCCACGGCGTGAAGAACCCCGCCGAAGCGCACGCCCTCATGACGTCCATGCTCGCCATGGTGCGCCTCCCCGACCCGGAACGCATCCTGAAAAGCTATCCCTTCGAGCTCTCCGGCGGCATGCGCCAGCGCGTGGGCATCGCCTTCGCCATGGCGCTCCGGCCGAAGCTCCTCCTCGCCGACGAGCCCACCAGCGCCCTCGACGTGACCACCCAGGCACAGATCGTGAAGGAAATGATGGACGCCGCCCGCTCCGTGAATACGGCGATCCTCATCGTTACCCACAATCTGGGCGTCGCCGCCTATATGGCCGACCGCATCCTCGTCATGAAGGACGGCCGCCCTGTGGAATACGGCCCCGCCGAGGACGTCATTTACCGGCCGCAGACTGACTACACCCGCCAGCTCCTCGCGGCCGTGCCCGGACCGGGAGGCCTGTCATGAACGAAGAAATCATCCGTATGGAACACATCACCAAGCGGTTTCCCCTCGGGGGCGGCCGCATGCTCACCGCCGTGGACGATATCACCTTTTCTGTCCGCCGCGGCGAGACCTTCGGCATCGTGGGCGAGTCCGGCTCAGGGAAATCGACGCTCGCCCGCATCCTGACCCGTCTCGAGGAGCCCACCGCAGGGCGCATCCTCTTCCGCGGGCAGGACGTGACCGGCCTCTCCGGCGAGGCGCTCCGCCAGCACCGGCGCTCGGTCCAGATGGTCTTTCAGGACCCGTCCACCGCGCTCGACCCGAAGCTCCGCATCCAGGACATCCTCTGCGAGCCCCTCCTGAATTTCGGACTGATCCGCTCCCGGGACGTACCGGCTAAGGCGCGGGAGCTGCTCCGCCTCGTCAATCTGCCGGAGGATTTCGCCGGCCGCTACCCGCACCATATGTCCGGCGGCCAGCGCCAGCGCGTGGCCATCGCCCGGGCGCTCGCCCTCGAGCCGGAGCTCATCATCCTCGACGAAGCCACGTCCGCTCTGGACGTCTCCGTGCAGGCCCATATCATTGCCCTGCTGCGGACGCTCCAGCAGGAAAAGCACCTCACCTACCTTTTCATCTGTCACGATCTCTATCTGGCCGACCAGTTCTGCGACCGCATCCTCGTCATGAAGCAGGGCCGGGAGGTGGAGACCATCCGCGGCCTCCGGGAAGCGAAATCCCCCTATGCGCAGAAGCTCATCGCCTCCGTCTTTTCCGTGGAAGAAGGGAAAAACAAGGTCCTGCCGCCGGAGCTCTTTCAGTAACGGCACACAAAAAAAGAACGCCCGCAGGCGTTCTTTTTTGCTGCTCAGAATTTGTACACGAGGGACAGCTCCCACGCATCGGACAGCTCCTTCGAGCCGCTGCCCTCCGGCGTATACGCGAAGGCCCATTCCCCGTGGAGCATCACGTTTGGCATGAGCGTCACCGTTCCCGTGGCGAGCCAGAAATGGCCGTCCTGCAGGAACACCGAATCGTCGATATCGAGGCCGGACATATACTGATGATACAGCCCCTTCTCCACATCGTAGTACCCCACGTCGACGCCGAAGGAGCCCGGCTTCTTCCGGTCCACCGTGCCGTAGCCCGCGCCGGCCGCCCAGATCCGCGGCTCGCCCGGTCCCTTCGTGTCCCGGTAATAATCGCCGAACACGCGGAAATCCCCCACGGGGATCGTGAGATTGCCGCCGATCACATTGGCGGAGCGCCGACTGCCGTCCTCCATGAAGCCGGCAGTGCGGAAATAATCCACGCCGAGCTGCGCCCCGTGGAGATCCGTCTTTGCCTGCGCATAGAAGGCCTCCGCCTTATGGAAGGTCCCGGTGGGGTCCGCCGGGATGGCGTCGCTGAAGCGCCCGAAGCCGAACCGGAGGGAACTGTCCGCCCCCAGAGCCAGCTGCCCCTCCGCGCCGTCGAAGGCGCTCCCCTGGAGCCAGGTGGCCTGCGTGCCCATGTCCAGCTCATACCGGCCGAGCACGACCGCCGCGTCGCCGAAATCGTGGCGCACATTCAGGCGGTCCATTTTGACCTTTCCGCCGCTGTCCTTCTTGAAATTTACATTCCCCGAGGAAAAACGGCCCGTCACGGTGGTGCTGTCATTCACCGCTCCCTGCGCCGTGATGCGCACCCGGCCGTCCCAGGTGCCTTTGCCCCGGGTGTCCTCCTTGTAGCGCATCCGGGAATCGCCCGACCAGGAGATCTGCCCGGTCTTTCTCTCCAGCTCCGCCACGGCGACGCCCAGACTGTCCAGCTCCTCCGCGTACTCCGCCGCGAGACGGTCAATCAGTGCGCGCTCCTCCGCGCCGTACTGATCCTCCTTCGCCATGAGCCGGGCCGTGATCTGCGCCATCTCATAGCGGGTGATGGCCTGCTCTCCCCGGAACGTGCCGTCCGGATAGCCCTCCACGAGCCCCCTGTCAGACAGCATGCTCACCGCCTGATACGCCCAGCTGTCCGCCGGCACATCCCGGAAGGGATTGGCAGCAGAAGCCGTCCCGCCCGCAGCCAGCGCCGCAGCGACCATAAACCACAGTTTTTTCATATCCATCTCCTCTCTTTCCGGCCATCAGTTCCGGCCGATTCCGGCCCGTCAGCCCCTTTCCCTTCGGGCTGCCCTGCGGCCTTGTCCTGATTATATCACATATCCCCCAGCTATCAATCCGCCTCCGGCCCCGCTTTCCCCCTCACCTCACGATGGAAACACATCTTTCATAATTTTCTAAATTTTTATTTCTCGTTTTCTCATAAAGAAAGAAGTGCCGCTCATGGATATCCGAAAAAAAATCAGGCAGGGCCGGCACTTTTCCCGATTCTGCCATCCCCTGCGGGAAAACGCCGCCTGTCCGTTATAAGAGTTACAGCGATCCATGTCCTGCCGCTGCTTCCCTGTTATAAATTAAATTTTCCTAAATTCCGCCGGCCGCAGGCACGAAAAAACCGGCCGCCGAAGCAGCCGGTCTGTATCGTTTTTACCGTACCTTCCGGAACCGGACGGGCGCCACCTTCGGCTCCAGCATCAGGGTGAAGCCGCCGATCTTTCCGTCCGCTTCGGAGAAGAAGGTGAGCGGCAGGGTGTAGAGGTCGGTGTCCTCCTTGATGCCTTCCACGCGGAAGGTATCGTAGTGGACGTGAGTGAGTGGCAGCCCCGCCACAGCCCGTTCGTCCAGCACGAGGCGGCCCGCCTCCTCCCGCACGCGGAAGAGGCCGTAGCCGGGATTTTCGTAGACGCCGGCGTAGTCCGCTGCAGGATGGGAGGGCGCCGTGCCGGGAATGGCCTCTGCGGGCATGTAGTCGTGCTCCAGATGGTGGTACATGTCCTCCGGCGCATGGTCCCGCTTTTTCTCCGTATAGACCGCGTACCAGTCGTCCACCGGCCGCCCGGTGAAGGCGTCCAGCAGATAGCCCTGCACGGCGAAGATGAAAGGATTGTCCGGGGCGTGGAGATTCTGGAGGTACACCGCACCCTTCCCCGAGCCGGGGAGATAGAACTGGAACGCGCTGTACCCTTCGATCTTTCCGGTGTGCTGCTGCACGATGTGGCCGTGGTATTCCATGACGCGCCATCCCAGCCCGTACCCGAGGGAACGGCCGCCGCGCACGTGGGGATAGTCCATGAGGATCTGCGGCGTGTGCATGTCGAGGAAGCGGGACGGCGTGAGCAGCGCCCGGTTCCCGGCCATCCCGCCGCGGATGTGGAAGGCGAGCCACTTCGCCATGTCCCAGGCGGTGCTCATCACGGAGCCGCACGGCCCGGCCATGTCGATATTCCAGCGGGCCATGCGGCGCAGGCCCTCCTGCCACCGGTAGGGCACGGCCAGATCGGTCTCCTTTTCCGCGTCGCCCATGAGACAGTAGGTGTGGGTCATGCCGAGAGGCTCGAAGATCTCCTCCCGGAGGATGTCCTCCCATTTCCGGCCCGTCACGGCTTCCATCACGCCCCCGGCGGCGGCATACATGGTATTGCTGTACTGCGCCACCGTGCGGAACGGCGCGTTCGGCTCCAGATATTTCAGGCGGCGGAGGAAGTCCGTACGGGAAATGCTGTTGTCCGGCCAGGCGCCGTCATGGCCGGCAACGCCCGTGCGGTGGCACAGGAGGTCCCGGAGCGTCACCATGGCGGAGGCATGCTCGTCCCACAGGGCAAAGCCCGGCACGTAGGAGGCGATGGGCGCGTCGATGTCCAGCACGCCCTTGTCGGCCAGACGGAGCGCCGCGCAGGCCGTCATGGATTTCGAGCAGGAGCCGATGCCGGAGACGGTATTCCCGTCGAAGGCCGCGCCGGCTTCCACGTCGCGCAGGCCGAAATGCAGATAATAGGTGTCATCGCCGTCGATGACGGCCATGGCGCATCCGGGGATGCTGTAATAGCCCATCATGCGTTCGATGAGCCGCTTCAGTCCGTTCAATTCATCGGTTGTCATGGCATCCCCTCCTCACAGCGATTCCGCCGGGTCTTCAAAGAGGCGGAAGGGCTTGCCGATCATGGGCACGGCCTCGATGAGCTCCCTGGTGTACTTCTCGGAGGGCGCCGTGAGGATACGGTCGGACGGCCCCATTTCCACCACTTCGCCGCGGCGCATGACCACGGTCTGGTCGGAGATGTATTTCACCACCGCCAGATTGTGGGAAATGAACAGATAGGTGAGGTGCAGCTTCTCCCGCAGGTCCGTGAGGATATTGAGCACCTGCGCCTGTACGGACACGTCCAGTGCGGAGGTCGGTTCGTCCAGAATGAGGATCTCCGGCTCGGTCATGAGCGCCCGGGCGATGGAAATGCGCTGGCGCTGCCCGCCGGAAAATTCGTGGGGATACCGGGCGAGCGCTCCCGGCTGGAGGCCTACCATGTGGAGGAGCGTTTCCGCCCGCTCCCGGATCTCCGCGTCGCTGTGGCCGCCGAGGACGCGCATCGGCTCGGCCACGATCTGGCCGATGGTCATGCGCGGGGACAGCGAGGAGTACGGGTCCTGGAATACGATCTGGATGCGCCGGCGGAGCGGCCGGAGCTCCTCTTCCTTCAGATGGGTGATGTCCTTGCCGTCGAGTCGGATGGTGCCCGACGTGGGTTCCTCCAGACGGACGATGAGATTGGCCAGCGTGGATTTCCCGCAGCCGGACTCGCCCACGATGCCGATGGATTCCCCTTTATGAATGGTGAGGGACACGCCGTTCAGGGCGTGCACCTCCTTCACCTTGCCGAAAAAGCCGCGGGTGCGGAAGGTTTTCGTCAGATTTTCGATCTCAAGCAGTGCGCTCATGCTTCATCCCCCTTTCCCCACGCATTGCCGGCGGAGGAGACCGCCGTTTTCCAGTTGTGGCAGTATACCAGATGACCGCTGCCTGTGACGGTATCCGCCGGCGGACGGGTATGGCAGATTTCTGTCGCATAGGGGCAGCGCGGTGCGAAGCGGCACCCCGCCATGGGCTCGGACGGATCGGGCACGATCCCCGGAATGGCGAAGAGCTTGTCCCCTGCGGCGGCGGACACGGTGAATTTCGGCACCGCTGCCATGAGAGCTCTCGTGTAGGGATGCTCCGGCTGGCTGAATACGTCCGCCGCGGCTCCCGACTCCACGATGTGCCCGGAGTACATCACCGCCACATTGTCGCAGATCTGGGAGATGACGCCCAGATCGTGGGAAATGAAGATGACGGCCGTACCGAGCCGGCGGCAGGCCTCGCGCACGAGGTAGAGGATCTTCGCCTGCACCGTCACGTCCAGCGCCGTGGTGGGCTCGTCGGCGATGAGAAGCTTCGGCCGGCAGGAGAGCGCGATGCCGATCATCACGCGCTGGCGCATGCCGCCGGACAGCTCGTAGGGATAGCACCGGAGCACGTCCGCCGCCTGCCGGATATGGACGGAGGTGAGCATGTCCTCCGCCTTTTTCATGGCCTCGGACCGGCTGATCTTCTGGTGCGTCATGAGCACGTCCGTCATCTGCCGGCCGATGGTGAATACCGGATTGAGGCAGGTCATGGGCTCCTGGAAGATCATGGAGATGTCCCGGCCACGGATGGCCTGCATTTCTTTTTCGCTCTTTTCGGTGAGCTCTTCCCCGCAGAAGCGGATGGAGCCGCCGATCTTCTCCCGGCCTCCGCCGGGAAGCAGTCTCGTCACGGCGAAGGCGGTCATGGACTTGCCGCTGCCCGATTCGCCTACGAGGCCGAGGATCTGCCCGGGTGCCACATCAAGAGACACATCGTGCAGAATGGAAACCATCCCTTTCTTCACCGGAAGAGAGAGGGACAGATGTCTGATGGAGAGTATCGGTTCCATAAGCCCTCACTTTCTCGACCGGGGGTCCAGGATGTCCCGGATGCCGTCGCCGATCAGATTGAATCCCATAATGGTGATCAGGATGGACAGGCCCGGGAAGGCCGCGTACCACCACTGGTCGATCGCATAGACGCGCGCCGTGGAGATCATGGCGCCCCATTCCGGCGTCGGCGGCTGGGCCCCGAGGCCGATGAAGCTCATGGACGACGCGATGAGGATGGCATCGCCGATGCCGAGGGTCATCTGCACCATGAGAGGGGTGAGGCAGTTCGGCACGATGTGCCGCGCCACGATCCAGAAGGGCTTTTCACCGAAGGTGCGCGCCGCCCGGACGTACTGCTGCTCTTTCTGGACCAGCACCTGCCCGCGCATGAGCCGGGTGTACATGGGGATGCGCACGATGATGACCGCGAGCATCGTATTGAGCAGGCCCGGGCCCATCGCTGCGGTCAGCGCGAGCGCCAGCACCATGGACGGGAAGGCCAGGATCATATCCGTCACGGCCATGACCGCCTGATCGATCCTGCCGCCGAAGTAGCCGGAGAGGCTGCCAAGAACGACGCCGATGGCCGCCGAGACGGCGACGATGATGACGCCTACGGCAATGGAAATGCGCGCGCCGTACATCACGCGGGACAGGATATCCCGTCCCATTTCATCCGTTCCGAAGGGATGGGCGCTGCTCGGCCCCTGAAGCCGCGCAGGAATGTCCATGAGGTTCGGGTCGTAGGGAGCCAGCACCGGAGCGAGAAGCCCCACGAGCACCACCAGCCCCACGATGATGAAGCCCGTGAGAGTGAGCTTGTTCCGGAGGGCGATCTCCCAGATCTCCTTCCACCGGGAAGGACGCACTGCTGCTGCTGTTTCGTTCATTGCTCTCCCCCCTCCCGGACCTGCGGATTCAGGATGCCGTATACGATATCCACCGCGGTATTAATCAGTACATAACCGAAGGAGATCACCAGCGTGAAGCCCATGATCGCCGGGAAATCCAGGAAGGAGATGGAGTCCATCACGTATTTCCCCATGCCCGGCCAGGCGAAGATGGTCTCCGTGATGACCGCGCCGCCGAGGAGTTCCCCGATGGTGAGGCCCGTGAGGGTCACCGTGGGGATGAGCGCGTTTTTCAGCGCATAGGTGTAGATGATGGTCCGGCGGGGAATGCCGCAGGCTCGGGCCGTGCGGATGTAGTCCTGCTCGAGCACGTCGATCATGCTGGAGCGGACCTGCCGGGCGATGATGGCCAGCTGTACATAGGCCAGGCACAGCGCCGGCAGGATGAGGTGATGGATGGCGGAGAGCACCACGTCCATATTGCCTGCCAGCAGCCCGTCGATGATGTAGAGCCCGGTCACGTGGGGCGGCGGCGAAAGGAAAGCGTCCAGCCGTCCCGAAGCCGGGAAGATCGGAAAGACCTTATAAAAGAGGATGAGCGCGATGATGCCGGACCAGAAGAGAGGCATGGAGACGCCCACCAGAGAGATGATGCGGCTCACATGGTCCACCCATTTGTCACGGTGCACCGCCGAGGCCACGCCGAGGATGATGCCGAACACCACGGCGATGAGCATCGCCGCCAGCGTCAGCTCCAGCGTGGCCGGGAAGTATTTCGCCAGCTCCTCCGACACGGGCATCTGGGTCCGGATGGAAATGCCCATATCCCCGTGGAAGAGGCCGGTCATATACTGGATGTACTGCGTCCAGATCGGCTGATCCAGTCCGAGAGACGCCCGCGCCGCTGCCAGCGTTTCCGGAGACGCATGAGGCCCCACCAGCATCCGCGCCGGGTCGCCGGGGATCACATGGGAAATGCAGAACGTCACCACGGACACCCCGAAGAAGACCAGCACCAGATGGATGAGTCTTCGCAAAAGAAACTGCATGGAAATCATAAAAAACTGTCCCCCCTAACTCCACAGAAGGAATGACAAAAGCAGGGAACGCCGTTTTCCGCCGCT
>OMDV01000029.1_pt1 | contig 27584 bp, 15 predicted proteins | sample 1673671 | NCBI WGS metagenome assembly OMDV01 (sample SAMEA103958118, study PRJEB25191) | human gut metagenome | reverse complement strand
CAGCACGCTTTCAACCGACGCGCTCATTACGATAGCCTTCTTCAGACCTTCGAGCGCATTGATTTTGCCGGCTCCCCATTTTGCTGACGGAGTGGTGTTGGAGTCTTTGGTCGAAGTGGTGGCAATGATGTCTTTGACTTCGTTGTAGGTCATTCCGGGAGCTGCTTCAAGCCAGAGGGCTACAGTGCCGGCGGCGAAAGGACATGCCATCGAAGTTCCCTGCATGTAGTACCAGTGATTGTCACGGCCATTGGCGTTGGAATATGCGTTCAGGGTTGACTGGGCCATTTCGTTGGATTCGACCCAGTATCTGCTGACAGAAGAGATGATCTGGGCTCCGGGAGCGCATACGATAGGCAGCTGACGACCGTCGCCCGATGCGCCGTATGAAGAGAAGCCCGCGATTTTGCCAATGCCGCCCGCGTCATATGTGCTCGAGGAGTTTCCGAGTGTGGGCATCTGGATGCGTGAAACCCATGCTCCTACAGAAATTGTGTTGTATCCACAAGCCATGCCGTTGATTGAACCTTTGTCATTGCCCGTCAGATAGCCGCTGATTCCCTCATTCGAGAATTTGACCTCAGACTGAGAGGCTCCGTCATATGCGTCGCAATAACCGTTTATCTTCTGGCCGTTCTCGCCGCTGATGTTGATTCCGAAAAGCACGGGGACATTTCCGGTAGCCTGCATTGCGTTGTCCATGGAAACGTTGAAACGTCCGGTGGCGTTGTCCTTGCCCCATGTCACTCTTATGACAGAGTTGGAGGTGTAGGCTTGTGAGAAAGAAGTGTTGTCGGTTGCTTTCCAGGTCTTGTTGCCGCTTTCTCCGGTCAGAGGGAGGGAGGCGACGACGTCGCCAGTAGCAGTGTTGTACATAACGAGTTCACACTTGAATTGTTTCTCAGAGTCGCTCCAGAATTCAGCAGTGTACTGGGTCGCGTACATTGGACCTCTGGTAGGCACTACGAAAGTGTTGAGCTTACTGTTGGCGCCTGTGCCGCGGCAAGTGCGTTCTACCGACATCTGGGAACCACCCTCGTTACCGGCGGCCACACAGATGACCGCGTCTTTTGACAGCGCGTCGAGATAGCGGTTGACAGTCTCGCGGGGGTCGTGCGAGCCACGGTTGTGACCCAACGAAAGGTTGACCACGACCGGCTTCCCGTCGGCTTTGGCGCGAGCGACCACTGCGGCCACACCGGCATTGATTGACACATTGTCAAATGTGCCGCATCCTACGAGTATGTCTGCCTCGGGAGCCACACCGTAATAAGGTATGGAACCCTCCACTGTGGATGTTGTGACTCCTTGTTTTTTGCCGAAAGAGCCTTGGACATCGTTTCGGCCGGTCATTATGCCCAATACATGCGTGCCGTGGGATTCGGTGCGAGTGTCGGTGGTGAATGTCGCGATCCCCTCTTGAGTGTCGTATGTGGTTACGCTTCCGGAGCGTGCCAGATAAACTGCCTTCACACGTGTGTTGCCTTGATGGTCTGTGAAATTGATGTGGTTGGGGTCGAGACCAGTGTCGTAGAGCCCGACATAAACGCCTTCCCCTTTGTAGGCTTTGTCGAGACCGGTGGCGGTGCCTTGATGACACTCGTCTACCCCGGATGATGCTCTTGCTTCATCCATCAGAGGGCTGGCTTCGTTGCCGAAGTCGATATATTTCACGCATGCAAGAGCGGCAAGGGAATCAACGGACGAAATGGGAAGCGACACAATCGCCATATCCTCCACGCTGTTGATTACATTGTAGCCGGCATTCGAAAGGTCAGCCGCGGTGGCTCCATCGCTGAGAGTGACAATCACGCTTACATTGGGCGCATAAGCGGCTGCACGGGACGCTGACTGTTTTGCGAGTTCCGCACGCTGTTCGGTGAATTTTTCCAGCTGGAGACGGCCCACGTTGTTGATTTTGCTTTGAGCCGTGGAGACCATGCAGCATCCGGCTGCCAAGGCCCCGCAGAGTAAAATTTTCTTCATCCTACTTGTATGTAATGTTTCTTTTTCCTTTGTGATAAACCGCGCCATCAGCTTTGGTGTCTGATTTTGTTTCCCTATATAATTAATGTGAGAATAATGAATTGACAACATACAGCCGAATGTCGCGGATTGCCTTGATTGGCAAAGGTAATAATTTCCTTGGGAATAACACAATTATTAAGTGCTAAAAAATCAATATTCACCTTTTTTTATGATTTGATGGCATTTTGTACCCTTGGCGCTGGTTGTGACTGACGCTTGGAGCGGAATATGGTAAGGAGATGTCACGAGATGATTTTTGCTTAAAATGTGAAAGTTGCTTAAACTCCTGTTAAGGGATGTTGGCTATGCGGTGATTGGAATGCCTCTGAGCTTAAAGCCCAAAAACGACGAATCCCGAATCCGGTTGAGTATTAGTGGTTTATGTTTGGTGGTGGCAAGTGCATATATGCCGTTTGCCGTTTTTTTTGTTAAGATGACTGAATTTTGTTTGCAAAATGTTTGGATTATTGGCATTTTGTCGTAACTTTGCAAAATACCAGTGGAAAAACGAGTTGTTTTTCACACTCCGCTGGTTACAGATGTTAAGATGAAGAGAAGAAATTTGCTCTGATGATAAGCATTTATGCCATAGGGACTATTAGTGCTGCTTTGATTCCCTTTGGCGACTGAACGGAAATTTATCAAAATTTATGTTTAATAATCTTTAGTGTATGAAAAAGCTGTTTCTATTGATGACGACAGTGCTACTCATGACCGTGTGCGCGATCGCGCAGACCAAGGTCGTGTCCGGTACGGTCGTTTATGCCGGCGATGACGAGCCCCTCCCCGGGGCGACCATCCTCCCGGTTGGCGGCGGTCAAGGTACATCAACCGACCTTGACGGTAAGTTCACTCTCACCGTCCCCGCCTCGGTAACCAAGCTTAAGGTTTCTTACGTAGGTATGATTGAGCAGACAGTGAATGCCGGCCAGGACATCACCATCAAGCTCGACAATTCCGAGAACAACCTCGATGAGGTCATGGTCGTCGCTTACGGTACGGCCAAGAAAAGCGCCTATACCGGTTCGGCGTCTGTCGTGAAGGCAGACCAAATCGAAGCGCGCCAGGTCACCAACGCTGTCAACGCGCTTGCTGGTACTGTCGCCGGTGCCCAGATTGTCACAACAAACGGCCAGCCGGGCTCCTCTCCGAAGGTTTATATCCGTGGTGTCGGATCTCTCAGCACCACAGCCCAGCCTCTTTATGTGGTTGACGGCATGCCGTTTGATGGGGATGTCGCTTCGCTCAACACGGCTGATGTCGAGTCGATGACCGTCCTCAAGGACGCCGCGGCCGCCGCCCTTTATGGTGCCCGTGGTGCTAATGGTGTGATTCTTATCACCACCAAGAAAGGACGCACCGGCGACGCTGTCGTGACCGTTGACGCAAAGTGGGGTGGAAACTCCCGCGAAGTCGGCTCCTATGATGTAATCAAGGATCCCGCTCTCTATACAGAAATGGCTTATCAGGCATTGCGCAACGGTTATCTCTATCATCAGGGATATGACGCTGCGACTGCCCATTCTTATGCAAACCGTGACCTTTACTCTGCATTCGGGCAAGGCTACCAGGTATGGGGTGTCCCCGCTGGCCAGCAGATGATCGGTACCAATGGCAAGCTCAATCCCAATGCTACCCTTGGATATTCCAATGGCCGCAACTATTACGTGCCTGACGACTGGGCGAAGGAGACATTCCGCACCGGTCTGCGTCAGGAATACAATGTGTCTGTTTCCGGTGGTACTGACCGCTTCAATTTCTATGGAAGCTTCGGTTATCTCGGTGACGAAGGCGTGGTGGAAGGTTCTAACTATAATCGTATCTCGGGCCGTATCTCAGCCGACTATCAGGCCAAGAAGTGGCTCAAGCTCGGAACCACAATCGGTTACAACCACATCAAATCCGGCTGGCCTACAGGCCAGGAGGGTGACGGCGGTACAGCCAACAACGCCTTCCAGGTTTGTAACAACATCGCCCCCATCTATCCTATTTATGTGCGTGATGCCGCAGGCAACATCATGCATGATCCCCGTTCAGGTCGCCCGGTTTATGACCTTGGTGACGGTAAATATGCTGCCGGGGCTCTCCGTAACTATATGAGCGGTGGTAACCCCGCAAGCTCTTTCGTGGAAGACACCTCCGACCTTTTAATGGATGTCCTCCAGGCAAAATGGTATGCCACAGTGACTCCCATCACTAATCTTGACATCACCGGAACTGTAGGTTACTTCCTCGACAACACTCGTCAGCACACTATCATGAGCCCCTACTACGGCTCTTCTCAGGTTGTTGAGCGTGGCGGTCTCGCCGGACAGGATTTCTCCCGTCTGCGCGGTCTTAATCTCCAGGCCCTGGCCACCTACCGTCGTACTTTCGCCGACATCCACCATGCTGACATCCTCCTCGGTTATGAAAGCTATGACCGTAACAGCGAATCCCTCTCCGCGAGCGGTTACACTCTGTATGATCCCAACAGCTGGGCTATTTCCAATACCCTTGACAACACTTTGAGATCTTCAAGTGGTGGTAACTCTATCAACTATACCACACGAGGTATTTTCGGCCGTATCAATTACGACTATGATTCGAAATATTTCGGAAGCTTCTCATATCGTCGCGATGCCTCCTCTCGTTTCGCTCCCGACAAACGTTGGGGTAACTTCTTCTCGGTTTCTGCAGCCTGGGATATCGCCAAGGAAGATTTCATCAAGACTGTGACCTGGGTTGACCTCCTCAAACTGAAGGCTTCTTTCGGTCAGCAGGGTAACGATAACATCGGCCTTTGGTATGCTTACCTTGACACTTATGTGATTTCCGGTACAGACGCTTGGTCTGACGGTAGACTTTACCAGAAAGGTAACCCTGACCTGACTTGGGAAACCTCTAATGCCCTCAATGTCGGTGTTGACTTCAGCTTCCTCCAGGGCAAGGTTTCCGGTACCATCGAGTATTTCCAGCGTCAGACTTCAGACATGCTCTACAACAAGCCCACTGCTCCGTCGCTTGGTTACACCAGCTATCCTATGAATGTAGGTTCGCTCCGTAACTACGGTATGGAAATCGAAGTCAACTACCGCCCGATTGCCAACCGTAACATCACATGGGACCTCAACTTCAACGGCACCTTCATCAAGAACAAGATTCTCAAACTTACCCCGGATGCAAACGGCGAACTTATCCGCGGTATCACAATCTGGAAAGAGGGTGAGTCAGCTTACAATTACTACCTTGTTGAATATGCCGGCGTGAATCCCGAAAATGGTGAGCCTCTTTACTGGACCCGCGATCCTCTGACAGACTCCGAAGGAAATCCTCTCAAAGACCCCAAGACCGGCAAGACTCTCTACGGCGAGGAATACAAGACCAACAACTACAACGAAGCCAATACCAACAACCGCAAGGAGACCGGCAACCTTCTGCCTACTTTCTACGGCGGTTTCGGTACTCAGCTCAAATTATACGGTTTTGACTTCGGTATCCAGTTCGGATTCCAGCTCGGCGGACGCACTCTTGATAACGGTTATGCGAATGTGATGCATCCCGGTTCGACCTCCAAGCTGGGTACAAACTTCCACACCGATATGCTCAATGCCTGGACTCCTGAGAACAGGAACACCGATATCCCCAAGCTCGACACCCAGGCTCTCTATGACTTCGGTACTGAGAACTCGACCTTCCAGCTTATCAGCTCGAATTACCTGTCGCTCAACAACATCACTCTCGGTTATACCCTCCCCTCCAAATGGACGACCAAGTTTGGTGTGGCCTCGATTCGTATCTACGGAGCGGCCGACAACGTAGCTCTCTGGAGCAAGCGTAAGGGCCTTGATCCCCGTATGGGCAACTTCACGATGTCCGATGACTATGCCGCCTACTCTGTTATCCGTACGATTTCAGGTGGTGTGAAGGTTGTTTTCTAATCATTAAATTCGACTTTCAAGATGAAAACCAACAAAATACTCCTGTCAGTTGCCGTTGCGGGCGTGATGCTTTCCGCTTGCAACGACCTGAATCAGGTCCCATATGCAAACTATGTCACCGAGGATCAGAAAAAGCAGGTAGTGGCCGACAATCCTGAAATGGCGTCCGCTTCTGTAAACGCTCTTCCTCAGATGTCAAACACCTACCTGGCCCTCTTCCGTGGCAATCCCCGTGTCGACACCGATTATGGTGTGCCATCGATTATGATGATGATGGATCACAGAGGTATGGATATGGTGTCGCAGTTGAATGACTACCAGTGGTACACCGCTGCTCTCGAAATGAGTGATTTCGGTGGACGTTACTACAACAACATCATCTTCTGGCGTACGTTCTACAACATGGTCAGCTCCTCGAACGCTGTGCTTTCGCTGATTCCCGGCGACACCACCAATCCCGAGTCTCAGTACTTCCGTGCGCAGGCTCTCGGTTTCCGTGCGTGGGCTTACAGCTGGCTTGGTCAGATGTATCAGTTCACTTATGCCCGCAACCCGCAGGCTCCCACCGTTCCTCTTATTCTTGACACCAACCTCGATGAGGCTGCCCAGAATGGTATGGAGCGCGCCTCCGGCGAGGTGCTCTATAATCAAGTGCTTGCCGACTGCAACGAGGCTATCTCCCTTCTAGACCAGGCCAAGCTTGGAGGTATGACCCGCGCTACAGTCGCCGGCGGCAATCTTGAGAAGACTTTCATCAACCAGACTGTCCTTTATGGTCTGAAGGCCCGTGTGGATCTCCTCAAACAGGACTATGAGGCCGCAGAGAACGATGCTTCCGAGGCTATCCGTCTGGCTACCGCCGACGGCCACCGTTGCTATACGATGGATGAGGCAGCCAAACCCGGTATTAACAAGATTTCCGATCCTTCGTTCATTTGGGGTTTCTATGTCGATCCTTCCTCGTCGCTCGTAGGTCTGATTGGCTGGGGCGGTCAGATGATTCCCTGGCATCCTAACGGTTATCCCGGTGCCGGTTGCTACCGTTTGATCAACAAGGCTCTCTATGCGAAAATCTCTTCTGTTGACGTTCGTAAGGGCTGGTGGCTCAACGAGAACGCTCAGCCCGGTTCCGGTATGCCCAGCCAGTATCGCGATTATATCAATCCTGCCAATGCCGAAGGTTACGGTATCGAGCCTGTGCCTGCATACTGTGGCGTGAAGTTTGGTGCTTACAATGATGAACCCGGTGCCACCGTCAATGCCGAGGATATCCCCTACATGCGTATGGAGGAACTCTACCTGATGCTAGCTGAGGCGCAGGGTATGAGAAGTCCCGCTATCGGCGCCAAGACCCTCACCGATTTCGTGAAGGCAAACCGTATGCCTACATATTCCTGTAATGCTTCGACCACAGAGGAGTTCCGTGATGAACTGTGGTTCCAGCGTCGAATCGAGCTTTGGGGTGAAGGCTTCAGCTACTTCGATATGATGCGATTCGAGAAAACTCTCGATCGTCGTGGTGGCGGTTATGATCCCACTCTTGTGTATGTTGTTGATCCCTCAAATCCCGTGCTCATCTACGATATGGAGTATCAGGAGGCTGAAAACAATCCCAAGATTGGTATCAAGACCAACGGAGCCACCAAGCCGAGTGCTGTTCCCGACATCGAATGATAAGCGGGTAACCTCACTGTCAACTTATTTCAAGAATATCTTAACGACAATTCAAAGATATGAAATTCAATAAAATAATCATGGGTATGGGTGTGGCAAGCGTGCTGCTCACCTCCTGTGACAAGGCTGCTGAGCAGAACTATACTGCAGCGCCTCCTGTCGCAACCCCTCCCGCTTATTTCAGCATCGACTATGACTCTGAGGTCATCCTTGAGGAAGGCCAGGAGAAGTTCGAGATTACGGTATATCGTGCAAATGGCGGTGCTGAGCAGACCACTCCGGTCGACATCGTGATGACAACCAATGCTCCTGGTGCTGACGGTTTGTTCATGCTTCCCGGCAATACCCCGCTTAATGTCAACCAGAAGACATCAGTAAATGTTACGTTCCCCGAGGGTGCGGATGTGACAACTCTTACCGTTACATACCCCTGGGAGAAAATGGAGCAGCTTCCCGGTATAGAGTTCAACTTCGATCTCGCCCTTGCAGGTGAAGACACAGAGTACTTCCTGACCAAGACCGACTACAATGTTATGTATGTGCCTTGGCTCGGTGTGCAGGATGACGAAGGCAATACCGTTTGCTATTTCCTCGATGACTTGGTTTACTCTGGCTGGCGTCTGACGGGTTATCCCACTCCGTTCAAGTATGAGGTGGAGATTCAGTATAACCCGATTGCATTGGAAAAAGGTGAGTACATCCTCCGCGTGAACACTCCTTATGCAAACCTCGGTCATTTCGGCAGCTCTGACGGTTTCCGTTTTGACGGTTATGACGAGGAGGGTGAAATTATCCCTAACGTTATGTACATCAATGCAACTGACGCACATAACATCTATCTCTGCGATAAATCCGGCAAGCCTTTCTCCGGCATATACAACACTTACTACGTCATCAGCGATGAGTATGGTAACGTAGGTTATGTAGACCGCTGCTCCGCGTATATGAACGATGAGCTCATTGAATGGGGTGGTAGCCGTTACAGGAACTCTGAAGGCAATGCAACCCTCAACGGTCATTTCGACGAGACTGGTAAGAAGATTATATTCCCCGACAGCCACTTCTTTGTTCTTATGCTCGGTGAAGGCTCTGCCCTTACCACGGGTCAGCCTCTTGAAATCTGGCTCCCCGGTGCCAAGGAGGTCGCAGAATGGGAGGAACTCGGTATGGCCAACTATACTGACGGCGTAGGTGCCTTCCTTGAGGGTATTGATGACGGTACTATTACTTATGAGGTGCCCATCCTCCAGAACATCAAGAACCCGAATCTCTATCGCCTGGTTAACCCCTACACCACTTACTGGCCCGACGGTAATGATGTGGAAGGTGACTACAACATCGATATCGATGTCACCAACCCCAACCTCGTGGAAGTAGATCGTCAGGAGTCAGGCCTCCTGCTGCCCTACGGACGTAACTATTACGATAACTTCCTGGTGAACGCAGGTGTGCTCTACCAGTACTATATGCAGGAAGGTTCCGAGATGACAGCCAACCAGATTATCGCTGAAGGCCTTAACGACACATTTGCCGATAATGTCATAAATATCCAGCATATGGCTGTCTGGTTCTATGAGGATGACAAAACTGTGGAGGTCGTATTCCCCTGGGAGAGTGGAAGCGAAGGCTGTAAGGTAGTGTTGCCGACAGCTGCTGGCGCGCCAAGCTACGCTTCAGCCGCAGTGCGTAACAAGGGCAAGTATGTTCCTTATCAGCAGAAAGCTGTTAAACGAGCTATGGTTGTTGATCACCTTCGCGTGAAATAATCTATTCCTGAATCCGTTCTCAGCAGGACGGTTATAAAAGACACAGGGAAGCCCGCTCAGCGGGCTTCCCTGTGTCTTTTATTGTAGGAGTTTTCCGTCAGGTGATTAGATATGATATAGCATACTGAGCTCTATGTCTTTCTTGGTATATCGGTTGTCTAAAATGGTGATATAACCTATTGATGTTTGGCGCAGACATCAAGTGAAGACATGAAGATATAAAATACGCATAGATTTTTGTCAAGTCGGGAAAATTCCGTAACTTTGCGCAGCAGTTGCGGGAGACCGCTTATGCCTTTCCAGCCGCAATAGCTCAGTCGGTAGAGCATTTCATTCGTAACGAAAAGGTCGTGGGTTCGAGTCCCACTCGCGGCTCTTGTGTAAAAAGCTGATAGCCAGTTGTCTTAGTCGATGCTGTTGTCAGCTTTTTCCATTGTGTGGGATTCTGTCCCACGCCTGGATGTCAGGTTTAATATAATTTAACATCCGGGGCGCAATTATTTATGGGAATAAAGCGTTAAATTTGCAGATTGAGAAGTATGGCCCTGCTGGCAGGGTCAGGCTTTTCGCGTATTGAACCCCGCCGATGTGGGGCGTTCAGACTACAAAATAGAGCATGAGACAGTTAAAGATATCCAAATCAATCACCAATCGTGAGAGCGCGTCACTTGACAAGTATCTCCAGGAGATTGGGCGTGAAGACCTCATCACAGTAGAGCAGGAGGTGGAACTGGCCCAGCGTATCCGCGAGGGAGACCAGGCCGCGCTTGAGAAACTTACCCGTGCCAACCTCAGGTTTGTGGTGTCGGTGGCTAAGCAGTATCAGAATCAGGGTCTGAGCCTTCCTGACCTTATAAATGAAGGTAATCTCGGATTGATCAAGGCTGCCCAGAAATTCGACGAGACCCGTGGTTTCAAGTTTATCTCTTATGCCGTGTGGTGGATTCGCCAGTCGATTCTCCAGGCGTTGGCCGAGCAGAGCCGTATCGTGCGTCTGCCGCTCAACCAGGTCGGTTCGCTCAACAAGATTTCCAAGGCTCTCTCGAAGTTCGAGCAGGAGAATGAGCGCCGTCCCTCTCCCGAGGAGCTTGCCGAGACTCTTGATGTGCCGGTTGACAAGGTCGCCGATACTTTGAAGGTGTCAGGCCGCCATATCTCTGTCGACGCGCCTTTCGTCGAGGGTGAGGACAATTCGCTGCTCGATGTGCTGACCAATGACGACAGTCCTATGGCTGACGCCACTCTTAACCAGGAGTCTCTTTCCAAGGAGGTTGACCGTGCGCTTCGCCAGCTCCATGAGCGTGAGCGTGAGATTCTGAAGATGTTCTTCGGTATCGGTTGCCAGGAGATGACCCTTGAGGAGATTGGCGCGAAATTCGACCTTACCCGCGAGCGTGTGCGTCAGATTAAGGAGAAGGCTATCCGTCGTCTCAAAGGACAGAAATCGCGCTTGTTGAAGACTTATCTGGGTCAGTAAAACAGGCTTTTGAGAAATATATTGATTGGCAGCTGTCTCTTTTGAGGCGGCTGCTTTTTTTGTTGGGGAAGGGGGGATGGGAGGAATGGGAGATTTGGGAATTTTGGAGTTATGGGAATTTTGGGAGGATTGGGAAGATTTGGGAAGATTTGGAAGGATGGGGAGGATAAAGAAAACGCTTCGCGATATGGGGGGCGGTAAGGCCGGGGTATATCGCGAAGCGTTGTATATGTCGGGAGGGGTGTTGCGGGGCGGCAGGCCGCTCTTCAGGGGCAGGAATTAGCGGGTCTTCTCCTCAATCCACTTGCGGGCGTTGACGAAGGCGTCAATCCAGGGAGTGACTTCGTTGTTGCGGCGGTTGTGGGGATAGAAACCACACTGCCAGGGGAAGATGGCTCTTTCGAGGTGGGGCATCATTGCCAGGTGTCGCCCGTCTGGGGAGGCGATGGCGGCTACCGCGCCACGGCTGCCGTTGGGGTTGGCGGGGTATGCGGCGTAGTTGTATTTGGCTGCGATGTTGTAATCCTTCAGTGAGCCGGGAAGGTTGAAGCGTCCCTCGCCGTGGGCCACCCAGATTCCGAGTTTCATCCCTGACAGGGAGCCGAGCATCACGGTGTTGTTGCGGGGGATGGTCAGGCCGAGGAACTGTGACTCGAACTTGTGGCTGATGTTGTGTTCCATCGTCGGACGGTTTTTCCCGGCGGAGGGAATTAGGCCGAGCTCAACCATCAGCTGGCAACCGTTGCAGATGCCGAGCGAGAGGGTGTCCTCGCGGTCGTAGAAGCGCTGAAGGGTCTGTTTGGCGGTGTCGTTCCAGCGGAATCCGGATGCCCATCCCTTGGCTGAGCCAAGCACGTCTGAGTTGGAGAATCCGCCGCAGAACACAATCATGTTGACATCCTCGAGGGTCTCGCGGCCGCTCATGAGGTCGGTCATATGAACATCCTTCACGTCAAATCCGGCCAGGTAGAGGGAGTAGGCCATCTCGCGGTCTCCGTTTACACCTTTCTCGCGGATTATAGCGGCGCGTACGCCTGTCTTTCCGTTGCGACGGTAGGAGAGCCCACGCGAAGCGAGGGAGCCGTCAAACGAGGCGGGAATTGCGTAACGCAGCGGCTGCTTCTTGTAGTTCTCGAAGCGGAGGGCGGCGCATTCCTTGCCGCTCTGGATGCGGTCGAGCAGGTAAGACGACTCGAACCAGCGGTCGCGCAGGTGGTCGATGCCCAGCAGGCGTTCCTCGCCGTAATGCTCGATGAGCAGCACACGTTCGTCGGAGGGTTTGCCGACAAGGAAATGCTTCACTCCGGCCTCGGAGAGTATCTTCTCGACGGATTCTTTCTTGGATTCCTCGAACTGCACCAGCACGGCGGGGTTCTCGGCGAAGAGAATCTTGACAAGGTCGGTCTCGCCATTGAGCAGGAACCCGGCGGTGGTGAACTCAAGACCTCCGGTGGTGTTGGCGAACAGCATCTCAAGCATGGCTGTCACGAGACCTCCGGCGGAGACATCGTGCATAGCCAGGAGCTTACGCCCTTTCACCAGTTTCTGCACGGCCTCAAAGGCGGCGGCGAATTTCGCGGGGTCTTTGACTGTCGGCGCGTCGGAGCCGATACGGTTGAGGGCCTGGGCGAAAGCCGAGCCTCCCAGACGGAGGGCATCAGAGGAGAAATCGATATAATAGAGGAGGGTGTTCTTCTTATTTTTCAGGACGGGGCTGACGGTGCGGCGCACATCACCTGTCTGTCCGGCGGCGGAGATGATTACAGTGCCGGGGGCGAACACCTTGTCTTCACCATATTTCTGGGTCATCGACAGGGAGTCCTTACCGGTGGGGATGTTGATTCCCAGGGCGCAGGCGAAGTCGGAGCAAGCCTCGACAGCCTTGTAGAGGGCCGCGTCCTCCCCGGCGTTCTTGCAGGGCCACATCCAGTTGGCCGACAGGGACACGCTCTTGAGTCCCTTGTCGAGCTGTGCGCCGACAATGTTGGTAAGGGCCTCAGCGACAGCCATCACAGAGCCTTTCGCGGAATCGGCGAGGGCGACCTGGGGGGCATGGCCGATGGAGGTTGCGATACCAGATTTGCCGGTATAGTCGAGAGCGACTACTCCACAGTCGCTCAAGGGGAGCTGCAGCTCGCCCTGACACTGCTGACGGGCGACTTTGCCGGTCACGGAGCGGTCAACCTTGTTGGTCAGCCAGTCCTTGCAGGCCACCGCTTCAAGCGACAGCACATCTTCGACATACTGGAGGAGGTTGGCGGCGTCATATTCCGGTTCACGGTAGGTCAGCTCGACGGTGGTGTCGGTCATCACGGTCTTGGGGGAGTTGCCGAACATGTCGGCCATCTCCAGGTCGATGGGCTTCACACCCTTGCTGTCGGAGAAGACGAAGCGGTCGTCGCCGGTGGTCTCGCCGACAACATACATCGGGGCGCGCTCACGCTGGGCGACGCGCTCCACATATGGGATGTCCTCGGCCTTGATTACCAGACCCATACGCTCCTGGCTCTCGTTGCCGACGATTTCTTTGGCCGAGAGGGTGGGGTCGCCGACAGGGAGCGCGTCGATGTCGATGCGTCCGCCGGTGACCTCCACAAGCTCGGAGAGGGCGTTGAGATGGCCTCCTGCGCCGTGGTCATGAATGGAGACCACAGGATTGGAGTCGCTTTCGGCGAGGGCGCGGATGACGTTGGCCACACGCTTCTGCATCTCGGGGTTGGCGCGCTGGACGGCGTTAAGCTCGATGGAGTTGTCATACTGGCCTGTCTCGACAGAGGAAACAGCGCCGCCCCCCATACCGATGCGGTAGTTGTCGCCGCCCATCACCACGACCTTCTCGCCGGCGACGGGTGTGCCCTTGATAGCATCCTTCTTTGCGGCGAAACCGACACCTCCGGCAAGCATGATTACCTTGTCGTAGGCATATTTGCGGTCGTTCTCCTCATGCTCGAAGGTCAGCAGCGAACCGCAGATGAGGGGCTGGCCGAATTTGTTGCCGAAGTCGGAGGCTCCGTTGGAGGCCTTGATGAGGATTTCGGCAGGGGTCTGGTAGAGCCAGACGCGGGGATTCATCATCAGCTCCCAACGGTGTTCGGGGCTGAGGCGGGGGTATGAGGTCATGTAGACGGCCGTTCCGGCAATCGGCAGTGATGCCTTGCCGCCACCGAGGCGGTCGCGGATTTCGCCGCCGGTTCCGGTAGCCGCGCCGTTGAATGGCTCGACGGTTGTCGGGAAGTTGTGGGTCTCGGCCTTGAGGGAGATGACAGTCTTGACATCCTTCACCTCGAAGTAGTCGGGACGGTCGGGGTTGACGGGATAGAACTGGTCTACCTTGGGGCCTTCAAGGAAAGCCACATTGTCTTTGTAGGCCGACACCAGTCCGTTGGGGTTCTCCTGGGAGGTCTTCTTGATGAGCTTGAAGAGCGACATCGGCTTCTCCTGGCCGTCAATCACGAATGTGCCGTTGAAAATCTTGTGGCGGCAGTGCTCGGAGTTGACCTGGGAAAAGCCGAACACCTCGGAATCGGTCAGCGGACGGCCGAGTTTCTTGGCGAGGGATTCGAGATAAGCCTCTTCGTCGGGGCTGAGGGCGAGTCCTTCGCGGAGATTGTATTCGTGGATGTCCTCGATTCTCACAATAGGGTCGGGCTTGCGGTTGACGTCGAACACCTTTGAGTTGAGGCCGTCGTAGAGGCGCGACAGCATGCGGTCATAGACCGGCTCCTCCTCCTGGCCCACACGCTCGAACTGCTCGATGCGGGAGATGCCTGAAAGGCCCATGTTCTGGGCAATTTCAACGGCATTGGTGCTCCAGGGGGTGATCATCTCGCGGCGCGGACCGACGAAACGTCCCTTGACAGAGGTGGCCGAAAGGGGTTTCGCTCCGGAAAACGCCCATGCAAGTTTCTCTAATTCCGCCGGGGAGAGCTTGTGGTCGGTCTCGACGGCGAAGAAGGTTGTCTGACCCTTCTTGAAGAATTGAACCATATTTGTTTATTGTAGAATGTTTCTGAATGGTCTTAAAATTCGTAGTCCACGCAGCCGCGCAGCTCTTTGTGCCCGGCAAGCAGGGAGGCTGCCGCCATATGGGCCGGGTGCTTGGCATAGACCTCCACGTCGGCCATTGTCGGGACGACGGCGGTCAACACCACATCCCAATCCTCGGCGGGGGTCTGGTTCAGGCCGACCTCCATCGATTCCAGCACTTCTATCTCTGCGGGGAGCTTCAGCAGGGCGTCGCGGAAAGCTGATGCCACTTTGAGTCTTTCCTCCGGGGTACCTGAAAGCTTGAACATCACTATATGCTTTACCATATCGGATATATTTGGTGGTTAAGGTGTTACGTTCGGGAAATGGATGCCGGTCACGCTTTGGCGTAAAGACGCTCGCGGACGGCGGCCACCTTCTCGTCGGTGATGTAGTCGTCATAGTCCATCATCTTGTCGATTATGCCGTTGGGGGTAAGCTCGATGATGCGGTTGCAGACGGTCTGGATGAACTCGTGGTCATGGCTCGACATCAGCACCACACCCTTGAATGCCTGCAGGGTGTTGTTGAAGGCCTGGATGGACTCCAGGTCGAGGTGGTTGGTGGGGGAGTCGAGTACCATCGTGTTGGCGTTGCGGAGCATCATCTTCGAAATCATGCAGCGCATCTTCTCACCTCCCGAGAGGACGGATGCCTTTTTCAGCACCTCCTCGCCCGAGAAGAGCATCTTGCCGAGGAATCCCTTGAGGTAGATTTCAGAGGAGTCGTCGGAGAACTGGCAGAGCCAGTCGACAAGGTTCATATCGGTGTTGAAGAACTGGGAGTTATCGAGCGGAAGGTAGGCCGTGGTGATGGTCTGACCCCAGTCATATGTTCCCTCGTCGGCCTTGCGGTTGCCCATGATGATTTCAAACAGGGCGGTCATGGCGCGGGGGTCATGGCTGAGGAAGGCTACCTTGTCACCCTTCTCGATCTGGAAGTTGACATCCTTGAACAGCACTTCGCCGTCGACGGTGGCTCCGAGTCCGTGGACTTCGAGAATCTTGTTGCCGACTTCGCGTTCGGGAGTGAAGATGATTCCCGGATAACGGCGCGACGAGGGCTGGATTTCCTCGATGTTGAGTTTCTCGAGCATCTTCTTGCGCGAGGTCGTCTGTTTCGACTTGGCTACATTTGCCGAGAAACGCTGGATGAACTCCAGCAGCTCCTTGCGTTTCTCCTCAGCCTTCTTGTTCTGCTGCTGCTGCTGACGCAAGGCGAGCTGTGAAGACTCATACCAGAAGGAGTAGTTACCGGCAAAGAGGGTAAGCTTGTTATAGTCGATGTCGAGGGTGTGGGTGCAGACCGAGTCGAGGAAGTGACGGTCATGGCTGACCACAAGCACGGTGTTCTCGAATTTCGAGAGGTAGTCCTCAAGCCATGCAACAGTCTCAAGGTCGAGGTCGTTGGTAGGCTCGTCGAGAAGAAGGTTGTCGGGGTTGCCGAAGAGGGCCTTGGCCAGCAGGACACGCACCTTCTCGTTACCCGAGAGGTCGCGCATCAGCATGTAGTGGCGGTCCTCTTTGATTCCGAGACCGCTGAGCAGGGCGGCCGCGTCGCTCTCGGCATTCCAGCCCTCAAGCTCGGCGAATCGCTCCTCAAGCTCGGAAGCACGTATTCCGTCGGCATCAGAGAAGTCAGGTTTCGCGTAGAGCGCGTCCTTCTCCTGCATGATGTCCCACAGGACGGTGTGACCTTGCAGCACAGTGTTCATCACCGTGCAGTCGTCAAACTTGAAGTGATCCTGCTCAAGAACGCTCATACGCTCGCCGGGACCCATCGAGACTGTGCCGTGGGTAGGGGAGAGCTGATCCGAGAGGATTCTCATAAGTGTTGACTTCCCCGCGCCATTGGCACCGATGATGCCATAGCAGTTTCCGGGGGTGAATTTCAGGTTGACATCCTGAAACAAGACTCTTTTACCGAATTGTATGCCTAAATTGTTGACAGCTATCATTGAAATGGATGAAATGTGGGGCAAAGTTACGAAAATTTCCCCGACCCTCCAAACGTTTGGAGGGGCAACGCCGCCCACACCTCATTCAAAAAGATGCCCGCAAACAAAAGCACCCCGTCTCACGACGGAGTGCTTCCTCACATTTGATTCCCAACCCTTGGCATTGCTGCCTTCAGGTTGAGAATTACACACAATGAATAAAATGATCCGGCGCAATCAATGCGCCTATTGATTCCCTTACGATCAGTTATTCTCTTAGTTGCTATTAAGCCGCGCGGCAAAGCGGCTAATCATAGCGCAAAGTTACAACTTCTCGTTATCAGTTTCGCTACCTGTTTGTGGTTTCTTTGACATATTGGTGATGCGAAGTTCACATTTCCCGCCACGTCACATTCGTGTCTTTACACCACAGGAGCATTGAGTTTTGCAAAGGTACAACAAAAAATTGACATCTGGCATACAAAACCGCGAAATCAGAAATTTTCGCAAATCTGATTGAACGAGAAATCCGCCGTGCCCAAGGGGAGGCACACGGCGGATTCAGTTTATGTCGGTGAACCGGTCTGTCGGATTCAGCCCTGATACTCGGCCATATCGGCGGGTTTCACGGTGGCGATGAATGCGGAGTTGCGGGCAACGTCGGCCATACCGAGGTTGACATATACCTTGGCGCTCTTGACAAGCTCCTCGGCGGCTTCCTTGACAGCGGCATCCTCGGAAGTGAGGTTGCGGGAAGCGTCGGTGACAAGCAGGTAGCCCATCACACAGTCACCGGCCATCTCGACGAGACGACGGGCCATGAAATCGGTGTATTCGGTCTCGTTGACAGCCTTGACAGCCTCGACAGCCTCCTGATACTTGCCGAACATTACGTCAAGCATCTTCTTCTGGGTCATCAGCTCGGGAGCGACCTCCATCTGCTGGTAGCCTTCGACGAGCTGGGCGTAGGTGCCGGTCAGGACGTGGCGGATGGCGGCAACGACCTGGAGCTGGGTTGTGCCCTCATATATGGAGGTGATGCGGGCGTCGCGGTAAACGCGTTCGCAGGCGTAATCCTTCATGAAGCCCGAACCGCCATGAATCTGGATGCAGTCGTAGGCGTTCTGGTTGCAGTATTCCGAGGTGAGACCCTTGGCGAGAGGTGTGCAGGCGTCGGCGAGCTTGTTGTAAAGCTTCATTTCCTGACGCTCATCGGGTGTGAGCGAACGTTCACGGGCGATATCCTCGTATGCCTTGTAGATGTCGACGTAGCGAGAGGTCTCGTAGAGGAGACAGCGGGAAGCGTCGAGCTTGGCCTTCATAGTGGCGAGAATCTCGCGCACGGCAGGGAACTCGATGATGGCCTTGCCGAACTGCTTGCGGTCGCGGGCGTATGCGTCAGCCTCGCGGTAGGCGATCTCGCTGACACCGACACTCTGAGCGGCGATACCCAGACGGGCACCGTTCATCAGGGCCATCACATACTTGATAAGACCCAGACGGCGTGAGCCGCAAAGCTCAGCCTTGGCATTCTTGTAGACAAGCTCGCATGTGGGAGAACCCTTGATACCGAGTTTGTTCTCGATACGGCGAACATCCACCCCACACTGACGCTTGTCATAGATGAACATGGAGAGGCCGCGGCCATCCTTGGTGCCGCTCTCGGAGCGGGCAAGCACCAGATGGATGTCAGCGTCACCGTTGGTGATGAAACGCTTCACACCGTTGAGGCGCCAGCTGCCGTCGGGCATCTCTGTGGCCTTGAGCATCACAGACTGGAGGTCGGAACCTGCATCAGGCTCGGTGAGGTCCATCGACATGGTCTCACCCTCGCAAACGCGGGGAATGTAACGCTCGCGCTGGTCCTCTGAACCGAACTCGTAAAGGGTCTCGGCACAGTCTTGGAGACCCCAGAGGTTCTCGAAACCGGTATCGGCGCGGCTTACGATGTCGGCGGCCATGATATAAGGGGTGATGGGGAAGTTGAGACCGCCGAAGCGACGGGGCATTGACATACCCATCAGGCCGGCCTTGCGGCAGGCATCGAGGTTCTGCTGTGTGCCGGAGGCGTAAGTCACGCGGCCATTCTCAACCTTGGGGCCTTCGTGGTCGACACCCTCGGCGTTCTCGGCGATGGTGGTGCCGCAAAGTTCTCCGACGATTTCAAGGACGCGCTCGTAGTTGTCCATCGCGTCGGCGAAATCTACCGGCGCGTAGTCAAACTTGTCGGCGTCGGCGAAGTCGCGCTCCTTCAGGCTGACGATTTTCTGCATCAGGGGGTGCTGGAGGTGGAGCTTCAGCGCCTTGTTATCTGTATAGAAGTTAGCCATTACTTCGAGTTTTTCTTGTAATACTTGATGAGTTTGGGAACGACCTCCTCGTAGTTGCCCGTGATGACATAGTCAGCGATGGTGTTGATGGGCGCGTTGGGGTCGTTGTTGATGGAGATGATAATCGAGCTGTCCTGCATACCGGCGATATGCTGGATCTGGCCGGAGATACCGCAGGCGATGTAGAGCTTGGGACGGACAGTCACACCGGTCTGGCCCACCTGGCGGGCATGCTCGGTGAAGCCGGCATCGACAGCCGCACGTGTGGCACCTACCTCAGCACCGAGGACGGAAGCCAGCTCGTGGAGCATATCGAATCCCTCCTTGGAACCGACGCCGTAACCACCGGCGACGATGATGGGAGCATTCTTTATATTGATTTTGGACTTCTCGATGTGACGGTCGATAATCTCCACAACGAAGTCCTCATCCTTGACATATTTCTTGGCGTCGAGTTTCACGACTTCACCCTTGTGGTCGGGGTTGAAGACCTCTTTCTTCATCACACCCTCACGGACGGTGGCCATCTGGGGACGGCAGTCGGGGTTGACGATGGTGGCGACGATGTTGCCGCCGAATGCGGGACGAATCTGATAGAGGAGGTTCTGGTATTCCTTGCCGGTCTTGGGGTCTTTGTGGTCACCGATTACCAGCGAGGTGCAGTCGGCGGTCAGACCGCTGTGGAGGCAGGAGCTGACGCGGGGGCCGAGGTCACGGCCGATGCATGTGGCACCCATCAGGCAGATCTGCGGCTCGATTTCCTTGAAGAGGTTAATCAGCACAGCGGCGTGGGGGTTGGAGGTGTAAGGATAGAGACGCTTGTCCTCTACCTTGTAAACCACGTCGACACCGTAGGGGAAGAGCTGCTTCTCGACACCGGAGAGCTTGTCGCCGATAACGATGGCCTCAAGCTTGACACCGAGTTCGGTGGCGAGCTGGCGACCCTTGGTCAGGAGTTCCAGGCTGACATCGGCCACCTTTCCGTCCTCATATTCGCAATAGACGATGAGGTTGTTCTTATCTTTTTGCATTGTTGGATGTTCGTTTTTAAGGGATTAGCCGATGGTGTGGTTGGCGATGAGTTCCTTTACGAGCTGTTCGATCTGCTCGTCGTTGTTCTCCAGCGACAGGCTCTGCTTTGCTGTGAATACAACATTCTCGATGGCTTTTACCTTTGTGGGGGAACCGGCCATACCGATCTGCTCGGGATCAGCCTCGACGAAAGCTGCGCCCCACTCCTGGATCACATCCAGCGAGGGACGTTTCTCAAGGACAGCCTTGCGGGTGTCGTCGAGCTTGGCCTTTTCCGAGGGGGAAGCGGCATATTTGAATTGCATCACGCGCTTGGCGTTGCGGGGACGGCATTCGGCTGCCGAACCGTTGACGGTCACCACGCAGGGAAGAGGAGCCTTCACGGTCTCCACGCCTGATTCCAGACGGCGCTTGACAGTCACCTTGCCATCCTTGAGGTCAAGGATTTCCTCGGCGTAGGTAATCTGGGGGATTCCGAGCTTCTCGGCAATCTGGGGGCCAACCTGGGCGGTGTCGCCGTCGATGGCCTGACGGCCGCAAAGCACGATATCGTAGTTTCCGATTTTCTTTACAGCCTGGGCAAGGGAATAGGAGGTGGCCAGGGTGTCGGCGCCACCGAGCAGACGGTCGGTGAGGACGATGCCGTTGTCGGCGCCACGGAAGATGCCTTCACGCACAACCTCGGCCGCGCGGGGCAGACCCATTGTGAGCATTGTGATGGTCGAACCGGGATTCGCGTCCTTCAGGCGGAGAGCCTGCTCAAGGGCGTTGAGGTCCTCGGGGTTGAAGATGGCGGGCAACGCTGCGCGGTTGATGGTGCCGTCTTCTTTCATGGCATCTTTTCCCACGTTGCGGGTGTCAGGCACCTGCTTGGCAAGAACAATGATGTTTAAACTCATGAATCTCTATTTTAAATTGATTTATTATCGTAAGATTTCAGCGTCATAATCAATGCGTTAAGCCATTAGTGCAATGCTCAACGCAAAAGAGGGGCAGCCGCGGTCACAGCCCCGGCTTCCCCCTTTTATATCATTATTGTCGGCAAAGATAGCTATTTTTTCACAGACGCTCAGCATAATACGCATTTTTTAACAAACCTGCGCGACTGTGGCTTTTTCCGCACCATTTCAAAATCAGCCAAATGAACGGAAAAGAGCCTTGTAGGCAGATACCGGTCCCACACACAGGAAAATGTCACCCGGCTCGACACGCAAATCCCCCTCCTCCGATTCGCCGGAATGACCAGCGTCGGCCAACACCCCGACGGGCAATGTGTCCATCACAGTGTGGGATATGCCGAGGATATTGTTTTTGGAGGATGGGCGCGCCGCGGTGATGAAACGCAGTCCGCGCAAGGTGTCTGCATCGATGTCGGCGTAACGCATGTGGTGGAAAATTCCCGGGGCGACGAACCTCACGGCGAATGTGTCGTGGCCGATGCGGAGCGACGCCACCTGTGACGACAGTTCCATCTCATTCACCAGGTCATGGGCAGCCCTCTGCTCGGGGGTCAGGATGCGTTCCACCTTCAGCCCTTCGAGAATAGACTGGTGAAGCTCGTCGATGGCGCGGGCGTAGATTTTCCTTATGCCAAGCTTCCGCAGCAATGCCACGGTTTTGACACTCGCCCCGAAGTTCTCACCGATAGCTACTATCACGAGGTCGACATTTTTCAACGGCAGGGCGGCCAGCGACGGTTCGTCGGTGGAGTCGAGGATATAGGCGGTCGATATGTAGTCTTTCACTGCCTCGACATTGGCGCTACGGATGTCCGCACCAATCACCTCATGGCCCATGTCGGTCAGGTCACGGGCGAGATTCGAGCCGTATATGCCGAGTCCGATTATAAGGTAACGCATTGTTGCAGGTCTGTTATTGTTATATTGATAGTTGTCAGTTTATTATGATGTTGTCTGAGGGTAGACGGAAAGGCGGGTCGTTATGGACTCCGACCACCCCCACGAGCAGCGATATGATGCCGACTCGTCCCAGGAACATCGCCGTGCAGAGCAGAATCTTGGAGGGGATGGAGAGCGCCGAGGTCACCCCGAGCGACGACCCCACGGTAAACAGAGCCGATACCGCCTCATATACCAGCGCCTTCGGGGATAGCTCAGGCTCAAGCCCCACCAGCACTATGCCGTAAAATGTCAGGGAGAGTATGGATAGCCCAATCACAGCGTGGGCGCGCCTGAGCGAAGGTATGGAGATGCTGCGGTCATAAGCGGTCACCACCTCGCGCCCGAGTATGATGGCTTTCAGGTTCAATATCATCGTGGCGAATGTGTTGACCTTTATACCGCCAGCTGTCGACTGGGACGCTCCACCTATCCACATCAGGAACAGGAACATCAGTATGGTGACATTCAGGAATGAAGCCGGATTGACAGATGAGAAGCCCGAGGAACGGGGCACGGAGGAGTTGAACCACGACTGCACCACCTTATGCCACACAGGCATCCCGTCCAGGGTGTTGTCATACTCAAACAGGAAAAACAGCAATGTGGACACCAAGGTCAGGACCAGGGAGGTGACCAGCACGATTTTGGTGTTGAGGTCATAAAGATGGACAGGCATACGGGGCGGTCTGCGTCGCCGCAGCCATGCCCAAGCCCGCTTCATACGGCAGACAGCGGCCTGACGGAAATTCACCAGTATCGGGAATCCGATGCCTCCGGCGGTAACCAGTAGGGTCACCGTGACATATATCCATTGGTTTGACTTCAGGAGCAACGGATTGGAAAGCCCTCCCTCTATGTTGGAAAAACCCGCATTGCAGAATGCAGACAGCGAGTGGAACCCGGAGAAAATCAGCTCATCCTCGACCGACATGCCGAGAGTGTTATGGACACAAAGGAAAATCGCGGCCGCCCCGACAAGTTCTATCGAGATGGTGAAGACAAAGATATATAGCAACGTGGGCAACAACGCGCTCATGGTCTTGGAGTAAATCATGTCGCGCACCATCAGCTGGCTGTAAATCGAAGTGTTGCCGCTGAAGAAGAGCGCAAAGAAACTCGTGAAGGTCATCACCCCCAGCCCTCCCGTCTGAATCAAAAGTGCAAGTACGAGCAATCCGACAGGGGTGAATGTCGCCGAGACATCTACCGAAGTCAGGCCGGTGATGCATACCGCCGATGTAGAGACGAAGAGTGCGTCCACATAGTCGATGCCTCCGTGGGTGCATCGGGGCATCATCAGCAGCAATGAGCCGACAAGTATCAGCAAAAGGAAGCTGGCCGACAGGATAAGGGAGGGATTGGTACGCCGTCCAAGCATCTTTATGATGCCGAAGGAGAGGTCGATGACGGAATATGCCCCGAGTATCGGGAATAGGAATTTGTTGGAATATAGAATCTGGTCCAATATCCCTATACAGGGATGCTCGGGGCGGGGATAAACCAATGGGAGCAATGTGGCGAGCACCGCCAGGTCCACTATCCACTTTATTATTCTCGTCTCGCGGACTGTGCGCCGGAAGGCGAGCAATAGGCCGTAGAGGACATTGACGATGAAGAGTATCTGGCATCCCCGCAACACTCTCGCTATGTGGCGGTAATCCGAGGCGGAATGGTCAAAACCGAAATAGACCGTCAATGCCGTCAGGCAGACAATCGACCCGGCGAAAGTGGCGACCCCGAGAATGTTGCTGCCGATACGAATCGCAGGCACAAAACGCGCGGTGAACCGGAGGTAAGCGTGCCACGCTACCACCAACCGTCGTCTTATGCCTGTCAATCCGCCCGGCATGTCAGTTTACCGTTTTTTCAGCATGTCGAGCAATGAGCCAAGCCCTCCGGCCTGACCGGTGGAGTCGGGTGTCTCCTGCTGTTGTGTCGAGGTGTTACCGGCAGTCCCTACCGACCCGGTTTTGTTGAGGGAGAAACCGCAGTTCAGACCGTCGTAGCTGTTCAGGAAAGTCGCTGCGGCCTGAAGGGTCTGTTTGCCGGTAAGCTTGGCCACGGTGTTCATCAGGGTCAGCAGCTTCGAGGCATCGAAAGTCATTATCAGTCCGTTGCCGGATTTCTGCACATCGGCGGCAATCTTGCCGAAACTCATCTTGCCGAGGGCCTTGAAGGTGAAGATGAAGGAATTGGCCGATGTCTGGGTCGAATCGCGCTGGAATGTGCCGTTCAGCTTGATTTTCCCCAGCGAGAACTCGAATGTCTTCTCTTGGGTGAGGGTGACGACGAGATTCTGCATGCCTGCCTTCTCGTAGTAGGGGGCGAGTTTGTTTACAATCGTTGCAGCCATGGCGACACCGCCGGCTTTCTGCAGGAAGTTGTCGCTCTTGAATGTGATGGCCGGTTCCTTGTAGGCATACACTCCGGCGAGGTCTTCTTCTGACAGCTGTCCTCCGCCAAGCAGGCCGGAAATCAGACCGCCGAGGGCATCCCCCAGACCGCTCCCGGACTGTGAACCCTCTGAAGATGAACCTCCGGCGAGACCACCGAGGAGATCACGGATGTCAGGCTCGGCCTTTATGGAGGGAGCCGCTATCAAAAACATGGCCAGGATAGCAAATACAATCTTTTTCATACCTTAATATAACATTGGAAATTAGCTAATGGTCACGGCAAAAACCGCAATTACGGGGCAAAATTAACAAAATCTTTTTCAATCCTGTCATAAATAACGGGGAGTTGGACGACACGCCACTGTTAAAAACTTTAACACTCGATTGTTTTTTCCTTACGTCAAAAAACCTTAACTTTACAAAAATTTTGCGTGTGGTAGTCGGGACGACTACGTTCTGACAGAGGCAAATTATTGGTTTTTAACATCTTATCACAATTCTGATTGAAAATCGAAAAAGCCTCCTGTAACTGACAGGTCACGTTTCAAAGTGCATTTGATGAATACTATCGTAAAAAAGATATTGGCCATTCTCGTGTTGGCTGTCATCTCGGCAGGAAGCGGCGCAAGCGCCCAGGTCGAGTTCAAGCGCGGGCTGGAACAGATATCCTTCATCCCCAAGGGGCAATGGATAACCGGTGTCAGCGTGAGCTTCTCGCAGTCTAACCAGGACAACTACCAGTTCTTCATAGTCGAGGACATGTCGGGCGATGCCTATACATTCAAGGTGAGCCCGATGCTGATGTATTGCTTCAAAGACAACCTTTGCGCCGGCGGAAAGATGTCATATACCCGCACGCGCACCCGTCTCGACCAGGCAAGGATGGTCATAGACTCCGAGACCGATTACTCCGTCGACAACCTCTACCAGATTTCCCACAACTATTCGGCGATGGCCTGTTTCCGCAACTACATAAGTCTGGGGCGCAGCCATCGTTTCGGTTTCTTCAACGAAGTGCAGCTCCAGTTTGGAGGCGGCGAGTCGAAGATAATAAACGGTCGCGGGAATGACCTGACGGGCACATTCGACAAGAGCTGGAACATGAACATCGGCCTCGCTCCCGGAATGGTGATGTTCCTCAACAACTATTCGGCGATAGAGGTGAATGTGGGTGTGTTAGGTTTCAATTATTCCCACACCACCTCCAAGACCGACCAGGTCTACCTCGCCTCACGCGAGTCGAAACAGGCCAACTTCAAAATCAACCTATTCTCGATTACCTTCGGGGTCGCGTTCTATCTGTAAAAAAACCGAGACAGTCATGATAAGAAAATTGCTTCTGATGATAATTGGCCTGGTTGTCGCGGTGCTGTCACTGGTAACCGAAGCGTGGGGTGCCGAACGCGTCTTCGCCGATGCGATTCCTCTGCTGGGCAAACTGACAGAAGGGGAAAAAATCCCCATCGACTCGACGGTCATCAACGACGATAATCTGGACGAGACAGTGCTGGTCGGGGGAGATACGGTGTCGATAATCCTCCCGCAGAAAAACTATGGGCGCTACAATCGCGGACTCTATAACTATCTGTTCATCCCCAAAGGTCAATGGTCGTTCGGACTTATGGCCTCCTACGGGGAGTTCTCGACGGATGATGTACAGCTCCTGTCGGTAATCAAAGACCTCGACCTGAACATCAAGGCCTACTCTCTCCAGCCTTCGATAACATACTTCTTCCGTAACAACCAGTCGATAGGCCTGAAATTCGTCTATGTGCGCCGCAACCTCGACCTGCCCGGCCTGGCGGTGGATTTCAGCGACGATATGAATTTCTCGCTCAAGGATGTGAGCTATTACGAGCAGAGTTACTCGACTTCGGTGTCATACCGCAACTATGTCGGTCTGGGACGCGACAGGCGTTTCGGAGTGTTCAATGATGTCGACCTCTCTTTCGGCTCCGGCTCGGCAAGGTTCAAACGCTATTACGGAGGGGAATTGCGTGACACCCGCACCAACTCAATGAGCGCGGCCCTGAACTTCTCGCCCGGCCTGTGTGTCTTCATTATGGACTATGTGAGCTTCAACGTCAGCTTCGGAGTCTTCGGCATAAAAGTCCACCACGAGAAGCAGCAGACCAACGGGGTCGAGGAGGGAACCCGCTTCACCTCCGGCGCCAATTTCAAATTCAATATTTTCAACATCAACTTCGGCATGGCCGTCTTTATCTGATATATGAGTCTGAAAATGGAAACAATGCCAGTCATAAAGACCTCCCGGACGACACGCCTCCTGACGGCGGTGCTGTCGGCAGCTGTCCTGATGTTACAAGGATGCCTCAAAAACGACATCCCCTATCCCCGCATACAGCCCGACTTTCTGACCATGGAGGCCGAAGGGCTGGAAAAACCGGCGGAAATAGATGTTGCCAACCGTATGGTAACCCTCACTTTCGGCGAGGAGGTCAACATAAAGAAAGCCCATATCACTTCTTACACCATAACAGAGGGGGCGTCGCTCACAGGCGGCAATCTTGACCAGCCCCTGAATCTGTCTGACTATTACATATGTACCCTGTCTCTATATCAGGACTATGACTGGGTAATCAAGGGGGTACAGAACATCGAGCGGTATTTCACAGTGGAGAATCAGGTCGGGGCGACAATCATCGATGTCGGCGGTCGACGTGTGAAGGTCAACGTGTCATCCAACGGGGGCGGACTCAGCAAAGTGAAAGTGCTGACTATGAAGCTCGGTCCCGTCAACTCCCTGACGACCCCTGCGCTCGAAGGAGAGACCATCGACCTTACCCGCCCGATGGATGTGACGGTCAACGCCTACGGTGAGGAAAGCGTATGGACCATTATCGGCGAGGAGGTGACATCCAATGTGCAGACGATTCGCGCCGATGCATGGACTAATGTGGCCTGGGTCTACGGAGCCGGACTCGATGGTGTGGAGAACGGTGTGGAATACCGTCTCTACGGCACACAGGAATGGACAAAAGCGCCATTGTCATGGATAACCAACACCGGTTCAACCTTCTACGCCCGTCTGGTCAACCTCAACCCTGACACGGAATACGAGGCTCGCACATATGGCG
>OMDV01000025.1_pt1 | contig 28399 bp, 26 predicted proteins | sample 1673671 | NCBI WGS metagenome assembly OMDV01 (sample SAMEA103958118, study PRJEB25191) | human gut metagenome | reverse complement strand
GCAGCCCAAGATGAGCTATGAGGATGCTCAGTCCGAGAGCATAGCTGATACGGTCAAGTTCTTTCTGTTCCATAATAGAATAGTTGTTAATGTTGTTTGGTATGTTGTGGAGAGCGGGGGAGATTCAACTTGCAAAGTTAGATGATTTTTGCGATGTATTTCACTTATTTTATTTAAAAAACTTAAAAAGCCGCACTCCCCCCTTAAATGTCAACACCTTATCCCCCAAACAAGTTCACCCCGGCCCTTATCAATGAGGAATGAGGAATTAGTAATGGGCGGCGCCACCGCATCCCACATGGCGCACAGGGCAACGCAAAGAGCTCCCGGCGGGAGCGATGTCATCGTTAGCCCGGGGTGACCGTAGGGAACCCCGGGAAATGGAAAAATCCCACCAAATGAGCCCCGCAAGGGGCGATGTCATATGTCGCAACTTATGACATCACCCCTTGCGGGGTTCCGTGGTTCGTGTCGGACTCTTCCCGGGGTTCCCTATGGTCACCCCGAGTTAGTCATAACGACGGCCCGCCGGGCCTGAAAAAAATTAGGAATGAGGAATGGGCGGTGCCACCATATCCCTACGATAGGGGGATGATGTACCTGCAATTTTTGCCTCACATCCCATACAGGAGATGCCATAAGGTGCGCGACATCGGGCCGTCTTGGCTTTGCGCCCCGCGGATGCGGGGCACCGTCTCAATAGCCTATGGGCTTGCCCATAGGTACAGGCGGTTATCCATCCGTTCGGGCTCCCGCAGGGAGTCCGGGCACCTCGGCTATGGTGCCGCGACCCCCAGGCGGGGGCCGCAAGGTTCGTGTTGCGACGGTTGACCTATGGGCAAGCCCATAGGCTATTGAGACGGTGCCCTGCGTCCGCAGGGCGATGGCTGTCGATGCGGCATGTGGTCGGCAATTTACCGGGGGGATGGTGCGGTACATGTCGGATTCGTGGTGTGAATACCTGTCTGCTTCGTAATGTGGCTGTCCGTCTGCCTCCTCCTTCGGGCACATGCTATGGTGCCCCGCCTTGCGCGGGGCCGGGGAACGTAGCCCCAAGGCTCGCCTTGGGGGAAGCGCCATCCCCCCGACCTCCGGCCCCCGCATGGGGGTCGCGGAATACCAGTCATACATTCAGAATCAACACCTTACGGAGTATGCGTGCATGTCTTTCCTTCGTGAGGCTTATGTCATCATCATACTTTTGCCTGTCCTTAAATGCTCGGTCAAAATTCTCTGTAAGAGCCTGTCCGAAAATACTGTCGCTAAGATGCAGAAGATTCTCGCGTGTGTTTGTCGCCTTCTTATAATCCTTCTTTGCTTCTGCCAGTTGCGGCCACACCAGAAGGGGTCGTCGAGGGCGCGGGCCTCGTCGAGGCTGCGTGTGAACGTGACGAGCGCATGCGGATAGTCGGCGGCATTATAGTGGACGCGTCCGTGATAGTAGAGGCTGAGCATACGGCTGCGGGCGTCGGAAGATGTCGCGTAGTAGTCGGAAGCGATTGATATGAGCGAGTCGTCTGCGACGTCGATATAGTTCTTGTCGAGGGCCTGTGAGCGCAGCAGGGCGTAGCGGGCTCTCTTCCCGTCGCTGTTGATGGTGGCGGGGTCGAGGGCGTCGAGGATGGCGAGGGCTGAGTCGGGGGCGGCGGCCATGATGGAGTCGGCGCGGGATAGCGCCTCGCGCGTCGACGCGGGGGTGCAGCCTGCAATCCACAGGCATAGCAGGGCAGGGAGGATGGCAATGAGTGTCTTCATTATGGATGCCGCTTCACGCCTGGGTGAGCCGGGCCGAGCCGGGGGTGACTGTGAGGGTGGCGAGTGACGAGCAGAGCATGGGGATATTGTGGTCGACATGTCCGATGGGTGCGCCGTAGGCGATGGGGTAGTCATAGCCCTCGGTGACGCGGTCTATCATGGCTTCCATCGACTCGTTGTCGCGGTCGGGGGTGTAGTCGGTGAACCGGCCCACGATGAGTCCGCCGAGCTGACCGAGCACACCGCTGAGGCGGAGGGTATAGAACATGCGCTCCACCTTATATATCGGCTCGGCGATATCCTCGACAAACAGTATCGACCCGGGGCGGAACGGCGAGAAGGGGGTCGAGACGAGGCCCGCGGTGACGGCGAGATTACCGCCGAGCAGTGGCCCTGTGGCGGTGCCGGGACGGTTGAGCTGATGTCCCGGGAGGGTTACCTCGGGATTGTGCCCCTCGAGCAGGTCGAACAGGCGGCGCGTATCGGCGTCACGCCCCTTATATTTGGCTATATGCTTGCACATGGGGGCGTGGATGCTCTCGATGCCGTTGGCGCTCATCAGCGCGTGGAGGGCCGAGATGTCCGAGTATCCCACAATCCATTTCGGGTCGTCGCGCAGGGGCAGACGGCTGAGCCGTTCGAGCAGGTGTACGGCGCCATAGCCTCCGCGCGCGCAGATGATGGCGCGTGTGTCGGGGTCGAGCAGTGCCGTCTCGAGGTCGGCATAGCGCGCCTCGTCTGTCCCGGCATAGGTGCCGTAGCGGTCAAATGTATGTTCGCCGGCATAGACGGTCCATCCGTGGTCGGCGAGCACGGGCATCGCCTCATAGACGGTCTGCGGCTTGATGATGCTTGCGGGCGAGAGGATGGCTACCCTGTCGCCCCTCACGAGGAGGCGCGGCTTGAGAATCTCCATGGGTGTCGGGGGATTATGCGGTGACTACCTTGATTCCTGTCTCGGCCTCGATGCGTGCGGCCACGGCATCAAGCTCGGGGCGGCACACTTTCTCGAGATGTTCGGCGGGGGTCTTGCGGTCTATCGAGTAGATCATCACCTCGCGCGGGCTGATGCGGCGGTATGCGGCGATGATGGCGTCAATCTCGTCGGGGGTGGTGTTGTCGACCCTGACACCTTCGTGCTCGCCTCGCACCAGCAGGGTCTGCACGATGCAGCGCCCCGAGAAGCGGGTGAGGCCCGAGATGATTTTTTCGGAGGTGAGGTGGGGTAGGGTAGGGCGGTCGAGGGCCAGCATGGTCGGGGTAACTGCCGAGTCGAGCTTGAGTATGTTGTTGTCGACACGGTCGAGGGCGTCGGCGACCTCGGGGGTGAATATGCGTGTCGAGTTGCTGAGCACGCTCACCTTGGCCTCGGGATAATAACTGTCCCTGAGCCGGAGGGTGTCGTCGATGACCCCGGCAAAGTCGGGATGCAGCGTAGGCTCGCCGTTGCCCGAGAAGGTAATTACGTCAAGGGGCTCGCCGGCCTCGCGCATCGAGCGCAGCTTGTCCTCGAGCAGGCGCGCCACCTCGGCACGGGGTGCGAACCCGGTGGTGCCGGGGCCCTGGGCGTTGAAGCCCGCCTCGCAATACAGACAGTCGAATGTGCAGACCTTGCCGTCGTTAGGCGTAAGGTTGACCCCGAGCGACACCCCCAGGCGGCGCGAGTGTATGGGGCCAAAGATGGTTGAATGGAACAATACTCGTTGCATAGTCTGCAAAATTAGCGATTTTAGTTTGCTTATTGCAAAAACTTTTGCCATATTTGCAAGGACATAACTAATCTTAGACCTCAGACAATGAAGACAGCCCGCGAATTTTTCGACATATTCATGGATACGACCCGGAGATACCATGAAACCGACCATGTGGACGCCCCCCATGCCAATCCCTATCCCGAGGGGAGCATCGAGGCCGTGATGGCCGCCAAAAACTGGATTGACGCCGTGCAGTGGCACCTCGAGGACATCATCCGTGACCCGGCCATCGACCCGGTGGAGGCCCTGGCCCTCAAGCGCCGCATCGACCGCTCGAACCAGGACCGCACCGATATGGTCGAGGAGATTGACACATACTATCGCGAGCTGTTTGCCGACGTCAAGCCGCAGCCCGGCGCCACCATCAACACCGAGTCACCGGCATGGGCCATAGACCGCCTGTCGATTCTCGCGCTCAAGATCTATCACATGGCTGCCGAGGTGGCGCGCACCGACGCGTCGGCCGAGCATAAGGCCAAGTGCGAGGCCAAGCTCAATATACTGCTCCAGCAGCGCGACGACCTCACAGCCGCCATCGACACCCTCCTCGCCGACATCGCTGCCGGACGCAAGTATATGAAGGTCTACCGCCAGATGAAGATGTATAACGACCCGGCCACAAATCCGGTGCTCTATAAGAAATAATCTCAACCCCGCGAGGGTCGAAAATCTGCGGGCATCCGTCCGTCAGATTTCAAATATTAAAATCTCAGAGCCCTAAAATCCACTTAATTCATTGTAAATCAGTGAATTAAGTGGATTTTGAGGCTTTTTGATTTCGGGTCAGAAAAATCGGCAGCGGCGATTTTTGCCAAAATTTGATTTTTTCATTAACTTTGCTGACATGAACACAACTCATTGTCAAGTGCAATGGCTCACCGACGGAGTCGGGATGCCTGCCATAGACACCGCACTCCTCGAAAGGTGGATTGACGAGGTGGCCCGTCGGCACGACCGCATCACGGGACCGCTGACATACATCTTCTGCGACGATGCGAAAATCATCGAGGTCAACCGTCAGTTCCTCTCGCACGACTATTATACCGACATCATCACATTCGACTATACGCGCGGACGCAGGGTGAGCGGCGACATGTTCATATCGCTCGACACCGTGGCCTCGAATGCCGAGGGGCTCGGGGCCGACCCCGCGCGCGAGCTGCACCGCGTCATCATACACGGCGTGCTGCATCTCTGCGGCATCAACGACAAAGGCCCCGGCGAGCGCGAGGTGATGGAGGCCCACGAGAACGAGGCCCTGGCGCTGCTCGACTCAATGCTATAAAACAGACAACACAAGATACAAGACAAACATCAGATATGCTGTTCGATTATGACGTGATTGTGGTCGGAGCCGGACACGCCGGATGCGAGGCGGCACACGCCGCCGCCCGTCTCGGCGCCTCGACCCTGCTCATCACCATAGACATGAACAAGATTGCCCAGATGAGCTGCAACCCCGCGGTGGGTGGCATCGCCAAAGGGCAGATAGTGCGCGAGATCGACGCTCTCGGCGGCATGACGGGCATAGTCACCGACAGGGCATCCATACAGTTCAGGATGCTCAACCGCTCGAAAGGCCCGGCCATGTGGAGCCCCCGCGCACAGGCCGACCGCATGGCGTTCTCGCTGACATGGCGCGGCATTCTCGAGAATACTCCGGGTCTCAACATGTGGCAGGATTCCGTGAACCGGCTGCTGGTCGAAGAGGGTAGGGTAGCGGGGGTCGTCACGGCCCTCGGCGTCACCTTCAGGGCGCGTTGCGTGGTGGTGACGGCAGGTACCTTCCTGAACGGACTCATGCACACGGGCCCCGTCAAGATCGAGGGGGGACGCGTGGCCGAACCTCCGGCCCGCGGACTCACCGAGCAGCTTGTCAGCCTTGGATTCCGCGCCGACCGCATGAAGACAGGCACACCCGTGCGCATCGACGGGAGGTCGGTCGATTTCTCGCTCACGACACTCCAGGAGGGGGACGACGACTGGCACAAATTCTCATATCTCCCCACCGAGCGGCGCACTCTGCGTCAGCGTCCCTGTCACACGGTCTACACCAACCGGGAAACCCACGAGATACTGCGCCGCGGACTCCCTGAATCACCCCTATACAACGGACAGATACAGAGCATCGGTCCCCGCTACTGTCCCAGCATAGAGACAAAGATCGTCACCTTCGCCGACAAGGACGAGCATCAGCTTTTCCTCGAGCCGGAAGGTGAGACGACAACCGAATACTATCTTAACGGCTTCTCGTCGTCGCTCCCGGTAAACATACAGTTCGAGGCGCTGCAGACCATCCCCGCGCTGCGCAACGTGCAACTTTTCCGTCCCGGCTACGCCATCGAATATGATTTCTTCGACCCCACGCAACTGCACCACACCCTCGAGACAAAACTGATCGGAGGGCTCTATTTTGCCGGACAGGTCAACGGCACCACAGGCTATGAGGAGGCTGCCGGACAGGGGCTCGTAGCCGGAATAAACGCCGCCCTTGCCGTGAGGGATGAGGGTGAGAGATTCACCCTGGCACGCGACGAGGCATATATCGGAGTGCTCATCGACGACCTCGTGACAAAGGGCGTCGACGAGCCATACCGCATGTTCACCTCGCGTGCCGAATACCGCATACTGCTGCGTCAGGATGACGCCGACATGCGCCTCACGCCACGCGCCCACGCCATCGGGCTGGCCTCTGACGAACGGTTCGCGCTCATGGAGAGCAAGCGTACCCAGCGCGACGCGCTCATCGAATTCGTGCGCGCATACTCGGTCCCCATGGCCACAATAAATCCGTGGCTCGAGGAGAGGGGAGAGCAGCCGCTCAAGCAGGGTGTCAAGCTCGAGGCACTGCTGCTGCGACCCGGAATGACAGTGGCATCCCTGGCAGAACAGCTCCCCGCGCTCGCACGCTTTATTGGCGACAATATCGAGACCGAGCGCCGCGACGAGATAGTGGAGGCCGCCGAGATATTGATGAAATATCAGGGATACATAAAGCGCGAGCACGATAACGCAGCCAAGCTACACCGTCTCGAGAACCTGCGTCTGCGCGGCAAGATAGACTACTCAACGGTCAGGGCCCTCTCGACCGAGGCTCGCCAGAAGCTGCAGCGCATAGACCCCGAGACTGTGGCACAGGCATCGCGCATCCCCGGTATCACTCCCGCAGACGTAAACATACTGCTCTTGCTTTTAGGAAGATAATCCGAATTTGTTCCACGTGGAACACCAGTTTTTCTAGTTTAACCAGTTCAACTAGTCCGAAAGAGAAATCAGAAAAAACCAAATACCAAAATCAACATGGAATACCTCAAATCACGCATTCGTGATGTCTATGATTTCCCCCAAAAAGGGGTTGTTTTCAAAGACCTCACAACACTCTTCAAGGATCCGCGCGGTCTGCACATCATCGGCTGGGACCTGTCACAACTTTACCGCGACAAAGGTGTTACTAAAGTAGTGGGCATCGAGAGCCGCGGGTTTATCGGCGGTTCCATCCTGGCCTTCGAGCTGGGCGCAGGCTTCGTGCCCGTACGCAAGCCTGGAAAGCTCCCCGCCGACACCATCCAGGCCACATACGCCAAGGAATATGGCACCGACACAATCGAGATACACCGCGACGCCATCACCCCCGACGACATCGTGGTACTGCATGACGATGTGCTCGCCACAGGCGGCACAATGGCCGCAGCATACAACCTGGTGAAGCAGATGAACCCGAAGAAAATCTACATCAACTTCATCATCGAGCTCTCCGCCCTCAACGGACGCGCCAACCTTCCGGCCGACGCCGAGGTGTCGTCGCTCATCACCTATTGAGATAAGACATCAGACAGGACCGGGGGCCAGTGTCCGGCGACGGACAACGCCCCCGGTCCTCACTTCATAAAACCAATATGCCCAAACACCGCAAGTCTGCAGCCCTCGAGGAGAAAATCTCAATCCTCCCTGACACCCCCGGAGTCTATACATATTACGACTCGGAGGGCACCGTCATCTATGTCGGCAAAGCCAAGAACCTGAAACGCCGTGTGAGCTCCTATTTCAACAGAACGCACGACTCGCTGCGCACCAACCTCCTGGTGCGCGCCATAGCCGACATGACATATATAGTCGTGCCAACCGAACAGGACGCGCTCAACCTCGAGGCCTCGATGATCAAGGAGCATCAGCCGCGATATAACGTGCTGCTCAAGGACGACAAGTCATACCCGTGGATTGTGGTGACGAACGAGCATTATCCCCGCGTGTTCATGACACGCGAACGCATCAAGGACGGCTCGAAATATTACGGGCCATATACCGACGCCGGGTCGGCCCGAGCGACCCTCGACCTGATACGCGAGCTCTATCCAATACGCTCGTGCCGCCATGCCATCACACCCGATTTCATCAAGGGAGGCAAGGGGAGGCTCTGCCTCGACTATCACCTCAAGCGGTGCAAGGGGCCCTGCCGCGGACTGGTGAGCGCGGAGGAGTATGGCACCGACATCGAGAGGGTGAGGGCGATACTGCGCGGCGACACATCCGAGCTGCTGCAGCATCTCAGGAGCGAGATGGAACGTCTGGCAGCCGAGCTGCGCTTTGAGGAAGCCCAGGAACTGAAGATACAGTATGACCTCATATCGCGCTACCGCTCCAAGAGCGTCATCGTATCGCAGACCGTCGAGGATGTCGACGTATTCGGCATCTATGAGGACGAGGGGGATGTCTATGTCAACTATATGCACGTGCGACGCGGGGCGGTGGTGAAGAGCGTCACGCTCGAATACCGCAAGCGGCTCGACGAGACACGCGCCGAGATGCTGGGCTATGCCATGAACGAGGTGGCGGGACAGTTCGGGGTCGTGTACGACGAGGTGATAGTGGCCGAGGCGCCCGACGTCGAGATGGAGGGTGTCAGGTTCACAATCCCGCAACGCGGCGACAAGGCCAAGCTGCTCGATGTCTCCGTGCGCAACGCGCGCCAGCATCACATAGACAAGATAAAGACCGCCGAGAAGCGTGACCCGTCGGTGAGGACCGACCGCGTGCTCGAGCGCATCAAGTCGGATTTCCACCTCACCGAGCTGCCGCGCCACATCGAGTGCTTCGACAACTCGAATATCCAGGGCACAAATCCCGTGGCGTCGTGCGTGGTGTTCCGCGACGCCAGGCCGTCAAAGAAGGACTATCGCCATTTCAACATCCGCACCGTCGAGGGGCCCGACGATTTCGCCTCGATGAAGGAGGTGCTGACACGCCGCTACACCCGTCTGGTCAACGAGGGGAAAGGGCTGCCGCAGCTCATCGTGGTCGACGGCGGCAAGGGACAGCTCTCGGCGGCTGTCGAGGCTCTTGACGACATGGGCCTGAGAGGCACAATAGCGGTCGTGGGCATAGCCAAGCGGCTCGAGGAGATATATTTCCCCGGCGACTCGATTCCGCTCTATATCGACAAAAATTCAGAGACCCTGAGGGTGGTGCAGCAACTACGCGACGAGGCACACAGATTCGGTATAACCCACCACCGCAACCGCCGCTCAAAGGGGCAGACTGTCTCGGCCCTCGACGGCATAAAGGGGATCGGAGAGAAGACACGCACCGCACTGCTCACGCAGTTCAAGAGCATCAAGCGCCTGCGCGAGGCAGACATCGACACCATAGCCGACCTCATCGGCCCGGCAAAGGCATCTATTGTCTATGGGGCATTGCATGGAGAGGGAGAGGAATAGTTGGTCTAGTTGAACTAGAAAAACTAGACCAACTATAAAAACTATAATAACCAGACCATCGGCCTTTATCCGATTGTCAGCCCGAAATCATTGATAAGCTCACCCAATATGGGAGTGTTCTCCACCATGTGGTTGAGTACCTGACGCTCGTTCCATGTATGGGGGGAGGCCTCACCCTGGTTTATCTCTATCGACAGCGTGAAGAGGTCGTTGCGCAGCCTGTCGCGCAGATGTGCCAGCAGCGACGGCAGCATAGACTCCATCTCCTTGCGCTGCTTCTCGTTCTCGATCATCATCTTGTATGCCGCACCCTCGACCTGGGTGGGGAACGAGGCGCGCATGGTGTTGACGAGGATATGACGTGCGGGATTCGCGCTCATGAACTCCTGCCAGGCGGCGTTAAGCTGCTCGCGTGTGAAGGCGTCCGTGCGCTGCGCCGGAGCCGCCGCCACCGTCTGCGCGGGAGCCTGTCCCGGATGCTGCGGAGCCCCGTTCGAGTGGAGCGAGAATGTCTGTGCCCCGACACGCTTCACCGTCTTGGCGGCAGGCCTGACACCTGCGGGCGCAGGGGGAGGAGGGGGCACCGACACAGGAGCTGCGGGAACCGTATGCGTCGCCGTAGCGGGCTGCACAGGCTGCGGAGCCTGCACGGGAGGCTGCTGCATCTGCGGCTGGGCCTGGGGCTGTGCCTGTGCTTGCGGGCGGGGCTGTTGGGCGGCAGAGATTTTCTGTAACTGCCCCCCGTCACTGCCGCGGCTGTCATCCTGCGAGGGGCTTTGCAATTGGCATATCTTGGCGAGCGTAAGCTCGACGAGAAACTGCTTGTTCGAGGCAACGCGCCAGTTGATGTCGGCCTCGTTGCAGAGGTTCATGGCGCGATATATGAACTGCGGCGAGCACTTGGCCGCACGCTGCGCCATCGACTGGCGCACCTCGTCGTCAGCCTCGATGAGCACGATTGTCGTGGGGCTCAGCGCCACCATCAGGTCGCGCAGATAGTCGGCAAGCCCCGTCAGGAAGAAATGCGAGTCGAATCCACGGTCGCGTATTTCCTTGTAGATAATCCATGTCTCCAGGGTCTTCCCCGCAAGGAAACAGTCGAGCAGACGGTTGTAATAGTTATGGTCGAGAACGTTGAGGTTGTCTATGGCCGACTGATAGGTGATGTTGCCTCTCGAGGATGCCGCCACCTGGTCGAATATCGACAGGGCGTCGCGCATCGCGCCGTCGGCCTTGCGGGCTATGACATTGAGTGCGGCCGGCTCGGCGGTGATTCCCTCCTGAGACGCTACATAGCCCAGATGCTCAACCATGTCAGAGACGGTGATGCGGTTGAAGTCGTATATCTGGCAGCGCGACAGGATAGTGGGGATAATCTTGTGTTTCTCGGTCGTCGCAAGAATGAATATCACATAGCTCGGGGGCTCCTCGAGGGTCTTGAGGAAGGCATTGAAAGCCGCCGCCGAGAGCATGTGCACCTCATCGACGATGAACACCCTGTAGCGTCCTGTCGAGGGGGGCGTCTGCACCTGGTCGACAAGCTGGCGGATGTCGTCGACACCGTTATTCGACGCGGCGTCCAGCTCGATTATGTTCATCGAGTTCCCGTCGTTGAAGGCGCGGCACGAGTCGCACTCGTTGCAAGCCTCGCCGTCGGGTGTCGGGTTCTGGCAGTTGATGGTCTTGGCGAAGATGCGGGCGCACGACGTCTTGCCCACGCCGCGCGATCCGCAGAACAGGTAGCTGTGGGCCAGACGCCCCGTGGCGATGGCATTCTTGAGCGTCGAGGTCAGGGCGCGCTGCCCCACCACGCTCGCGAATGTCGAGGGGCGGTATTTTCTTGCAGAGACGATATACATATCTGCAAAAATAATTAAAATTCCCCACATTCTCAAAAAGTTTTCGTTAATTCGGGATAATTGACTAATTTTGCGTTATCGAAACCCTCTGAATACTCACAGATATGTCAACAACACTGGTAAACACCGATTTCAAATTCCCCGGTCAGACCTCGGTCTATCACGGCAAGGTACGCGACGTCTACACCATCGGCGACGACCTTCTGGTCATGGTGGCCACCGACCGCATATCGGCCTTCGACGTCATCCTGCCCAAAGGAATCCCATATAAGGGGCAGGCACTCAATCAGATAGCATCGACCATGCTCGACGCCACCGCCGACATCGTGCCCAACTGGAAGATTGCCGTTCCCGACCCCATGGTGACAGTGGGACGCCGTTGCGAGGGGCTGCGCCTCGAGATGATCATCCGCGGCTACCTGGCCGGAAGCGCATGGCGCGCCTACAAAAACGGCGTACGCGAGATCTGCGGCGTCAAGCTCCCCGAGGGAATGGTCGAGAACCAGCGTTTCCCCGAGCCAATAATCACCCCCACCACCAAGGCCGAGGCCGGACACGACGAGGACATCTCGCGCGAAGAGGCCATAGCCCAGGGCATCGTCACCGCCGAACAGTTCGACACGATGGCCGCATATACCCGCGCCCTCTTCAAGAGAGGCTCGGAGATGGCCGCCGACAAGGGCCTCATCCTCGTCGACACCAAGTATGAGTTCGGCCTCCACGAAGGCAAGGTGATGCTCATCGACGAGATACACACCCCCGACTCGTCGCGCTATTTCTATGCCGACGGATATGAGGAGCGTCTTGCCAAGGGCGAGCCCCAGCGCCAGCTCTCCAAGGAGTTCGTGCGCGAATGGCTCATGGCCCACGGATTCATGGGCAAGGAGGGGCAGCAGGTGCCCGAGATGACCGACGCATTCTGCGAGGAGGTATCCGAACGTTATATCGAGCTCTACGAGCATATCACAGGCAAGAAATTCGTCAAGGCCCCCGAGGAGCATCTGGCCGACCGCATCGCTAAGAATGTACTCGACTGCCTCACCAACCTCAACCTCTGACAAGACCCCGCACCCCGGACGACACGCAGCATGAAAGTCGAGGAAATCACCCCATACGGAGGCGACGACAAGACCGGCCAGGTCAGGGAGATGTTTGACAGCATCGCCCCGGCCTACGATTTCATGAACCGTGCCATGACCATGGGGCTCGACCACAGCTGGCGCCGCAAGGCTGTCGGGCTGCTCGGACCCGCGTCACGCTACCCGAGGGTGCTCGACGTGGCCACCGGCACCGCCGACATCGCCCTCAAGCTCGCCGCAACACATGCCACCCCCGAGATTGTCGGCGTAGACCTCTCCGACGAGATGCTGCGCATAGGGCGCTCAAAGGTCGGCGCCGCACGGCTCCCCGAGGGCACCCGCATCACCCTCGAGCAGGGCGACTGCCTCGACCTCAAGTTTGCCGACGCGACATTCGACGGCGTGATATGCGCCTATGGCGTGCGCAACTTCTCGTCCATCGAGACAGGACTGCGCTCCATGTGGCGTGTGCTCCGCCCCGGAGGGCGCGTGGTGATACTCGAGCTCTCCACCCCCGGGTCACCCCTTGTCAGGCCCTTCTACAACCTCTACACCCGCCATGTCATCCCCGCCGTGGGGAGGCTGGTGTCAAAGGATGTCAGGGCATACAGCTACCTGCCCGAGTCAATCGCCGCCGTCCCCCAGGGACACGCGATGGCCTCGCTGATGGAGCTGGCCGGATTCTCCTCTCCACGGGTCATCAGCCTGTGTCTCGGAGTCTGCTCCATCTATACCGCCGAAAAGGCATAAACAAACACAATTCACTAACCCACAAACACACCGAAAAGAAAAATGGCAAATCCACAGCAACCCCAGAACGAAATCAAGATAGAGCTCTCGCCCGAGGTAGCAAAGGGCATCTACTCTAACCTTGCCGTCATCACCCACGGCCCCAACGAGTTCTTCGTCGATTTCATCACCATGGCCCCCAACATGCCCCAGGCCAAGGTGCAGAGCCGCATCATCATGAGCCCCGAGAACGCCAAGAACCTCCTGGGCGCCCTCATGGAGAACGTCAAGAAGTACGAAGCGACCTTCGGCGAGATCCGACCCAAGCGTCCCGTAGGCAATCCCGGCGGCAACGGCGAGATACCCAACCCCTTCATCAACAGCGGCAAAGCCTGACAGACGACAATGGCTGACATCCGACCCAACAACCTGACCATCTACAACACCCTGTCGCGCACCAAACAGCCTTTCCGGCCCATCAACGAGGGACGCGTGGGGATGTATGTGTGCGGCCCGACAGTCTATGGCGACGGCCATCTGGGGCACGCACGTCCGGCCATCACGTTCGACATCCTGTTCCGCTATCTGCAGCACCTCGGATACAAGGTGCGCTATGTCCGCAACATCACCGACGTCGGCCATCTCGAGCACGACGCCGACGAGGGCGAAGACAAGATAGCCAAGAAGGCGCGCCTCGATCAGCTCGAGCCGATGGAGGTGGTGCAGCACTACCTGACACGCTATCACAAGGCCATGGAGGCCCTTGGCGTGCTGCCTCCGTCGATCGAGCCCCATGCCTCGGGCCACATCATAGAGCAGATCGAGTATATCAAGAAGATACTCGACAGCGGCTATGCCTATATCTCGGAGGGCTCGGTCTATTTCGACGTGCCCAAGTACAACCGCGACCATCGGTACGGCAAGCTCTCTGGACGCAACATAGACGAGCTCTATGCCACCACACGAGCCCTCGACGGACAGAGCGAGAAGCACAATCCCGCCGATTTCGCCCTGTGGAAAAAGGCCTCGCCCGAGCATATCATGCACTGGCCGTCACCCTGGAGCGAAGGTTTCCCGGGCTGGCACCTCGAGTGCTCAACCATGGGCGAGAAATATCTCGGCGAGACATTCGACATCCACGGAGGCGGCATGGACCTGATGTTCCCGCACCACGAGTGCGAGATTGCGCAGTCAATGGCCCATAACGGCCACGAGACCGTGCGATACTGGATGCACAACAACATGATCACCATCAACGGCAAGAAGATGGGCAAGAGCCTGGGCAACTTCATCACGCTCGACGAGTTCTTCAACGGGACTCATCCGCTGCTCACACAGCCCTACTCGCCGATGACGATCAGGTTCTTCATCCTCCAGGCCCACTACCGCGGCACGGTCGATTTCTCGAACGAGGCTCTGCAGGCCTCGGAGAAGGCACTGCAGCGCATGACCGAGGGATACCGCCGCCTGCGCGAGCTCACCCCCTCGTCGACCTCGACAATCGACGTCAGCGGCATCCGCGAGAAATGCTACGAGGCAATGGACGACGACCTCAACACCCCCGTGCTCATCGCCAATCTCTTTGACGCCCTGCGCCTGGTCAACCAGGTCAAGGACGGCAAGGCCACGGCGACACAGGCCGACATCGACGAGCTGCGTTCGATATTCGACACGTTCCTTGTCGACATCCTCGGCATCCGCACCGAGCAGGGTGGCGCGTCGGCCGACGGCGGAGCCTCGCTCAAGCCCTTTGAAGGAGCCGTCGACCTGCTGCTCGAGATGCGCGGCAAGGCCAAGGCTGCCAAAGACTGGGCGACATCAGACATGATACGCGACCGTCTGGCCGAGCTCGGATTCACCGTCAAGGACACCCGCGACGGCGCCGAGTGGACACTCTGAGAACAACAAAGACAATCACAGTTGGTCTAGTTGAACTAGTTGAACTAGTTAAACTAGACCAACTATATATACAGACACAATATACAGACACACTAATCCGCACTATGCTTTTCGACCAGCTATCCGAACTGCTCGCCTCGTGGGGCATGAATCCCGACAATATCACCCTCTGGACCACCGTCATCTCTGCGCTGCTGTCGTGCGGAGTGGCCTACGGCATCTATCTGCTCCTTACGCGCGGCGTCATCCCCGTGGTGCTGAGGTTCGTGGAGTTCACCGAAGCCAAATGGGACGACATACTCTTCAATCCGCCGCTGCTCAGGGTCGTGGCCGAACTGGCCTTCGTGCTGGTGCTCCAGGCCACGCTGCTGCCGTCGCTCGCCCACTACACGACCATGCACGGCCTCGCCTCGGTGGGATGCCGCATAGCCGTGGTGTGCGTGATAGTCCATCTGGTCAACCGCTTCCTGGTGGCCGTCTACGAACTTATGGCCTCCGAGTCGACAGGGCGTGTATCCTCGCTCAAAGGCATACTGCAGATGCTCCAGGTCATCTCGATCTGCGTAGGCATCATCATCGTAATCTCCATCCTGGCCAACAAGAACCCTCTCGCCATCATGACAGGCCTCGGTGCCGCGGCCACGGTGCTGATGCTGGTGTTCAAGGACTCGATAATGGGTGTCGTGGCCGGAGTGCAGCTCACACTCAACGACATGCTGCGTCCCGGCGACTGGATTACGGTCCCGGCCCGCAACATCAACGGCACCGTGCTCGAGGTGGGCCTGACCACCGTCAAGGTGCAGAATTTCGACAAGACCATAGTCACGGTGCCCCCGTATGCCCTGGTAAGCGAATCGTTCCAGAACTGGCGCGGCATGTCAGACTCGGGGGGACGCAGGGTCAACCGTTCGTTCACCGTCGATGTCAATTCGGTCGATTTCTGCACGCCCGAGATGATAGAGGGATTCCGCGAGGAGGAGTGGGGACGCCGACTCGACCCATCGAAGCAGTATGTCAACCTCACACTGTTCCGGCACTGGCTGGAGCACTACATATCCACGCTCCCCCAGCTCAACAAAAGCGACGGGATGGTCTATATGGTGCGCGAGCTCGAGCCTACGGGACACGGCATCCCCATAGACCTCTATCTCTTCACCACACTCACCTCATGGAAACCCTACGAGCATTTCCAGGCCGGCATAATGGACCACGTGGTAGCCTCGGTACACCGCTTCGGACTGCGCATATACCAGGCCCCCTCGGGACTCGATTTCAGGGGCCTCCGATAAAAAAATGCTTTTTTCTGTAACAGAATCCGCGCGGATGCGGTCATAAGAAGAAAAAAGCCTATGATACGCTTCATTCTCACACTTGCAATCGCAATCCTCGCCGTGCTGCCCGGCGTATGCCGCGACAACGGCGACAGAGCCCTCGACGCCATCTTCGACGAATACCGCCACACCGACGGCGCCGACTACGTTTACATCAACCCGTTCTTCACCAAGCTTATCTCGCTGGGGACGATAACATCGTCGTGCCACGGCATCACCGGCAAGCTGAAGTCGGTGCGGGTGCTCAGCATAGACTCAGCCTCCGACCATACGCGCCGCGGACTGGCGGGACGCATCTCCTCGCTCACATCCAGTGGATACGAGGAGCTGATACGTGTCAGCGACAACGGCGAGAAGGTGCGCATCCTGGCCCGGATGGACCGCAAGAAACCCGACACGGCGCGACGGCTGCTGATATTCGCCGAGGAGAACGGCGAATGTGACGTCGTGTGCATCGACGGGAAATTCAGCCGCGACGACCTCGCGAGAATCATCAGCGAGAATCAGTGATGGAGGCCGACGAGTTCAAACGCCTCTACCTGCCCCACAGCCGCCTGCTGTACAACATCGCGCTACGTGTCACGGAGAGTCCCCCCGACGCCGAGGACCTCGTGCAGGAGACATACATGAGGCTCTGGCGCATGCGCGACACCACAGGCATCCCCGACAACCCCGGCGCATATTGCGTCACGGTGCTGCGCCATGTATGCGCCGACGCCATGCGCTCGAGACCCGCCACCTCGGCCGACATACCCGACAGGGCCGAGGAGACCGACACCCTGGAGAGCGCCGACAGCATGGCCCGGCTGACAGGCATGATGCAGCGGCTCCCCGAGCCACAGCGCAAGGTGATGGCAATGCGCGACATCGACGGGATGGAATTCGGCGAGATTGCCGAGGCCACGGGACTTACCCAAGGCAACGTGCGGGTGCTGCTCTACAGGGTCCGCAGACAGATGAGAGAACTGATAACGAAATACCTCAAGCCATGACGAACAAGGAATTAGAAAGGCTTACAGACAGATTTGCCACAGATGACATCACCCCCGGCGAACAGCAGCGGCTGCTTGACGCAATCCCCGATGCAGAGCCTCCCGAGGGATTCGGGGCACGGCTCGGAGAGATGATAGACACACTCGACCGTGCCGACCGAAGGCGGCGGCGCATACGCCTGTGGCGCACCGTAGCCGGGATAGTGGCCTCGCTCGCCGTTGTGGTCTCGATAGGCTCATACCTCATCACCTCCCCTCCGGCGGCATCAGCCCAACCTCTCGATGACACCTGCGCCACCCCCGAGGAAGCCTACGCCCAGACACAGCGTGCCCTGCTGATATTCGCACAGGCAATCGAGAAAGGCGAGAAGGAGATGGTCAAGGCCGACTCCGTGACCGTCAGCACCATGAATACAGTGATTTCAAACATAACCGGAAAAAGAACCGACTAAAAAGACGACAATATGAAACGCATAATCATAACCCTGATGCTCTGCATCGTCTGCTCCCTGCGCTCACTCGCACTCCCCACATCCATCTTCGAGCACTATGCCGACTATGACGAGGTGACGGTGGTGTGCATCTCGAAAGCCATGTTCAAGCTCATGCCCGACATGAACGCCAAGGCAAACGGCATGGACATAGGAGCCCTCGCCTCCAAGCTCGACCGTATCGAGATACTGACGTGCGAGAAGAAAGGGTTGATTCCCGAACTGAAATTCCACAGCGAAAAGATGCTGAAAGAGGGAAAATACGAGAACCTGATGCACGTCAACGACAGCGGAGAGAAGGTCGACATATTCATGTCGGGGCCGCACAACGGCGTCAACTCATATTTCATACGCACGATAGGCAAGAACGAATTCAACCTCATCGTCATCACGGGCACCATCACCCCCGAGGATGTGATGGGGATGTACAGGAAATCGAAATGAATATTTCTGACTTTTAGACAAACTGACGCAAAAACAACTCTGCCCCGGGCGGTGTTATATGTGAAACAGAACAAAATGTAGGCGATTCTGAGATTGCCTGTCTCGGAAAAACAGACTAATTTTGCATCTGAATCACGTTTTAACACCGCCATAATTATGAATTGTCGCCTGAAAGCGCTATCCGTCACATTGTTTTCGGCCCTGCTGACCGCAATAAGTGCCGTCGGGGCCGAGCCTGCCGCCCCTACAGTCGAGCCCGGGTCGGTGCTCACCCTCGAGCAATGCCGATCACTGGCCATGGGCAACAACAAGCTGCTGCGCCAGACCGCCGAGGAGATACGTGCCGCCAAGTATCAGAAAGACGAGGCTTTTGCCGCCTATCTCCCCTCGATCGACTTTGCGGGTGGATACATGTATAATCAGAAGAAGCTCTCGATGTTCGACTCTGACCAGCTTCTGCCGGTCAAGACATTCAGCCTCGAGAAACAGGGCTACGAGTTCCAGCTTGTCAAGAACCCGATGACAGGCGAGCCCCTCACCGTCAACGGCCAGCCGGTGCCCGAGCAGGTTGCATTCCTGCCCAAGGAGGCGCTGACCTACGACATCCACAACGTATTTTTCGGGGCCGTGACACTGACACAGCCCATCTTCATGGGTGGCAAGATTGTCGCCATGAACAAGATTACGGGCTATGCCGAGGAGCTGGCACGCGCCAAGCGCAACAACCAGGCGCGCGACATCGTATATGCCGTCGACGCCGCATACTGGGAGCTCGTATCGCTCAAGGCCAAACAGCGTCTGGCCGTCAGCTACGTCAACCTGCTCGACACCCTGCGCCACCATGTCGACCTGATGGTAAAGCAGGGTGTGGCCACACGCCGTGACCTCCTCACGGTCGATGTCAAGCTCAACTCGGCCAAGGTCGACATGACCAAGGTCGACAACGGCCTGGCACTCTGCCGTATGGCGCTGGCCCAGCTGTGCGGATTCCCCATCCATACACCCTACACGGTGGCCGACGAGGACGGCTCGCTCGACAGCGACAACCTGATACGCGAGGCCACGTCAGACAGGCAGATAGACATGTCCGAGGTCTATGCCCGGCGCGACGACCTGCGCCAGCTCGAGCTCGGGGTGCAGATATTCAAGCAAAAAGAGAATGTGGCCCGCTCGGCCATGATGCCCAACCTCGCGCTGGTTGGCGCATACTCCTTCTCGAACCCCAACCTCTATGACGGATTCAAGAAACGCTTCAACGGAGCCTTCTCCGTGGGGGCCATGCTCACCATACCCATCTGGCACTGGGGCGGCAACTATAACAAACTGCGTGCAGCCAAGGCTCAGACCAACTCGATGCGCATGGAGCTCGAGAACGCCCGCGAGATGATAGACCTCCAGGTGAGCCAGGCCACCTTCAAGGCACACGAGGCCGTCAAGACACGCACCATGACAGCCTCAAACCTGGCCGAGGCCGACGAGAACCTGCGTTGCGCCGACCTGGGATTCCGCGACGGCGTGATGACAGTCGACAACGTGATGGAGGCCCAGACCGCATGGCTCAAGGCCCACAGCGAGGACATAGACGCCCGCATAGACCTCTACCTCTGTGATGTATATCTTGCCAAAGTCCTTGGCACACTCTCAACCCCCGAAATTCAATGAGCTATGAAAGATAACAATCAGTCCCAGCAGACAACAGAGCAGAAAGAAAACAAGGTGCTGCTCTTCTCGATGTGCCTCCTCGTGGTGGCAACCATCGTTTTGGCCATCATCGGCTTCGTGTTCCTCGACAAACCCGACGAGATAGTCGAGGGCCAGGCGGACGCCACCAGCGTGCGCATATCCGGCAAGCTTCCCGGCAGGGTGATGGAATTCTACGTGCACGAGGGCGACCGCGTGCGCAAGGGGGATACCCTGGTACACATCCACTCGTCGCTCGCCGAGGCCAAGCTGATGCAGGCCCAGGGCATGGAGACAGTGGCCCGCACACAGGAGAACAAGGTCGACGACGGCACACGTCCCCAGATAATAGCCACAGCCAGACAGCTTGCCGCACAGGCCGAGGCTGCCGTGACCATAACCGAGAAGACATACCGCCGCATGGAGAACCTCTTCAACGAGGGTGTCGTCTCAGAGCAGAAGCGTGACGAGGCCAAGGCCGCATACGATGCCGCCGTGGCCGCACACAAGGCTGCACTGAGCCAGGTGAGCCTCGCCGAGCAGGGCGCGCAGCGCCAGGACAAGGAGAGCGCCGCAGCCATGGTAGACGTGGCCAAGGGTGGCGTCGCCGAGGTCGAGAGCGTGCTCGAGGACCAGTATCTCACCGCTCCCTGCGACGGACAGATCGACCAGATATATCCCGAGGTGAGCGAGCTGGTGATGATGGGTGCCCCCATAATGAGCCTGCTGAGGCTCGACGACAAGTGGGTCACCTTCAATGTCCGCGAGGACCTGCTCAAGGACATGCCCCTCGGCGGCGAGATAGAGATAATGATTCCCGCCCTCGACAAGAAGAAGACCAAGGCCCGCATCTATTACTCGCGCGACCTGGGCAGCTATGCCACATGGCAGGCCACCAAGAGCGTGGGACAGTGGGACTCGAAGACATTCGAGATCAAGGCCCGCACGCTCGACTCCATACCCGAGCTCCGTCCGGGCATGACGATAATCTATCTCAAGAAATAAAGTACGCCGGATTCCCGGTCATAAAAACCGACTGATATGTTAGCATCGCTTCGCCGCGGCATACGCACGCTCTGCTCGCGCAAGATCTACCTCTTCATGATGGTGATCGTGCCGGTGGCCGGTGCGTTCTTCTTCCTCAACCTGATGCACGAGGGTCTGCCCCTCAAGGTGCCTGTGGCCATGGTCGACATGGACCACTCGTCGATGTCGCGCCGCATCACCCGCTCGCTCAAGGCCGGCGAACTCATCGACATCTCGGTCGATGCCGAGAGCTTCCACGAGGCCATGGAGCTGGTGAGGACGGGCAAGACATTCGGATTCTTCTACATCCCGGCCGATTTTCAGGAGAACGCGCTCAGCGGCCGCACACCAACGCTGTCGTTCTTCAGCAACATGAGCATCTTCGTGCCCGGCACACTCTCGTTCAAGGGGTTCAAGACCGTTGCGGTGACCACCTCCGGCTCGATAGTCGAGGCCACACTGACCACCGCAGGTGTGGGCAGCCTCATCAACGGCTCGGACATGATAATGCCGCTCAGGCTCGACTCGCACCCCATAGGCAACCCCTGCACCAACTATTCGATATACCTGTCCACCTCGTTCTTAGGGGGGCTGATAGCCCTGCTGGTGATGGTGGTGACGGTGTTCTCGGTGACATCCGAATTCAAATGGGGCACGTCGCCCGAGTGGCTGGCCACGGCCAACGGGTCGATAGTGGTGGCCCTTGCCGGAAAGCTGCTGCCACAGGCGGTGATATTCTCCGTCATGGGCATAGGGATGCAGGCCGTGATGTACGGATTCCTGCATTTCCCCCTCCACTGTCCCGCATGGCATATGGTGCTGGCGATGATCCTCCTTGTGTTATCGAGCCAGGCCTTCGCGCTCATAGCCGTAGAGATAGCCCCCAACGTGCGCCTGTCGCTGATTCTGGTAAGCCTCGTGGGCATCCTCTCCTTCTCGATAGCCGGATTCTCGTTCCCTGTCGACAAGATGTATGGTGCCATCGGCATATTCGCATACATACTCCCCATACGCTACTATTTCCTAATCTACATAGACCAGTCGCTCAACGGACTGCCGCTCTACTACTCGCGCATCTACTATGCCGTGATGCTGGGCATGACGCTGGTTCCGCTGCTGGGGCTGCGGCGCCTCAAGAGCCGCTGCATACATCCTGTCTATGTTCCTTAAGAGTTTAAAGGTTTAAGAGATGAAATGGCTTAAAGATTTCTTTCGGGTCTGGCGGCGCGAGTGCTGGCTCGTGTTCACCGATGTCGGCGTGATGCTCTTCTTCTTCGCGCTGCCGCTGGGTTATCCCATCGTATATACGCTCATCTACAACCCCGAGGTGGTCAAGGAGATCGACACGGTGATTGTCGACCATTCACGCACCGCCGAGAGCCGCGAGCTGGCACGCACGCTCGACGCCACACAGTCTATCCACATCACGGGATATGCCGCCGACATGGCCGAGGCACGCCGTGCGTGGGCCGAGAAGGATTGCTATGCCATCATCGAGATACCCTCGGACTATGCACGCCAGATCGGCTCGGGAGGGCAGGGGGTCATATCCTACTATCAGGATATGTCGCTGCTGCTGCGCTACCGCCAGATACTGCTGTCGCTGACAAGCGTGCAGATGCACGAGGCGCAGACCATCACGGCAAAGCGTGTCGCCACCATGGGTGGCGGTCTGGCCACAGTCGTCTCGGGACTGCCGGTCAACACCCAGGCCAACTCGATAGGCGACAGCTCGCAGGGATTCGCCTCGTTCATCATCCCCGGCATCGTCATCCTGATACTCCAGCAGGGTATGCTCATGGGCATAATGATGCTGGCGGGAACCCGGCGTGACCGACGCAGACGCGACCCTGAGAGGATTGACCGCTCGGAGACAGGCGCCGGCCCACTCGCCACCATACTGGGCCGCTCGGCATGCTATGTGATGCTGTATATACCCATGGCATACTATGTGATGGCGATTGTCCCCGCCATCTTTGACCTGCCGCAGATGGGCGACGTGGCCGACTATATGCCTTTCATACTGGTGATGCTGCTGGCCACGAGCTTCCTGGGGCAGACATTGCAGATATTCGTGCGCGAGCGCGAGACCTCGATGGTGCTGATTGTGTTCACCTCGGTATTCTTCCTGTTCCTGTCGGGCCTGACATGGCCGAGATATGCCTTCTCCCCCTTCTGGATGGCCGTCAGTGACCTTATACCCGCCACATGGGGTGTCGAGGGATTCATACGCATCAAGGCCAACGCATCTACGTTGCCCGACATCAGCCGCTATTTCTGGGCTCTGTGGATACTCACGGGCGCATATCTCGTCACCGCCCTGCTCATAAGGATATTCACCGCCCCCTCCCGCAAGGAGGTGGCCCAATCGCCGCGCCCCGTACGGGGCGCGGAAACATAACCCCAAGGCTACTTTACCGAGCCCCGCATGACCATGTGTCGGTATTCCGTAACCTTATGCCTGTACGGTGAGCAGGATGCCGTCGCCCTCGGCGACGAGACCCTGCATCACGGCGGGGTAGAGCAGCGTGTCGCCGCGGCCTATCTCCGTGACATTGCCCTCTGCGTCCTTTATACGCGCTGTACCGCCGAGACACATCACGATGGTGAATGAGTCGCGCTCATGGCTAAGAGGCCGGGAGAGGCCATCTGTGAGCTCCACACGGCGTACATCGAAATAGTCGCACTGCGCCAGGACTCCGTCAGCACCCGCGGTGGTACGGTATGAGGGGTAGACGGTATAGTCTATGGCATCCTTGGCAAGCTCCGTATGCAGCTCGCGCGGATTGCCCTCGGCATCCCGGCGGTCATAGTCGTAGATGCGGTATGTGATGTCGCTGGTCTGCTGTATCTCGGCCAGAAGATTGCCCGCGCCGATGGCATGGATGCGCCCTGCAGGGAGGAAGAAGGTATCGCCGGGAGCAGACTCATACGAGGCGATGACATCCATTATCGAGTTGTCGGCCACACGGCGCTCATATTCCTCGGGGGTGAGGGGAGCATTGAGCCCGACATGTATCCGGGCGCCGGGTTCTGTCTCGATGATATGCCACATCTCTGTCTTGCCCGCACAGCCGTGACGCCGCTGTGCCAGGGCATCGTCGGGGTGCACCTGCACCGACAGGTCGGCACGGGCATCTATAATCTTGACAAGGAGAGGGAAGGAGGTGCCGTAACGCTCGTAATTGGCACGCCCCATCAGGTCTGCGCCGTGGAGGGCGATAAGCTCTGTGAGAGTTTTTCCGGCCAGAGGGCCGCGGTCTACGACCGAGACATGGCCGGGGACAGCCGAGAGTTCCCAGCTCTCGCCGATGCCCTCAGCCGGGCCCGACAGGCGTTTGAATGGCGCGATACGCGAACCGCCCCATATCACAGGCTTGAGATAGGGAGCGAAATGCAGAGGGAAACCAAGCATAGACAGGTCAGAAATGTGATTGATGATTTATATCGTATAAGTTTGTATTTGCAGAGCGTAATGACCGTCAGAGCATGTTGAGCGACTGCAGCATCTCGATGGCATCGAGACGCGACAGCGAGCGGCGCTGCTGCAGGGCCGACGCGAAATCATGAGCCACGGAATGGACGCCGCGGTGAGAGAACACGCGGGTGAGGTAGTTGATGTTCTTGTCGAATATGGCGTCTATCTCATCAGCCTCGAGCTGACAGGCATCCGTGCCCTCCTCGACGGCCAGATCGTGCAGGGCCTCGCGCACATCGTCGGGCAGACCTGTATGGCGGTTGACGAGATAGCGGCAGAGCAGGTTGGCGGTGACCATGGCTATGCCCAGGTTGTAGTTCTTGAGTATCTGGCGCCATGCGGTCTTGGCCGAGATTCCGGGATTACCGGCAAAGAAGAATTCAGGGGCAAGCGTCATGGTCTGCGAGCCCGCAGGCCCGTCGAGCGAGATGGCCGAGAGCATCTCCTCGCCGTCATAGACCACGAGGCTTATGGCCATGCCGGCCGCGCCATAGCAGCGGTCGGTCTCATCGGTGTATCTTAGTTTTTCCATAACTTTACAACGTACCCGGAGGGGTATTAGTTGACTACAAGTATTTTTGTCGCCACGGCACCCTGCGAGGATGTCTCCGAGCCAGAGGAGGCGATGACATAGTAGACACCCGAGCGGACGCGGCTGCCGTTCATGTTGCAGCCGTCCCACATGGCCATGCCACCCTCAGAGGTGGTCTGGTAGACCAGATGCATGTCGGCATCGACAATCTTGACCATCGAGCTGTCCATGAGGCCGGTGATGGTGATCCAGCCTGTATATTCGGGAGTGACGGGGTTGGGATAGGCATATACGTCCGAATAGTCGTCGGCTGCAGGGCCCGATGTGGTCGAGAGCTCGAAGAGGCCGCTCAGGGTGGCCACATAGACCGAGTTTGATGCCGGGTCTACATGAAGCCCGGTGATGGTATTGACGGGCAGGGGAGAGTTGGAGGTATTGTAGACAGCCAGTATCTCGTCACCGTCCTCGCTGACCAGATAGAGGCCCGAACCCTCGGTGCCGATCCATTTGCGGTTGGAGTGGTCGACGGCCATGCAGAGTATCTTGTCGCTTTCGAGCAGGTAGTCGGCCAGATTGGTGCCGTCGCGTCGCGGCACCTTGATGCGGTTGACCGTAAAAGAGCCCTCCATGGCCGTGACGGGATTCGGGACGGACACGACGCCGCTCGATGTGCCGAACCACACATGGCCGCGCTTGTCCTCGACAGCGCATATCCAGTGGTCCGGCGAGAATGTCTTGCCGTCAGAGTCGGTCACCGAGCTCTGGCCCACATGCCTGTGGCCCGAGACATCGGATATGGTGCCGTTATGCTGCAGCACCTCAAAGGCATACGAGCCGTTCCAGTCGTATGCGAAGATGATATTGCTGCGACGGCAGAATAACAGGTGGGCGTCCTTGTTGTTGATATTTCCGCCAAAATTGACAGCCACCCAGTCTGAGGGTTTTATCTTCGTGAGGTCACCCCTGAGTTTCTCGGCAGGAAGCATCGAGATAGGCGCATTTCCGGCTGTACACCATGTGGTGACCCACAGGTTGCCCTGATGGTCAAAGTCTACAAACGGGGTCACGAACACCCAGCTGTTGCTGATGAGCGAGTTGGAGTCGTCAAACTTCACGACCTCCTTGTTGTCCTCGATTACATAGACACCCTCAAGTGCGGATGACACATAGAACCGTGCGGGATTGACCGGGTCCTGACACATCCATGTGGGCGAGAAGATGTATTCGCCCTGCAGCCTCTGCTGCTGCAGGGCTGCAGAGGTGACGGCCGTCACTCCCACGGGATTGATGTTTACAAACTCTCCGCCGGTATATATGTTGGCGTTCAGTCTCGTGCCATGGTTGTCACCCGCACCCACAGGGTGATACTGGTTCTGGCCGAGATTGGAGATGATGAATCCGTCGCTCGCGGGATAGATACGGCAGATACCGGAGAATGTGGTCGACTCGGCGGGGAGCGACTTCTCGCGCAACACGGTCAGAGTGCCGTCGGCAGACAGGCGGTACTGCCCGAGCCCCTCGTCGCTTCCGGCCCACAGCTCCTTGTCCGGCCCACGGCGTGTGGTGATGACATCGTTCTTGATGATGTCAGGTATAGGCCAAACAACAGACGAGAGGTTTGCATCGGCATCGAGATAGAAAATCGACCCTGTGGAGGTCAGTATATGCACGCCGCCGTCGGCAGCAGGGACAAATTCCGTGCATCTCACGCCCGATGTGTTCACCAGGCTCCTGAACGACAGGGCAGTCCTGTCGTCATTCATGGTCAGCATATGGGCCTGTCCCCACAGGATATAGAGTACGGAGTTTGCGCCGAGGGCCGTGAGTTTCCTGAACGGACCACTGATATTCTCGCGTATGACCCTGAGGTTATCGTATTTATGTATCCTCTCACCGTAGGGATGAAACAATATGGTCGTGGTCTCAGCGGCATAGCCTGAGGGAACCATGACTATGCCGCCGTCAATCGCGGCCATATAGAGGATACCGTGACCGTTATAGATGCCCGATTCCTTGACCTCGTGGCGTGTCTCGTCAAACAGCACGAGGCCGAAATCGGTGGCAACATAGATGTCGTCGCCGTGAAACGCCACATCATTCACGCCTTTCTCGACATTGATGGTGGCGTCCTTTATGTCGGGCAGGTTCACTATGGCGCCGTCATCCTCGTAGATAAGGTCTATATTGGAGTTGGCGTAGACAACCACGAGATAATGCCGCTCATGATTGAAAAACAGCTGCGATATGGTGAAATCCGACAGGTCGCGGCCATATTCGTATGTGCGTGTCTCGTCGGCCTCCTTGTCGTAAGAGTTGAGGCGCCCGCCGGTGACATACCACACGTTGCGGTCGCTCTCGAGGACAGACGAGAACTCGCCGGATACAGGAAAAGACCTCCACGACCCTGTGGCGACCGCTGCACGGGCGGGAGCCAGAGCCGGAAGGAGAATGAGGATGAGTATGATAAGTCGCTTGAGCATCAATCTGATGTTATCTTGGTGAGTTAAGGTATTCAACAAGCAGGGCAGTGGCGCGTCCGCGGTGCGAGATGGCGTTTTTGTCATCCGGGGACATCAGCGCGAAAGTGGCGTCATGGCCTTCGGGACGGAACACCGGGTCATACCCGAAACCTCCGTCACCCTCGGGGGCGGTCAGTATCTCACCTTCGACCTTACCGGTGAAGGTCTTCTCGACGCCATCGAGTATCAGTGCGATGACCGTGACAAAACGGGCCTTGCGGTCAGTCACCCCCCGCAGGTTCTCGAGCAGGAGGGCCATATTTGCCGCGCTGTCGTGTCCCGGTCCGGCATATCGGGCAGAATATACTCCGGGGGCACCGCCGAGAGCGTCGACCATGAGACCGGTGTCGTCGGCAAAGCAGTCATATCCATAGCGCTCCTTGACATAACGGGCCTTCATAAGGGCATTTCCCTCGAGTGTGTCGGCAGTCTCGGGAATGTCGTCATGGCATCCTATCTCCGCGAGAGACAATATCTTGAACCTGTCGCCGACGATGCGGCGCAGCTCGGAGAGCTTATGGTTATTGTTGGTGGCAAATACTATTTCCTGCATAATATATATTAACGGCCCGGGACGGCTTTTATTTTGAGCCGGAATAAAAAACGTCCACTCTCCGGCAATGTGCGGACAGTGGACGTGAATAGGTATGACTTGTGGCCGGAACCCTTTTTATTTCATGGCCTCGTCAATGAAATGCTTGAGTTCGTCTGCAGTCATATAGCCCACCGATGTGGTGACACTGCTATCGGGCATGAGCACCGACACCTGAGGGATGGACGATACGCCGAACTGACGGGCCGCCGAGGGCGCGTTATCGACATCGACCGAGAGGAACACGGCCTTTCCCGCATATTCCTCGGCAATCTGATGGAAGACCGGGGCAAACTTGCGGCACGGAGGACACCAGACTGCATTGAAATCAATGACAACAGGCAGCTTGGCGTCAGGAGCGATAGTGCCGTCTGTCATCTCTTTGACAACATCGGCAACCTGAACTGTTGAGGTCGGGACCTCGGTCTCGGCCTTGATTGTGTCCGTGGACTGTGAGTCGGCTGAACTGCAGCCGACAAGCAAAACCGCCAGGACGGAAAGAGACAGGATTCTTGGCAGCATAGA
>OMDV01000018.1_pt1 | contig 30717 bp, 29 predicted proteins | sample 1673671 | NCBI WGS metagenome assembly OMDV01 (sample SAMEA103958118, study PRJEB25191) | human gut metagenome | reverse complement strand
AGAATTTCCGTGCGAGCGGGATCGAGAAAATCAATGTCGAGGATTTTGCCGACGGTGTCGCCTCGGTCTTCTATGGCTCGCAGCCCAAGATGAGCTATGAGGATGCCAAGGCCGAGATTCAGAAATATTTCACCGCCCTCGAGGCCAAGCAGCAGGCCGAGGCTGCCAAGATGGGCGAGATCAACGAGGCTGCGGGCAAGCAGTATCTCGAGGAGAACGGCAAGCGTGCCGAGGTCAAGACACTCCCCTCGGGTCTGCAGTATGAGGTAATCACCGAGGGTGACGGCCCGATGCCCAAGTCGACAGACCGTGTCGAGGTCCACTATACAGGCAAGCTCATCGACGGCACTGTGTTCGACAGCTCGGTAGACCGCGGCGTGCCCGCCACATTTGGCGTGACACAGGTAATCCCCGGATGGGTCGAGGCCCTGCAGCTGATGAAGGCCGGCTCAAAGTGGCGTCTCTTCATCCCCTCGCAGCTCGCATACGGTCCGCAGGGCGCAGGCCCCATCGGCCCCAACTCGACCCTGATATTCGACGTCGAGCTGCTGCGCGTTCTCTGATACCCTCACCGCCATGCGCAGTCTTATCCTCCTCTCCATAGCAGCCGCACTGGGTCTCCAGGCCCGTGCGGCCGAACCGACCGACTCTCTGGCCTCGGCCCTGGCCACATACTGGGGCTCGGCCATCAACACCACCGCCCTCTCCCAGGCCGAGCGCGACGCGTTCGCCAAGGGATTTGAGGAGAATTTCCAGTCTCAGGACTCAATCAAGGCACAGTATATACGGGGTGCCATGATGGCCGCAAACATCTCGCGCTCGATTGCCGAGGCGGCGATGATGGGGCTCGACGTGAATCCGACGGCTCTGGCCGAGGCGTTCGGCAAGGTGGTGCGCGGAGGCTCGGTAGGGTTTACACCCGAGTCTGCCCAGGCGTATATCGACCGCCAGATAGCTCCCGAGGAGGCGCGTGAGTTCTCGGCAGAGTCTCAGGCACAGTTCCTTGCCACCGAGGCTGCCCGGCCGGGAGCCGTGACCACCCCGTCGGGCCTGGTGTTCCAGGTGCTCACCGAGGGGGAAGGCCCGATGCCCACGGACGGCGACACGGTGAGCGTGCTCTATACCGGGCGTCTCAGCGACGGCTCTGAGTTTGACTCGACCGACAAGCCTGTCGACCTATCCGTGAGCGGTGTGGTGCCCGGCATGTCGGAGGGCCTCAAGATGATGAAACCCGGCGGCCGATACCGCCTGGTGATACCGTCGGACCTCGGATATGGCAACCGCGGCATACGCGGCGTGATACCGGGCGGCGCGGCACTCGACTTTACGGTTGAGCTCGTCGGCATAAAGCCCTCGGGACAACAGTGACAACCATTAACAAATTCATATACACACAAAAAAGACAATGAAAAAGATTGTTTTGGCTTGCGGAGTTGCCGCAGCTATCCTCGGAGTGACCTCGAGCTGCTCCAAGACATCTTCGAGCGCAGGCGACAGCGCCTTCAGCGACTCGCTCTCGACCTATCTCGGCGAAAGCCAGGGCTATCGTCTGGCATCAGACTACAACACCCAACTCGGCGACGAGGAGAAGTCCAAGATGAAGAAAGACGACATCCTGCGCGGTCTCAAGCAGGTGATCATGACCGATACCACCCAGCAGGGCTATCTGACAGGTCTGTCGCTCGGCCTTCAGGTTGCCGGACAGCTGATGCGCTACGAGCAGGCCGGTGTCGAGGTTAACCGCGCCAAGGTCTACGAGGCATACGCCAAGGCATTCATGGCAGACTCCGTGAGCATGGAGGAGCTGCGCGAGTCGCAGGCCGTATTCCAGACCCTGGCCCAGCAGGCCCAGCAGAAGATGATGGAATACTATGAGGCTCAGGAGGCTGCTGCACGCGAGGCCAAGATGAACTCGCCCGAGGCCCAGGAGAACGGCAAGGCCGGAGAGGCTTATATCAAGGAAGCCAAGGAGAAGGATCCCTCTATCGTAGTCACCGAGTCGGGTCTGGCCTATAAGGTCATCACCGAGGGTACAGGCGAGGCTGTAGGCAAGAACGGCCAGGCCACCGTCAAGTATAAGGGTCAGCTCGTCGACGGAACCGTGTTCGACAGCAACGACCAGGGCGTCAAGTTCAGCCCCCGCAACGTGGTTCCCGGCTTTGGCGAAGGCCTCTCGATGATGAAGAAGGGCTCGCACTACGTGCTCATGATTCCCGGCAACCTCGCATACGGTGCTGATGGCGCACCCCAGGCCGGCATCGGCCCCAACGCCACCCTCATCTTTGATGTAGAGGTTACAGACGTAGAGCCCGGCAAGTAAGCCCCCTGCCGAAAGGACATAGAAAATAATTTCCCCGCGTGGCCGTCAATGATTTGGCCACTCGGGGAGTTTTTTTTATATTTGCAGGGTGAACCTCTTCCACCCCGTGGTTGTATTCACTGATAGACACAAACCATAAAGATTATGCGACACATATTCCTATCCCTGATGCTGGTGCTCGGCGGCGCGCTGGCCGCATCGGCCAAAGGGCAGATAACCTTTGAGCGCGAGAAGGCCGATTTCGGCACAGTCAAGGCATCGGGGGGCACCGTGACAATGACATACCCCTTCACCAACACAGGCGACGAGCCCGTTGGGATAGTCACGGTGACCAACGGCGGCTGCGGCTGCACCAAGCCCGAGTTCCCCCAGAAACCCGTAAAGCCGGGCGAGAAGGGTGAGATTGTCGTGAGGTTCAACCCCTCGACATTCCGCGGCGAGGTCAACAGGGTGGTCAAGGTGCAGACCAGTTCGCAGAAAAAACGTGTCAAGCTCACATTCTCGGGCGTAGTAGTGCCCTGACAGTCAACAGACAGACCGGATTTCTCATGTTTCAACGTCTCATAGCCATATTCCTTCTCGCGACTGCCGCTGTCACAGCCCGTGCAGACGGCGAATGGACCGAGAAGACTCACGATTTCGGTGCCTTTGACGAGGAGATGGGCACCGTCTATTGCCGCTTCGGGCTCGTCAACACCGGCACAGAGCCGCTGGCCATACTCAGCGCCAGGGCCAACTGCGGGTGCACCAGGCCCGAGTATTCAAACGACCCCGTCAATCCGGGTGACACCATCTGGCTCAAGGTCGGATTCGACCCCAAGGGGCGCCCCGGCAAGTTCCAGAAGCAGATTACCGTAGACTGCTCGTCGGCCCCCGTGCGCACGCGCCTCACCATCCGCGGCACGGTGATAGGGTCGGGCAACACGCTGCGCTCGCGCTTTCCGGTCGAGGCCGGGCCCGTTAGGATGCGCACGCGCACCATCCCCTACGGCAAGGTGCTCAAGGGCACGTCGCCGGGCCAGTATGTCGAGGCATACAACGCCTCGCCGGACACCATACGTCCCAAGTTGCTTCATAGCCCCAAGTATATCAACGTGATAGTGCAGCCCGCGGCGGTGGCTCCGGGCGAGCAGTTCATACTCTCGACCATATTCCACACAGACGCCACGCGCGAATGGGGCATAGTGACCGACTCGATCGTCATGCAGCCCGACGCCACGGCATCATCGCAGCCTGTCACCATCGAGACCGTGGCCATAGTGAGCGAGGACTTCTCCAAGCTCACTGACGCCGAGCGCGCCAAGGCTCCCCTCATCGACACCTCCGTCACGGCGATAGACCTTGAGAAGGTGAGCCGCTCGGACAAGCCGTCGACCCACCGTTTCGACATCTCCAACCTTGGCAAGAGTCCCCTGATAATAAGGCGCATATCGTGCAGCGACCCGGCGGTAGACGTGTCGGTCAAGGACACGCGTGTCAAGCCCGGCAAGAAGGTGCCCGTCACCGTGAGGGTAGACCCCTCGAAGATAGGGCGCACCGAACTGCTCAACGCCCGCATCAACATCATTGCCAACGACCCCGAACACCCCTCGACCATGGTGCGTGTGGTGGGCGAGGTCACCGAACCCTAAATCACACCCAAGCCATGCAGCATCCCGAAAACTCAGAAGATTTCGCAGGCCTCACCGTCAACTCGGGCGTGAGCCAGCCACCCATAGTCAACCCCTACCTGCGGCGCCGCAAGCGCCAGGCCCTCCCCACTCCCGGCGAGATGGTCGAGGGCATCCTCAAGGGGGATGTCACAATGCTGTCGCGTGCCGTCACGCTGGTCGAGAGCCTTGTGCCCGCACATCAGGTGCTGGCCCAGGAGGTGATAGAGAAATGTCTCCCCCACTCCGGGCGCTCGCGCCGCATCGGTATCACAGGGGTGCCTGGTGCGGGCAAGAGTACCTCGATAGATGTGTTCGGACTGCATGTGCTCAAGCGCGGCGGTAAGCTGGCCGTGCTGGCCATAGACCCGTCGAGCGAGCGCACCAAGGGGAGCATCCTCGGCGACAAGACACGCATGGAGAAGCTGTCGGTGCATCCCGATGCCTTCATCCGCCCTTCCCCCTCGGCGGGGTCGCTCGGCGGCGTGGCTCGCAAGACCCGCGAGACCATAGTGCTGTGCGAGGCTGCGGGCTATGACAACATATTTGTCGAGACCGTCGGCGTGGGTCAGAGCGAGACCGCCGTCCACTCGATGGTAGACTTCTTCCTGCTCATCCAGCTCGCGGGCACGGGCGACGAGCTGCAGGGCATCAAGCGCGGCATCATGGAGATGGCCGACGGCATCGTCATCAACAAGGCCGACGGCGACAACATACCCCGCGCGCAGCTTGCCCAGGCGCAGTTCCGCAACGCCCTCCACCTCTTCCCCACCCCTGCCTCGGGCTGGACCCCCGAGGTGTTGACCTATTCGGGTTACTATGAGCTGGGCATCGCCGAGGTGTGGGACATGATAGACCGCTATTTCGGATTTGTCATGGAAAACGGTTACTTTGAGCGGCGCCGTGCAGAACAGGCCCGCTGGTGGATGTACGAGACCATCAACGAGCAGCTCAGGGCCAATTTCTACAATAACCCCGAGATAGAGAAGCTGCTGGCCGAGAAGGAGATACGTGTCCTCGGCAACCAGCAGAGCTCGTTCACCGCGGCCAAGGATGTCCTTGACCGTTATTACGCGCTCAGATGAACCTGCTGAGGCGCATAGTGGGATTTTATGTCGAGGGATTCCGCTCGATGACCGTCGGGCGACGCCTGTGGGCACTCATCCTCGTCAAGCTCGCGTTCATATTCCTGGTGATGAAGCTCTTCTTCTTTCCCGACATACTCGAGCGCGACTACCCCGACGACGCCTCCCGCGCCGGTGCCGTCCGCCATACCCTCATAGACAGGAGTCGATAAGACAGACCTAAGACATAAAGAGATTCACATGAGCCTTACCTTGAACTTATATCATATCGTCATCAGCACTAAATACCGCAGGATGACCATAAATCCCGAGCATGAGCGAGACCTCTATCGGTATCTGTGGAGTCTCCTTGATGGCCGTAAGTGCAAGCTGCTCCGCATGGGTGGCATTGCGAACCATGTGCATATCCTGGCCGACCTGCATCCTACGGTTAGTCTGGCCGCAATAGCGGGCGAGCTCAAGCGCAAGAGCAGTCTGTGGATGAAGCGGTCGGGTCTCTTTCCCATCTTCGAGGGTTGGGGCGAGGATTATTTCGGTGTTTCGAAGTCATCGGGAGACAGAGATGTGCTCATCAATTATATCAAGAATCAGAAAGAACATCATAAAAATACTTGTTTCGAAGAGGAATACCGCCGTCTCGTCGAGGGCTCAGGCCGTCAATGGGACGACAGGTTCCTCACATGACCCACGGGTGCATCCACCATGACAACGTCCCCTCCGGGGACTGGTTGTGGTTGGTGGCATCCCGATTCCCCCGCATTGGCATGCGGGGGCTAACCGAGAGAGCGTCCCCCTGCGGGGGACTATGGGAAGACCGGTTCCCGCAGGGGACGCCATCATAGTTAGCCACCGCAATAGCTTGCGGTGTCGGCGGGATTGTGGTTGTGGCGGATTCGCTGTTGTAGCGGATTCACGATCGCGGCGGGTTCGCGGTTGCCACCTCCATCGTGTAGTCTCCCGCAGGGGGACGCCATCACGGTTATCCCCCGCATGCCAATGCGGGGGTTGCAGGGGCTTGGGACACCCCCACCCGGAGTCCCCGGCGGGGACGATATTATGGTTGCTCAATCTCCCCTCTTCTGGGGTACGATATTATGAAACAATAATTTAATCTTCACAATATGCAAGACCTGATTACAGTAGTCGACTGGTCGCGGTGGCAGTTTGCGCTCACTGCGATGTATCACTGGCTGTTTGTGCCTCTGACGCTCGGCCTGAGTGTGATTGTCGGTATAATGGAGACAATCTATTACCGTACACGCTCTGCAAAGTGGCTGGCCACCACCAAGTTCTGGATGACCCTCTTCGGCATCAACTTTGCCATAGGCGTGGCCACCGGCATCATCCTCGAGTTTGAGTTCGGCACCAACTGGAGCAATTACTCATGGTTCGTGGGCGACATCTTCGGAGCTCCGCTCGCCATCGAGGGTCTGCTGGCGTTCTTCATGGAATCCACTTTCATCGCTATCATGTTCTTCGGGTGGAAGAAGGTCTCTCCCGGCTTCCATCTTGCCTCGACATGGCTCACCGCCATCGGTGCCTCAATCTCGGCGCTGTGGATTCTGGTGGCCAACGCATGGATGCAATATCCTGTGGGTATGGAGTTTGACCCCGAGCAGATGCGCAATGTCATGGACGATTTCTGGGCCGTGGCCTGTTCGCCCGTAGCGGTACACAAGTTCTTCCACGCCGTATTTGACGGCTGGGTACTCGCCTCGGTGTTCGTGTGCGGTGTCAGCGCGTGGCTGCTGATGAAAGGGCGTCGCCGCGAGATGGCCCTTGACTCGATAAAGATTGCCGGATGGCTCGGTGTCGCAGGTATGCTGCTGACCCTGTGGAGCGGCCACAGCTCGGCTGTAGATGTTGCCCGCGTGCAGCCTATGAAGCTGGCCGCCATGGAGGGCCTTTATGACGGCTCGGAGGGTGCCGAGCTGGTGGCCTTCGGCATACTTGACCCCGCGAAAGAGCGTATCGACAGCCGGGATCCCTTCTATTTCAAGGTGGCTATCCCCTATGGACTCAGCATACTGGCCAATATGGATCCGCACTCGTTCGTGCCCGGAATTAACGACCTGATAGAGGGTCGCGGATATGATGCCGCAGGCAATGAGGTGAACACCGTGAGCTATGCCGAGCGCATAGAGCGCGGACTCCTGTCGCACGAGGCCCTGCGCGAGTTTGACAAGGCATACGCCGGGGGCGACGAGGCCGCAATGGCTGCCGCCAATGTCGGAATCAAGGAGAACTATCAGTATTTCGGCTACGGATACCTCGACTCGCCCGAGGAGGCTGTGCCCCCTGTAGGGATGACCTTCTATTCGTTCCATATCATGGTCCTTGCCGGAGGCTATCTGCTGCTGTTCCTGTGCGTGGCGCTCTGGGCCGTATACAAGCGCCGCTCGCTGTGGGAGGCCCGCTGGTGGCAGTGGGTGTCGATACTCTCCGTGGCCGTGGTGTGGATATGCTCGGAGGCCGGATGGGTCACCGCCGAGGTGGGACGCCAGCCCTGGATAATCCAGGACATCATGCCCACACGCGCCGCCATATCAGGCATCTCGGCAGGGTCGGTGATGCTGACCTTCTGGCTCTTTGCCGCCGTCTTCACAGCACTGCTGGTGGCCGAAATGACTATCATGTTCAAACAAATCAACAAGAAGGAGGAGGACTGACCTATGGAACTTGCAACTCTTCAACAATACTGGTGGCTGCTTATCTCGGTGCTCGGCGCCGTGCTCGTGTTCATGCTCTTCGTGCAGGGTGGCCAGACATTCCTTTTCAGCGAGTTTGACGGCTCTGAAGACCAGGACAAGATGATTTCGTCGCTCGGCCACAAGTGGGAGCTGACCTTCACCACCCTCGTGGTGTTCGGCGGAGCGTTCTTCGCTTCGTTCCCGCTGTTCTACTCGACCAGCTTCGGGGGCGCCTACTGGCTGTGGATGCTGATACTGCTCAGTTTCGTGCTGCAGGCGGTCAGCTATGAGTTCCGCTCAAAGCCGGGCAATATCTTCGGCCGACGCACCTACGACGTCTTCCTCTTCATCAACGGCGCCGTTGGCCCGATACTGCTCGGTGTCGCAGTGGCCATGTTCTTCTTCGGGGCCGAGTTCACTGTCACGCGCCGCAATATCCTCGACGCCGGTTCGCCTGTCATCTCGCAGTGGGCTCCCACTCACGGCCTTGAGGCGATTGCCAACTGGAAGAACCTCGTGCTCGGTCTGGCCGTGTTCTTCCTGGCGCGCACACAGGCCGCGCTCTACCTGCTCAACAATCATCCCGAGATCGGGTTTCTCAACTATTTCTTCTACAAGAACCAGCGCAGGGTGCTGACCAACGGCATGGCGTTCGTGGTCTTCTTCCTCATATTCCTGGGGCTGCTCCTCACGACCGACATGTACTTCACCCTGACCGACCCCATGGTCAACCACGGACGTCCCTTCTTCTACCACCAGGAGTTCAAGTACTGGTATAATTTCTATGACATGCCCTGGGTGGCCGGGGTGTTCCTTGTCGGGACCGTCATGGTGCTCTATGCCATCTTCCGCTCGGCATACGCCGAACATTGGACCAAGGGAATCTGGTGGAGCGGCATCGGCACCATACTTGTGGTGATGAGCCTTTTCTGGATAGCCGGATTCTGCAATACGCCATATTATCCCTCGCTTCTTGATCCCAAGTCGTCGCTCACCATCTACAACAGCTCGTCGAGCCATTTCACGCTGACGGTGATGAGCTGGGTGTCGCTGATAATACCGTTTGTGATAGCGTATATCGCATACGCCTGGTATTCGATGGACAGGAAGAAATGATATAGTTGAACTATCTCACATATCTCACATAGTCTCCATACCCCTCTGCGGCCATGCTGTCGAGGGGTATGAATCGTAATGAGGCACTGTTGATGCAGTATCTCAGGCCTCCCCGGTCGCGCGGGCCGTCGTCGAACACATGGCCCAGGTGTGCGTCGCCATCGCCGCTACGCACCTCGGTACGCACCATGCCGTGGCTGGTGTCGGTCCTCTCGGTTATCGACGAGCCGGGGATGGGGCGTGTGAAGCTCGGCCATCCGCAGCCCGACTCAAACTTGTCTGCCGAGGCGAACAGGGGTTCGCCCGTGGTGATGTCGACATATATGCCGGGGCGGTTCTCGTCCCAGTACTCGTTGTCAAACGGGGGCTCGGTGCCGTTATACTGTGTCACCTGATACTGCATCGGCGTGAGGCGGCGGCGCAGCTCGGTGTCTGTGGGACGGTGCCAGCGGTGTGCGGCATTGCGCGCCAGCTCGAAGAGCTTCGGGTCGATGTGGCAGTATCCCCCCGGGTTCTTGTCGAGATAGTCCTGATGATACTCTTCGGCAGGATAGAAATTGCGCAGCCTCTCGGCCTCTATGGCCAGTGGCGCGTCATATTGGCGCTGGAGCGAGTCGAGGGCCTTGACGATGACGGGTTTCTGCTCTTCGGCGGTATAGTAGATGCCGGTGCGGTATTGCGTGCCCCGGTCGTTGCCCTGGCGGTTGACGGATGTGGGGTCGATGGTGAGGAAATAGAGCCTGAGCAGGAATGCGAGCCCTACCCTCCCCGGGTCGTATGTCACCATCACGGCCTCGGCGGCGCCTGTCTCGCCGGTGCATACCTCCCGGTATGTCGGGTCTGGCACGCGGCTGTTGGCATAGCCGGTCTCGGTAGAGATGACGCCGTCTATCTGTTTCAGGAAATGCTGGGTGCCCCAGAAGCATCCCCCTGCCAGGCAGATGCTGTCGGTCTGTGCTGTGTGTCGGTCTGCGGTCTGCATATCGTTGAGGTTTTTGTTGTCGGCATGGCCTGTGCAGGCGGCCGTCAGGAGGAGAGCCGCCAGAGAGTAGAGGAGCTTCATATTAAAACAACCGCGCGGGAGGTCTGTTAAGTGTCGGATGATAGTTAAAATAGATTAATATTTATTAAATTTCTCACGCCCGTATGCGCTGATATGTGAGAATTGGCTATTATTTGCTATCTTTGCAGTCAGAAAGTCACGGAGGAGGCCACGGTGCTTCCTCCAATTCTTTATATAAACGTGATATGATAGACAAGCATGAAGTTGAGGCCGCAGTGGCCAAGGCCATCGAGGGCACGGACGCATTTGTCGTGAGCCTGACGGTATCGGCAGACAACGACATAGTGGTCGAGCTCGACTCGCAGACGGGTCTCGACCTGGATTTCTGCACCGAGGTGAGCCGCAAGGTCAACGAGGCTCTCGACCGCGATGTCGAGGACTACTCGCTCGAGGTCGGCACCGCGTCGCTCTCGGCGCCCTTCAAGGTTACCGCCCAGTATGAGAAGCACGTCGGCGACAACGTCGACATCCTCACCCGCGACGGACGCAAGTTCACAGGGCTGCTCACAGCCGTCGACCCCGAGGCCCGCACATTTACCGTCGAGGTGACCCGCAAGGTCAGGCTCGAAGGCGAGAAGCGTCCCCGCATGGTTGCCGAGCCCGAGACATTGGGCATGGACGATTGCCGCAGCGTGGCATATCACTTTGACTTCAAATGACAATCAGAGAGATTAATAAACCGACCCCATATCCCACATATAGACAAGCAAATGGCTAAGAAAGAGGAAGCTCCCAATATGGTGGAGCGTTTTGCCGAATTTAAGGAGCTGAAGAATATTGACAAGACCACTATGGTCAGCGTGCTTGAGGAATCGTTCCGCAACGTGCTGGCCAAGATGTTCGGTACCGACGAGAACCTTGACGTCATCATGAACCCCGACAAGGGCGACGTGCAGATATTCCAGAACCTCGAGGTAGTGCCCGACGGCGAGGTGACCAACCCCAACCTGCAGATCTCGCTGACCGATGCCCGCGCCGATGAGGACCCCGACGTCGAGATTGGCGAGGAGCATACAAAGGAGATATTCTTTGCCGATTTCGGCCGCCGTGCCATCCTCAACCTGCGCCAGACGCTGCAGTCCAAAATTCTCGACCTGCAGAAAGAGGCCATCTACTCCAAGTTCAAGGAGCTCGAGGGACAGCTTGTGAGCGGTGAGGTCTATCAGACATGGTCGCGCGAGACCCTGCTGCTCGATGTCGAGAAGAACGAGCTGCTGCTCCCCAAGAGCGAGTCTATCCCCGGCGACTATTTCCGTAAGGGCGAGACCGTGCTTGCCGTCATCTCGAGTGTCGACAACAAGAACAACAATCCCAAGATTACGGTATCGCGCATCAGCGACACATTCCTGCGCCGCCTCTTCGAGCGCGAGGTGCCCGAGATTATCGACGGCCTCATCTCCATCCAGGCCGTGGCCCGCATCCCCGGCGAGAGGGCCAAGATTGCCGTCGAGAGCTATGACGACCGCATCGACCCCGTGGGCGCATGCGTCGGCGTCAAGGGCTCGCGTATCCACGGCATCGTGCGCGAGCTCCACAACGAGAACATCGACGTAATCCACTATACATCCAATCCGTCGCTCTTCATACAGCGTGCCCTCAGCCCTGCCAAGATCTCGAGCATCCATCTCGACGAGGAGGCCAAGAAGGCCGAGGTGTTCCTGCGCCCCGAGGAGGTATCGCTCGCCATCGGCAAGGGTGGCATGAACATCAAGCTCGCCTCCATGCTCACAGGCTATGTCATCGACGTCTACCGTGACACCCCCGACCAGGTCGAGGACGACATCTACCTGGACGAGTTCAAGGACGAGATCGACGGCTGGGTCATCGACGCCCTCAAGGACATGGGCTGCGTCACCGCCCGCGAGGTGCTGCGCACTCCGCGCCAGGAGCTCATCGACAAGGCAGACCTCGAGGAGGATACCGTCGACAACATCATCGCCATACTCAAGGCCGAGTTTGACGAGGACGACGAGGCCGCACCCCAGGCGCCCGCTGCAGACGGAGAGCCCTCTGAAGAGGAGTGACCCGGCCCGGACGCTCACGTCTCACCTCTCCACCCATCACATCCACAACAAAATCATATAAAACGCCGAGCTTTCATCCCCAACTGCTTAGCACCCGAAATATATGCCGAGAATAAAGATTAGTCAAGCCGCCAAAGAATTCAATGTCTCGATCCCGACCGTGGTCGAGCAGTTGCAGAAAAAAGGCATCTCTGTGGATGCCAACCCCAACACACGCATCGACGAGAAAGCATACGACATTCTTGTCTCAGCCTTCCAGCCCGACCGCAACGAGAAGGCCAAGGTGGACAGCATCCGCCGTGACAAGGAGAAGACATCCGCGACCTCACCGAAGGAGCCCGCACAGGCCACGACCGAGGGCGACGCGCATGTGCGCGCCGCCGGGCCGCGTGTCATCGGCAAGATTGAACTTGACGCGCATAACAATCCGGTGAAGGCCGAGCCCAAGCCGGAGCCTAAACCCGAGCCCAAGCCGGAACCCAAACCCGAGCCCAAGCCGGAACCTAAACCCGAGCCCAAGCCGGAACCCAAACCCGAGCCCAAGCCGGAACCCAAACCCGAGCCCAAGCCGGAACCCAAATCCGAGCCCAAGCCGGAGCCTAAACCCGAGCCCAAGCCGGAGCCTAAACCCGAGCCCAAGCCGGAGCCCAAACCTGAGTCCAAGCCGGAGCCCAAACCCGAGCCTAAAGAGGCTCCCGCCGCTCCCGCAGAGCCTGAGGTATTCCGCTATAATACAGATACCCAGGTGGCAGGTCCCAAGGTAATCGGCCACATAGACCTCTCGGCCCTGAACCAGTCAACCCGTCCCAAGAAGAAGGGTAAGGATGACCATCGCCGGGGCGGTCAGAATGCCGCACAAGGTGGTGCGTCGGCTCAGCCGGGACAGCGCAAGAAGCGTCAGCGCATCGGTGGCAAGGAGAAGATTGACATCGAGAAGGCCGGAAACCAGGCTTCGGGTCCCGAGGCAGGTCAGGGCGGCAACAACGGCCACGGCCGCTCGGGCGAAGGCAACCGCCGTGGCGGCGAGAACCGTCGTGGCGGCGACAAGCCCAAGAAAGAGCGCAATCCGCGTCCCGTGCACACAGAGGTGAGTGAGGAGGATGTGCAGAAGCAGGTCAAGGAGACACTTGCCCGCCTGACCCAGAAGGACAAGGGCCAGAAGAAGGGTGCCAAGTGGCGCAAGGAGAAGCGCGAGGCATTCGCATCGCATGCCCGCGAGGCTGCCGCCGAGGCCGCTGCCGAGAGCAAGGTGCTGCAGATCACCGAGTTCGTGACCGCCAACGACCTTGCCGTGATGATGGATGTCCCCGTCAACAACGTCATCGCCACATGTATGAGCATGGGTGTGATGGTGTCTATCAACCAGCGCCTTGATGCCGAGACCATAAACATCGTGGCCGAGGAGTTTGGCTTCCAGACCGAATATGTGTCGGCCGAGGTAGTCGAGGCAATCGGTCAGGAAGAGGCTGATACCGAGGAGGATCTGGTGACCCGTCCGCCGATTGTGACCGTCATGGGCCACGTCGACCACGGCAAGACATCGCTCCTCGACTATATCCGCAACGCCAACGTGATCGCCGGCGAGGCCGGTGGCATCACGCAGCATATCGGCGCATATAACGTCGCACTGCCCGACGGACGACATATCACCTTCCTCGATACCCCGGGTCACGAGGCGTTTACCGCCATGCGTGCCCGCGGCGCCAAGGTCACAGACCTCTGTATCATCATCGTCGCCGCCGACGACAACGTGATGCCCCAGACAGTCGAGGCTATCAATCACGCATCGGCAGCCGGTGTGCCCATCGTATTCGCCATCAACAAGATAGATAAGCCTGCGGCTAATCCTGACAAAATCAAGGAGGAGCTGGCCCAGATGAACTATCTCGTCGAGGAATGGGGCGGCAAGTATCAGAGCCAGGACATCTCGGCCAAGAAGGGCATAGGTGTCGACGAGCTGATGGAGAAGGTGCTTCTCGAGGCCGAGATGCTCGACCTCAAGGCCAACCCCGACCGCAAGGCAACAGGCTCTATCATCGAGTCGTCGCTTGACAAGGGTCGCGGCTATGTGGCCACCATTCTCGTGCAGAACGGCACGCTCCGTGTGGGCGACGTAATCCTTGCCGGAACACATTTCGGCAGGGTCAAAGCCATGTTCAACGAGCGCAACCAGCGCATCAAGGAGGCCGGTCCCGCCGAGCCTGCCCTCATACTCGGCCTGAATGGCGCCCCGACGGCAGGTGATACATTCAATGTGATGGACACCGAGCAGGAGGCCCGCGAGATAGCCTCGAAGCGCGAACAGCTGCAGCGCGAGCTGGGCCTGCGCACCGCCAAGCGTACCACCCTCGAGGAGATTGGACGCCGCCGTGCCATCGGCAACTTCCACGAGCTCAACATCATCGTCAAGGGCGACGTCGACGGCTCTATCGAGGCCCTCTCCGACTCGCTCATCAAGCTCTCGACCGAGGAGGTCAAGGTCAACGTGCTCCACAAGGCTGTGGGCGCAATCTCGGAGAGCGATGTCACGCTGGCCGCCGCATCAGACGCCATCATCATCGGCTTCCAGGTGCGTCCCTCGCTGGCCGCACGCCGTGCCGCCGAGCGCGACGGTGTGGAGATTCGCCTCTATTCGGTCATCTACCAGGCCATCGAGGAGGTCAAGGACGCCATGGAGGGTATGCTCGCTCCCGAAATCAAGGAGGAGGTCATCGGTACCGCCGAGGTGCTCCAGACATTCAAGATATCCAAGGTCGGCACCATCGCCGGAGCCATCGTGCGCGAGGGCCGCATCAAGCGCGGCTGCAAGGTGCGCCTGATTCGCGACGGCATCGTGCGCTATACCGGCGAGCTGGGCTCGCTCAAGCGTATGAAGGACGACGTCAAGGAGGTCACCTCGGGCTATGACTGCGGTCTCTCGATTGCCGGATACAACGACATCGAGGAGGGCGACATCATCGAGGCATACGAGGAGGTAGAGGTTAAGAAGAGCCTCTGAGAGGAGCCTTGACCATACACCTCAACATAGGATCCAATATCGGCCACCGCCACTCTGCCATAGAGCGTGCGGTGGCCGCTCTGTCTGCGGCCCTCCCTGGGCGGATGGCTGTGTCGCGCCCTGTCGAGACCCCGCCGTGGGGATACGAGTCGCCAAATCCTTTCATAAATGTCGGTGTGCGCATTGATATGCCCTCCGAAATGGCCCCTGCGGAGGTGCTGGAGGCCGTGATGACCGTCCAGCGGTCGATATCTCCCCTCTCCCACCGCGACGCGACAGGAGGCTATTGTGACCGCCTCATAGATATAGACATCATAGCCATCGACGACCTTGTGGTCGATAGTCCCCGGCTCACCCTCCCCCATCCGCGCATGCACCTTCGCGATTTCGTCCTCATCCCACTCGCCCAGCTCGCCCCCGCCTGGCACCACCCCACCCTCCACCAGACCCCCGAGGAGATGCTGCAGGCATTAGCCGATATTCCCCGACCCCTGCGGGGCCGGGAATAGGTGGTGCCGTTCTGCCCCCAAGGCAAGCCTTGGGGCTACGTTTCTGTGCCCCGCACAAGGCGGGGCGGCAAATTCCCCTGCGAGGGTCAAATTGGGTGTGGCGTGGATTTCCCCGCACAAGGCGGGGCGACAAACACCCTGTGTTGGTCAAATTGGGTGTGGTGTGGATTCTCTCATGTGAATGTATCCGAATCTCTTTCCCGATGGCTATATTGGACGCGTGACGGATTGCCCCGCCTTGCGCGGGGAGTGGGAATGTAGCCCCAAGGCTTGCCTTGGGGTCAACACGATTCCCCTCTGAATCCGGCCCCGTAGGGGTCGGGGAATACTCAGATTGGGTCGTCGGGCAATGTCTGCGGATCACATGCAACCTCGAATCGTTTTAGAAACCATTCGAGCTCTTCGCGGAATGTCATCCTGCGATGATGTTCTTCTTGATTAAAAACATATCTCATCACGTCCTCTCTGGATGACTGTGAATAGCTGAAAGCTCCGTATCCCGCCTGCCACTCAAACCGCCCGACCGTAAGGCGATTCTCGTTTATCCATCGGCTCGAACGTGACTTTATCTCACGCACTAGGTCGGCGATTGCAATGCTTGGGGACAGTGATACCAATACATGAATATGGTCTTTTGTACCACCGACGGCCACTGGTACCGAACCTTTGCCATGGTCATTGACCAGTTTGCCGACCATAGAGTGGATGTGGAGCCGGTGGGCCTGCGGCAGTAGCCCCAGGCGATATTTGACCCCGAAGACAAGCATGACGTAGATTTGAGAGAATGTTTTCATGGTAGGTATAGATGTATTCCCCGACCCCTGCGGGGCTGGAGAAAAAATATGCGTATTTCCCCTAAGGCTTGCCTTGGGACTACGTTTCCGGGTCCCGCGCAGGGCGGGGCTCCTATTCCCTCTCCTTTATGGCTTTTTCGAGCTGGCGGAGGCAGCGGAGTACTATGTGGCGGGGGGAGGCGACGTTGAAGCGCATGTAGCCCGACCCCTCGTCACCGAACATAGCGCCGTCGTTGAGGGCGAGGTGGGCATTGTCTACGAAGAGGCTCACCAGCTCGTCGTGCGGCAGTCCAAGGGCGCGGCAGTCGAGCCATACGAGGAAGGATGCCTCGGGCCTGACGGGCTTGATGACGGGGAGATATTCGGCAAAGAATTCCTCGACCACGCGTATGTTCTCCTCGATATAGTCCATGGCGGCCTCAAGCCAGGGCTCGCCGTGACGGTAGGCGGTCTCTGTGGCGATGGTGGCCACGAAGGTGGGCTCCGAGAACTCGTTGGCTTCCATCCAGTGGAAGAATCCGCGCTTGAGGGGCTCGGACTTTATGACAATCCATGAGCTCGACAGGCCGGGAATATTGAATGTCTTTGAGGGGGCGCCGAGCGCGATGCCCACCTCGGAGGCTGCCTCCGAGGCCTCGAGGAACGGGATATGGGGCTCTCCCCACAGCACCAGGTCACCGTGGATCTCGTCTGAGATGACCTTGACGCCATATTTCCTGGCCAGGTCTGCCACTCGCGCCAGGGTGTCGCGGCTCCACTGCAGCCCCACTGGGTTATGGGGGTTGCAGAGTATCATCATGGCCGGACGGTGGATGCGGAATTTCTCCTCGAGGTCATCGAGGTCCATCTCGTAGCCTGTGGCGGTGCGGCGCAACGGCGATGTGACGCACACGCGGCCGTTCTCCTCGATGAGGCGCCTGAAGGGGTGGTAGACGGGGGGCTGGATGAGCATCTTGTCGCCGGGGCGCGTGAAATAGTTGATGAGGAATCCTATCCCCTTGACCACACCGTTGACATAGATGAGGTCCTCGCGTCCCACATGCCAGCCGTGGCGGGTGCGCAGCCAGTCTATAATGGACTGCCAGTAGCTCTCGGGCACCGCCGAATAGCCGTAGATGGCGTGCGAGAACCTGCGGGCAAGGGCCGAGGTTATTTCGGGGGCTACGGCAAAGTCCATGTCGGCTATCCATAGGCCCTCGATGTCTTCGCGTCCGAAGAATGTGGCAAGCGCGTCGGTCTTCATGGCACCTGTGCCGCGTCGGTTTATCTCAAGGTCAAAATCGTATGTCATACAGGGTGGTATAAATATCTATGTGACCGCAAAGTTAATGAAAATTCGGCATTACCGCACCATCTGCGGGCATCTCATGGCGTAAATTTGCCTAAAAAACATGACACGCATCATCACAACTGTCTTCATCGTCCTTGCCGTGTGCTATACCGGCATCCTTGTTGCCCTCATGGCCGATCTGTGGGCCGGACTGCGCCGTTCGCGCCGCGAGGGGCGTCCCTGCACCTCAGGCGGCCTGCGGCGCACTGTCTCGAAGCTCACAAGCTATTATGCCGCACTGTTTGCGCTCACTGCTGTCGACGCCATGCTGGTGGCGGCATCTCTCGGCCTCCGGGCATGTGGAGGCGATGGCTTCCCTCCTTTCCCCTATCTCACTGTAGCCGGAAGCGCTGGTCTATGCCTGATAGAGGTGAAAAGTATCTTCGAGAGCTCCGAACACAAGGCCGACATGGCCGAGGCGATACGTGCGGCGGCCAAGTTGCTTTCTTGGTGGAAAGGACGTTAACGCATGGTCAGTGGTCTGTGAATCAATGTGTTGAATTTTGGTGAGGGTACAAAAACCAACTTTTTTTATTTTAAATTTGGAAATTAGACTTATTCACCCTAACTTTGCACTGTGACTCACAGACTACCTGACACCAGTGCTTATTAATTAACGCTGCACAACATGCTCCCCACGACAATTCGGCCCTGCAGGCCAGATTGTTATCCCCTACCCACAAGCCCGATGCGACGGCCTCACTGTTAATTCATTGATCTCCCCTTTTCATCGTACTTTTCCGTCCCCCCACCATTTATAAATCCGTCTTTTTTTTAAAGACAGCATAACTCTACACCAATCTCCTTCTTCTCAAAACGACATCATGCTCTCCCGCATGCCGGATTATGTCCGCTCTGTCGGCGTGTATCCGTACCATATCCCCGTCTAAGTCCGTCTGCATAAGCACGGACTGTGACGAAGCCACCTCTGTATCTCCCTATCTTCTTACCCTATATACTGAAAACTGAAAGAAACAGGAAGCGCAGCTTGCACTGACGCTCTGTGGAAGTCCCCGCGACAGCCGTTTCGACTGTCACGGGGACAATTCTTTTTATCTGTCTGTCAGGCCGGAAGATAGGTGAGCACGCACAAGTGTGCGGGGTCGAGTATGCTTTTTGCCGCACGTGCTACCGAAGGTGTGGTGGCGTTGCGATACCGTCCGACAATCGAGTTGACATCCTCGCCGTGCATCTCTGCCAGGGCCAGAGCCTCGGCACGCCCCAGATGGCTTATTGCCGAGAACTCTGAGTTGCTGACATAGCGGTTGACGGCGCGTGTCACCTCGTCGTCGCTCACTCCGTCGGGTGTGTCCGGGCCGGCTGTGTCGCGCAGTGCGTAGGCCTGGGCAAGCATTGCCTCGAGAGCCTCGGATGTACGGTCCTCCATCCCCTCGTTGAGCTGGGCCTTGAGCATCAGGAATCCGGCTTCCTCGCTGCCGATGATAGACGCGTCCGCCTCGGCAAACAGCGGATTGACACCTAAGAGGCGCGTATAGAAACGTGACGAGCGTCCCGATGCAAGTATGTCGGTGATGAGGTCGGCCTCGATGTACCCCTCCTCGCCATAGCCCGGCATGGGGAAGGCCGCCACAACCATGGCCCTGGGCACATCGGCGCGCACGGTGGTCTCGCGCGGTCTGTCGACGGGGGGCTCGGGCGTCCACAGGCGGGGCGCTATCTCGCGGCGCGGTATCGAGCCATACCATTTTTCGACGAGGCGGCGGCACTCCTCGGGCGTAACGTTGCCGCTCACGGCCAGGACGGCGTTGTTGGGCGCGTAATGGCTGTAGAACCAGTGCTTCACGTCGTCCATCGTCACCCGCTCTATATGGCTCACCTCTTTGCCTATCGTGGGATAACGGTAGGGGTGGGTGGTGTAGAGCATCTCGCGCAGACGGTGCGAGAGGTCGCCGTACGGACGGTTCAGGTGCGTCTGCTTGAACTCCTCGATTACCACCGACCGCTGTACCTCGAGACTCTGTGGCGAGAGTGCGAGGCCCAGCATACGGTCTGACTCGAGCCACAGCAGCGTCTCGAAATTCACAGCCGGTGCGACATCATAGAAATTGGTGAAATCGCAGCTTGTCGAGGCATTGTTTATGCCCCCGGCACGTTCCATCTCGGCGTCAAAGTCGGGGATATGTGCTGAGCCGCCGAACATCAGATGCTCGAACAGGTGGGCCAGTCCTGTCAGCGAGGCATCCTCGTCGCGCGAGCCTACGTCATACAGGGTGTCTACCGCCACCATGGCGGTAGAGGGGTCATAGTTGTGAATCACCCTGAGACCGTTGTCGAGAGTGAAGCGGGTATAGTCTATCATGGCGGCAAGTAAGATTCTATTGCTGGAAAATGCTGTCAAAGTTAGCCAAAATTTCGCTAAAAACACCTGGAGTTGCCATATTTTTGACAAAAAGTCCTCATTATGAGAAGCGAGAGCCGAAAAAACGTCCCAAACATTTGCAAATATCCGATAAATGTATGTAAATTTGCAAATCTACAAATTGTTACCTGTCACGGCAATTCCCATCAGTTCTTGCAGCACAGCAGCAAAAAGAATCAACTCTAATATATCAACCCTTAATTCCATCATCCCAAATGAAGACCCTCGTCGAAAAGATTTCAGCCGGTTTCGAAGTATTCGCAAAGGACGCTGCCTCGCAGGCAGAGAGCGGCAACAAGGCCGCAGGCGCACGTGCCCGCAAGGCATCACTTGAGCTTGAGAAGCTCCTCAAGCAGTTCCGCAAGGACTCTATCGCTGCTGCAAAATAAGCAGGAATCCGTCACAGACCATCATCACACCGCGCCCGCCGGACCAACCGTCCCCGGGCGCGGTCTGTCGTCTAATTAGGAATGAGAAATTAGGAATTAGGAATGAGACGAACTTAATTCCTAATTTCTCATACCTAATTCCTCATTATTTGATCAGTTTAATAAGGCGGACGAGGAGGTAGGCGGCGCCCATGACGAGGACAATGAGGGCCGAGCATGGCACCTCGATGACGGTGGCGAGGAAGAGGCCTCCCACCGAGCAGAGCAGCGAGATGAGGATGCTGAGGCGCATAATGCTGCCGAAGCGGCGGGCGAATACCTCGGCGGTCATCTGCGGGAGGGCCAGCATCGACATCAGCAGCATCACACCGACAAGCCTGATGGTGAGCACGATGCACACGGCGGTCAGCACGGTCATCACCGTGGAGATGAATGTGACGGGGAGCCTGCGCACGCGGGCAAAATCGGGGTCGAAGGCGCAGATGACAATCCTGTCGTAGAGTGCGGCCATGAAGGCGATGAGCACGACGGTGAAGATGCCGAACATCCACAGGTCGGCACGCGAGATGGTGAGGATGTTGCCGAAAAGGAAGGCGTTGAGCTCGGGCACATAACCCGGCGTGAGGAATATGAACAGTGTGCCCACAGCCATGCCGAGGGCCCAGATGACGGCGATGGCCGAGTCCTCGCGCACGCGGTGGCGCGACGACATCCACTGCACGCCCAGCGACGAGCCGACGGCAAACAGGGCCGCGGTGGCCACGGGGCTGATGCCGAGCCAGTAGCCGAGGCCGAGACCTCCGAAGCAGGCGTGGGTGACGCCGCCCGAGATTGAGACGAGGCGGCGCGACACGATATAGGTGCCTATGATGGCCGATGCCACGCTCAGCAGAAGCACCCCTATGAGTGCGTTGACAAAGAATCCGTATCCGAGCATACCTGTGTCCGTCATCCCTTGTCCTCCTCGCAAAGCATTATCCACTCGTCGCGCAGAGGGTCGGGGAGGGCCACTCCGCGGCGCGTCAGCGAGGCTCCCCACGGGAATACGTCAGAGGGTATGAGGGTGTAGAGCACGTTGCGGAACTCCTCGACCTCCTCGTCGGTATATGTGGCGGGATCGTGTCCGGCAAAGCGGTCAAGCTCCTCGTCGTCGAAATAGTCGGGCCCCTCGACCGAGGCGGCCTGTTTCTCGCATACGGCATGGAGGCCGCAGCACTCGCTGGTCTCAGGCTCGGGAGAGGGCGGGGCAGGGGTGCCCCCGTCGGCCGGGTCGGGACGGTGGGTGAGCCGCAGCACGATGCCTGTGGCTATGGTGACGGCCAGTATGATGAGCGCGCCTGTCATGACTCGGGCTGAGGGTCGGGTGTCACCGAGGGGTCGAGCAGTGTGAAGCCCGCGCTCTCGAACTGAGTCCAGAACTCGGGATATGACTTGCTCACGACCTCGGGGTTGTTGATGATGATGCCGGGCATATAGAGGGCCACCGGGGCGAGGCACATGGCCATGCGGTGGTCGTCGTATGTGTCGAACACCGGGAGCTCGGTGACGGGACGGCGCCGTCCGTCCCATTCCATGAAGCCCGGGGCGGGTATCTCTATGCCGACCCCGATCTTGGCCAGCTCGCGGCGCAGTGCCTCCACGCGGTCGGTCTCCTTGATGGCGAGGGTACCCAGTCCGCTGAACCTGAAGGGGATGCCGAGCATGGCGCAGGTCACGGTGACGCATTGTGCCAGGTCGGGGCAGTCCGAGAAGTCTATCACCGCCCTCGCGTCGGGGTCGGGATTGGCCGTGAGCTCAGGCACACCCTCGTCACCCTCGGCCTCGGTGACCACACCCAGGCGGCTGTAGATGTCGGCCAGGCGGCTGTCTCCCTGCACCGAATCATGCACGGCGAGGTTGTCGATGGTGATGATTCCTGCCGCAAGGGCCTCGGTCTCATACCACACGGCGGCACCGCTCCAGTCACCCTCGATGGGACGCGGGTCGGCGGGGAGGGTGTAGGTGCCGTGGGGCACCGTCACGGTGTCGGGCGTGAGCTCGGACTCGATTCCGGCATCCTCCATCATGCGGAGGGTCATGCGGATGTAGGGCTTCGAGGCAATCTCGCCCCTGAGGTTGAGGCGCAGGCCGCGGGCCATGAGCGGCGCCACCATGAGGAGGGCCGATATATATTGCGAGCTCACCGAGGCGTCGATGTCGAGCGTGCCCCCCTCGAGGGCCTTGCCGCGTATCAGCAGGGGCGGGAACCCCTCTTCGCCTTCATACTCTATGTCGGCGCCGAGTGTGCGCAGGGCCTCGACGAGTGTCCCTATGGGACGCTGGCGCATGCGCTCCGAGCCGTCGAGCCTCACGGGGAGATGTCCCGGACGGGCGGCATAATAGGCTGTGAGGAAGCGCATGGTGGTGCCGGCGGCCCCGACATTGATGTCTGTGGCCGTGGGGGCTGAGAGGGCCTTGACGAGCGCGTCGGTGTCGTCGCACCGAGAGACGGGCGAGGGGAGGGGTGCCCCCTCGGTGAGGGCACTGATGACGAGGGCGCGGGCGCTCATGCTCTTCGAGAGGGGGAGCGTGACACGGGCCTCGAGGAAATCTTCGGGTGGCAGTATGCGGATGGCCATTGCTTGTGCTGTGGATTGGATATGGTTCAGAGCTCCCTGAACGATGTGACTATGGTGTTGGTGGCGCCGCGCCAGGGTATGGTGCCGTAGTAGCGCTTGACGGTCAGCTCGACCGGGCGTCCCGTGCCCTGGAGGGCCTGCAGGGCGCGTCCCAGCGAGTCGTCGGGTATCGAGAACACCACGTCGCGCTGATAGAGGTGCTCCTTGTCGACAAGGCGGCTCTGCGATATCATCTCCCCCTCGAAGGTCTTGTAGACGATGCCTCGCTTCTCGACATTGGTGATGAACCCTGTCACCTTGCTCTCGGTGGTGTGGGGCACGAAATAGCGTATGTAGAAGGCTCCGGCCAGCACGGCGAACAGCACCAGGAACACCCACCACATGGTGCGCCGCCAGCGGCTGCGTCGCCGACGGGGCCTGGCGGGAGGGTCGGGGGTCACCCCCGGGGTGCCGTTGAAGTCGAAGTTCCTCTCGGTCTGCTCGCGGGGCGTGTCGGGAGTGTCCGTGACGGGGGCGTCTCCGGCGCCGGGCTGAGGGGTTGAGGCGGTGTTGTCGTTCTCCTCACTGAAATCGTGGAGGAAATAGTCGTCAGAGTCGTCTATGAGCTTCATTTCTTCTTGTTTGTGAGGGCTATCCAACCGAATGTGAAGAGGCCCAGGATGATGAGGAAAAGTGTCTGTGTGCCCATGAGCATGTTGGCGAAGGCCGCACAGTATTGGTAGTCAAGGCCGGGAATACCCGCCGAGTAGAACGACAGGCCGAATATCAGCGCCCACTGGTAGGGGCCGATGCCGCCGTTCGAGGGGACAGCCATCGAGATGCTCGACAGCACGAAGCATACCATCAGGGCGCGCAGCCCGTAGAGGCCGAGCACATCGGCCGTGAGCGGGAACGACTGGAAGGCAAACCACATCGAGGCGATATATGAGCCCCATATTGCGGCGGTCAGCAGCAGCCAGCGCCCCTTGCCGGGCATCGTGGCCAGTACGGCGAATCCTTTCCAGAGTCCGCGCCAGATGTTCTTGATCTTCACCACGAGCCAGTGCCGGGGAAAGCGCATGAAGAGCGCCACTGCCGCGACGGTGCACGCGGCAACCACACCCCACAGCACGGGCGAGGTCACGAGGGCCGTGAGCGACTCCAGCTTACCGGGATCCTGCCTGAGATAGGATGAGAGGTGGCTTCCGGCAAACGTGAACGTGAGCAGCGTGAGCAGCCCCACGCACACCGTGTCGGCCAGACGGTCGGCCACCATCGACCCGAACACCTGCGTGAACGGCGCCTTCTCGCGCCGTGCCACGAACCCGCACCGCCACACCTCGCCGAGACGGGGCAGCACGAGGTTGACCGAATATGTGCCGAAGATGCTCAGTGACAGCTCCCATAGCCCGGCCTTTATGCCCAGGGCGCGGAGCTGTATCCGCCACCGGGCAGCGCGCGCAACCTGGGCGCAGAGCGCCAGGGCGAGGTTGCCCCACATCCAGCGGAAATCGCACTGCGTGCGCACGGTGTGCCACATCTCGCGCAGGTCCATGTCCCTGAGCAGCAGCCAGCACAGGCCGATGCTGATGACCAGGGGCACGATATATTTGAGCAGTATGCCCACACGTTTTGAGGCTGTTGCGTTCATATTGTCATCACAGATACGGGTTGTTCGAGCCGCGGCGCACCCCGGTACCCCTCGTGGAGCCTCCGAGGCCGTTGTTTCGGGTGGCGTCGCGCATGAACGGGTCGTCAAAGAACTCGTCCTCTTCCTCCTCCTCTGGAGTGGTCTCATCGCGCTCGCCCTTCTTGCGCTTGGGCTTGTTGGTCTTGATATCCTGGGGTTTCTGCATGTCTACGGGGAGCTCGTTGATGTTCCAGTCCTGCTCCATGTCCCAGTTCTTCTTCAGGTTTATCTTGCGGGGGTAGTAATATACCTCCTCGGGCTGTATCGAGTCGGCCACCGAGCCCGTGGTCCATTTGCCGTCGCCGTTGGCGTCGATGAACAGCCTCGCATAGTATGCGCCCGGATTGATATACTCTATCAGCACATTGTCACCCTTGGCCGGAGTGGAGATGACCGGCTTGTCACCCTGCAGCAGCTCGACCACGGCCTTGCGTCCGTCGAGTCCCGAGAGGTTGAACGCGAGGGTCGAGTACTCGGCCCTCGCCTTGGTGTTCAGCTCCTGCTGTATCTGCTTGTTGTGGTTGCCGAAAACGTCTGTCACCGCCGCCGAGTCTATGGTGATGCGGTATTTTGTGGCCTCCTCCCACTCGTATGGCGCGACGTAGACCATCGGCCTCAGCGGCTCGGCGCGGGTCAGCCTCGGCGCGGCCACGGGATACCACACCGAGTCTACCTCCATTTCCATCCTCACCCCTGTTGAGTCTATCGAGGCGATCGGCGTAGGCGACTTGAACACCATCGGCTTGTTGAGGTCCTGTGACGAGCTGCCCGACAGCTTGAAGTCGAGATACTTGATCTCGGGCGCCTCGGGGCGCAGCCACTCGGTGGTGTCCTCACCCTCGGCGCGCAGCTTTATGTTGCGCTCGCGTATCGACTCGTTGCGCTTCTCGATGTCGGCCAGCTCCTTGGCACGGCGCTCGGCAGCCTTCTCGGCCTCCTGTGTGCGGCGCTTCTTGGTCAGGTTGCCGCGCAGCAGAAACTTGAGCGTGTCGGTCTTCTCAGACAGCTCGCCCAGCGTGTCGGTGCGCAGGTAGCGCGTCTCGATGAACAGCGAGTCGAGGTCCGAGAGAGTCGAGTCTGTTATCCAGTATGTCAGCGAGTCCAGCCCCGCCGAGGCGTCGAGCGACGTCCACAGGCTTATGTCATCTCCAGCACGGTGGGTGTTGACCAGACGCATCCTCGGCAGCGAGTCGGCCTTTGTGCCGAAATTGAGCGTTATCTGGTTGAGGGACGGGCGCTTGTAATCCTTGAGATACTGCGCCGAATACCCCTCGTTGAACCACGTCAGCAGCACGTCGTCGGGGAGGAAGCGTGTGGCCCCGCGCGTCACCATCGAGTCGCGCTCGCCCGACGCGCTCACCAGCGTGTCCGTCACCGTCATCGGCTCGCTCGTTGGCGACACTGTGACGTCATAGAACGCGATGTCCTCCGACCTGTCCCAGTGATAGTCGCGGTTCACGTCGTTGATGGCGAATATGCGGTAGACCCCCTCCTTGAGGTTGCGCAGCGTGAACTGCCCGAGTTGGTTGGTCTTGGTGATGCGCTCGAAGGGCAGGGTGGTCAGCGCCGTGTCAGACAGGTTTGAGTAGACTCCCACAAGCATACCTTGAGCGGGCTCGAGCGTACGCGCCTCGAAGACCATCCCCGAGATGCGCAGGGTGTCTATCGAGTCGCCCGTCGCAAAGTCGAGCGCCAGCCCGTCGAGCACATTCCCCTCGTTGAGGTCCTTGATGGCATCCGAGAAATCTATGGTGTATGTGGTGTTGGGAATCAGCGTGTCGCGCAGCTCGACGGTGACGCGCCGTCCCACGGTGGATATCGCCGGGGTGGTGCGCTGGGCCGGAGATACCACAATCTTATTCATGGCGTCGTCGAGGGCGATGTTCTCGTCGAACGTCACCGTCACCTTGTTACCCTTCACTCTCAGCTGTCCCATCGCGGGATTCGAGCTCACGTATGCAGGGGGCGTCTCGTCGCGCGGGCCACCCTCGGGGCGTCCCATATTGGCGCATGCCACCGTCATCACGGCGGCAATCACGACCAGAAGCAGATGCAATGGATTGAGTTTACGCATACAAAGGGTGTCGATTAACCCACAAAATTACAAAAAAAACGCAAAACCCATCCCATTGGTTGAAAAAAAGCGCCCCGAAACAATGAGAAATGTGGGACGGAATTGGACCGTCCCACATTTCTTCAGCGCTTTCTCCAATTATATATAATGAAAAGTCAGGAACACAAAATCAATTAGGAATGAGATCAATTAGGAATTAGGAATGAGAAATTAGTAATGGGCTTATCAATGAGGAATTAGGAATTAGAAATTAGGGAATCTGATTAGGAATACCAGCCTTTAACCCTTAACCTTTAACCTATACCCCTCATAACCTTATCTTCACACTCTTCCCGGCTACGGTGGCGATGTAGACACCGGGGGTGAGGGCGGGGAGGTCTACCGTATGGCCGTTGAGGGCAGAGGCCATCACGCGGCGTCCGGCAAGGTCATAGACCGCCACTGACGCACCCTCGGGCGCACCTGTCACTACAAGCGACCCGTCGACAACCCTCACGCCGACCTTGGCCCCCTCGGCAACAGTGCGGGCGATGTTCGAGTGACCGCCATTCCACTCTGTGTCGGGTTCCCCGTTGTCACCGCTCCACTGATAGGGGGTAATCTCGCCATATACCGGGCGGATGAGCTGTGCTATCCATCTTGCATGCGTACAACGGCGCAGGTCGGTGAGAAGGTCAAAATACATGCCGCAGTTCACATAATTGCGCAGCTGGAGGATGTTCTGCTCATCGCGATATTTTGCGACAGTAGACGAGGCATACTCGCCAAGACGCGTCATAATCGTTTCGGGGAGCAGACTCGACTCCATCTCAATCTCATACTTTGCCGGGAAGAACATGCGGTCACCAATGGCCATACCGACGGTGCCGTCCTCATCTACCCATGTCTGCGGATAGAGGCTGTTGTCCTTGAGGAATTCCGCAAGCTCACCGACCTCGGCATAGGTCGGCATGCGCCATCCGTTCCCCCAGTTGGCGGCTGCGGCATCATATTCGGTAGCCGTGATGTCATCGCCGAGGTACTCAACCACCCAATGGACGCCATCATAGTCCAGGAAAAACTTGTAATCGCTTTCCGCGAGGTCAGACTGGGCACTTGGCATAGTGTCACCCCAGGGATAATAATCGCCTGTCTCAAAAGGATTTGTGGCGCCAAGGTTGCAGGTGGCCCAAAGCAATCCGCTTGGCAGACCGAGGTCTACATACTCATGGCCTCCGATTTCACCGTCTGCGGCCTTTAGACTCGGCAGGGCTGCATAGGCTGTGTTCCAGAGCATCGTCCCTGAAATCACGCATGTAAGTAAAATCTTTTTCATACTAATCGGTATTGTGAAAGTTAGTATGAGCTATTTTTATGAAACCGTCACAAATTTAAAGACAAATTTTCACAAAAACAAGTTTTGGCTAAAAAAAGTAAGTGAAATTGCAAAAAAACAATGCTCTGTGCGTATATGACAAAAGAAGATTCACGGTCTAACAGTGGTTTCATAAAAATACCCATACATATACAAATGTATTCCGAGTATCAATTAGAAAGACCGTGAATCTTCTGTCATTCTATATATGTGTGTCTTTATTTTACGAACAGTCTTCCCGATTCAGACCCCGAGGTTGTCTGTACGTTGACGATATATACACCGCTCTTGCTGATGCCGAGCGACGATACAGGCACACTGACCTCATTTCCTGATACTTTAGCCGAGCCTATAAGCTCACCGTATATTCCGTAGACCGATACATTGTCAATCTGTTCGGAAGCCGAAATCTCGATATTCGCGCCACGTTCCGCAGTCTTCGACATGACTATATCATTCCCTCTTGATTTTGAGCTCGATTCATTGACAACTATTCCAGAAATGATTGTACATGAGGAGACAGGCTGGAGTGTGCTGTAGTTACATACGCTCACGGCTTTTATGGGGGTTATATTCTTTTGCGTGAGGACTGCGTCATGTTTTCCTATGCCATATTGCTCCATCCATTTTGACAGGCAGTCATCTTCCATATTGACAATACTGTCATTATCGGCATGTAAGAAGAGCATTGGGTCATCATCTTCCTGATTGGCAGAAGCGGTCATTGTCAGGTATTCATTACTGTCGGCCGGTAATTCGCATGTCACTTTCGAACAGGTAATTGGTTCTGAGCGATATGTCTTCTTTCCTCTTATTACAATCCTTGCGGTTCCGGCTTGGTCATTCTCTTTTGTTCTTACACGAATAAGATAATAGGCTGATTAAGGTGCACTTGTAACCTCAAGGAAGGTACTCTCCCCGTCTCCATCTGTATATAAGGAATGATCTATCCATTTGTTTTCGTGGGTAGTCTCCGAATTGAATCTTGTTACAGCCCAAAGTTTATCAGGTAGAGGAACAGGGTCAGCATCTACGTTTGTGCTTAACGTGGATAGGCTCCCTCCGGCTAAAGCATTAGCTATATTATCTTCCGGCGAAACTATTACAGGAGGATTGTTGAGAGTATATTCGCCATACATCATCACTTCTGTGACATGCGGGGTGTCACTTTCAGTGGATATGGTAATCCTATCACCTTGGTTGAAATAGACGTATTTATAGAATGTATATCTCAAGGGGACGGCACCTTTTACTATGAGTCCCGGTGCCTTGGCTGCTGCAAAAGCCATTGGAGCCTCATAGGCACTTGCAGGCTCTAAAGCTATTCCAAGTTTTGCATTTGTGATATAATTGTCGTATGCGCTATGGTCAATCTGTGCGTTTTCCTTTGAGTTCGCGATACTGGCGGTCTCGACATCAGGCAGCTCGGGCATCTCAGTGGCAATGGATATGACATTGCTCCCTGCCTTTAGCGAGAGTACACCCCCGTTATCAAGAGAAATGGCTTGCCATCCGGTTTTCGCAGGTGTGATTTTGCCCGCAAAAACTCCGTTGACATATACGCTGTGTTCGGTGTATGTCCCGTCCTCGAGCTCTCCTGAATTCAGCCAGAACTCTGCATAGTGTGTTCCGGCTGTGGTGGCCTGAACCTCAAAGTGTTTGTAGTTGAGGTTGCCGTCTGAGGTCATGGCCGTACGGCTGACTGTCAGGGCACCTGCGGCGCTCGCGGAGAGCGCGCCCGCGATTGCGAGCACAAGCATCGCAACCACGCGGAAAAGAATTCTCTTTTTCATGTGATGATTGTTGGTTGTTGATTGTTTTGAATTTGACCCGTCAGAAAACGAGTATTCCTACATAGGTTGATTGGTCATCGAGCTCACAGGTGATGGTATATTCACCATTTAGAGCAGGGAGTTCAGCGGTGTTGTCCTGCGGTGTCATTGTGCAGAACCAGACAGGCATCTCATTTTCAGAGACCGTCACCTCGGCAGATTCTGCCCAGTCGGGGAGTTGTATGGAGATATATCCCTCTCCATATTCACAATTGAGCACTGCGCGTCCGGGCATACGCGGACCACTGGCAATCGGAGTCCGCTCTCTGTTAAGCACAATCTTAGCCGGTCGGTTCTGCTGTCCATCGTTTTTTTCATCTGCAAAACAGCAGACAAAAGGCAGCATAGACAACAATAGAAGAATGGTTGTTTTATACATGGTTTCTCTATGGTTTACAATGTATATTCTGTGGATACAATTTTTCTATTTTACGCATTGTAAAATCACTTTTTTTCATCACTCATTGTTCATATTGGTTTGTACAGTCATATCTACTACTTATTATATTAGCACCTTTCATAAATAAACTAATAGATAAAAAACACATTTTCATCTTATTAGGTAGTTTTTTATTTATTGATTGCTGGTGTGGATATATTCACAATGAAACAATAAGTAATGGATTTGGCATTATACACTTTACCACAATGTATATCATAGGAAGAAGCATTCAATTATTAAAAATCAATCTCAGTAAAACATCGTTAATAACTATTTTTACAACTATCAACATCTTAATTATCCTCCAATATTACTATTTTAAAGATTTAGCATCTGGACATGGATATAATAACCCTTTGCTAGTTTCCCAAGCAGTCATTG
>OMDV01000004.1_pt1 | contig 42960 bp, 39 predicted proteins | sample 1673671 | NCBI WGS metagenome assembly OMDV01 (sample SAMEA103958118, study PRJEB25191) | human gut metagenome | reverse complement strand
GACCTGTTCGCCCTCTACTATCTCGCCGATCCCAAACTCATCGAACTTGGACTCCTCGACAACCCCGACGCGTACAAGGCCGAGTATTACAAATATATGCTCAATGGCCTGATGACCCAGCTCATGCGTATCGAACCGGGCAAAGATGTGGAGGAAGCACATATGCGCAACCGCAAACTGATAGCCGAATGGGCGTTTGAACATGGCAAGAAAGACAATGTCGTGGAATATGTCGTCAAGGATGGCAAAACCTTCGTGAAGATAAACGACTATGCCAAGCTTCGTGACCTCTTCGGCCAGCTGCTCAATGAAATCCAGCGCATCAAGAGCGAGGGAGATTACGCGGCAGGGGAAGCTCTGGTAGAAAAATACGCTGTCAAGGTTGACCAGCGTCTCCACAAGGAGGTACTTGACCGTTACGCCACTCTCGACATCGCTCCCTACAAAGGTTTTGTAAATCCTGTATATGTGGCAGTAGACGGCGACGGCAATCCCACATCGGATGAAGATAAAATCACCGACGTGATTGTTACCTACGAAGAGGGTTATATTCCCCAGATGCTCCGTTATTCCAAGGATTATTCCCCGCTCACAAAATAACAAGGAGCATAAGCTAACATTAATCAACACCTGAACAAGAAATGCTGACATACAATACTCGGCTCAAGCGACTCGCGATGCCGGAATATGGCCGGAATCTCCAGCAGATGGTCGACCATTGCCTGACAATAGAAGACCGGGAGGAGCGCAACCTCTGCGCCCGGTCTATCATACGAGCGATGGAGCAGCTGTTTCCTGAACTGAAGCTCCCGGAAAACGCCCACAAAGTATGGGACCATTTGGCCATAATGTCTGACTTCAAGCTCGACATCGACTATCCGGAAGATGTTGTAAAACCTGACGACCTGACCACAACTCCCGAAAAAGTACCCTATGACCAAGGGGTAATCCGTCAACGCCATTACGGCAGAATCATCGAGCAGATGATTGCCAAGGCCGCGGCAATGGAACCGGGAGAGGAGCGTGACGATATCGTGATGCTCCTTGCCAACCATATGAAGAAACAGATGCTGGCCCTCAATCCCGACGGGGTGGATGACCGCAAGATTTTCGCGGATTTGGCCATGTACTCCAAAGGGGAACTGCGTCTCGACCCGGAGACCCACCGTCTGCATGAATTTCAGGAAATGCCCAAGCCTCAGAACGGGAAGAAAAAGAAAAAACGTAAATGATTTCCGTCAACGACATACAACCGGTAGGGAAATTTCTCAAACCTCACGGGGTAAATGGAGAAATCTCCATCTTGCGTGACAATGACATTGTAGATTTCAATGACTGTTCATGCATAATCGTCGATGTGGATGGCATCTTCGTGCCGTTCTTCCTCAATTCTGTCCGGCCGAAAGGTGCTGACACCGATCTGGTGACCATTGACGGCATCACAGACGACCGTCAAGTGGCACGTTTCACAAACAAAACTGTCTATCTCCTACGCTCTGAGCTTCCCGGCGAAGATGACGAGAATGAAGAAGATGGTTTTTATGCCGAGGACTTCGTGGGCTATGATGTCCTGATTGCCGGCAAAGGTAATGTCGGGAAAATAACCGGAATAGAGGACTCGACGGCCAACTATCTGTTTATAGTCGAAACCCCTGACGGGAAAAATTTGTTGATACCAGTAGCGGATGAATTCGTGACAGATGTCAGCCCGGAACAGCATTCCATCGAAATGGATCTGCCCGAAGGACTGATAGAGATTCAGTAATGGCCATCCTGTCGTTTCCGCGCTGACCAGATATTATAATTCAAAAAAAACACCTGATATGGAATTTGATGAACTCAGAGCAGTAGCTTTCATAAATGACCGGCTTAAAGAAGCAGGCCGCCAGCCATATCCTGAAGACGAGGTCTTGAACGTCATAGATATGATATGGGATTTTTATGAGGAGAACGGTCTTCTCGATGTCGATGCTGATGACGATGACACCGACGACGACATCGAGCCGGATATGATTGATTACGTCACACGGATGTTGCGCAAAGACAAAGGTGCATCTATTGACGTGGCTGATGTGCCATTGATGGTACGCGCCGAGGTCGATTACGAAGACTCCGTGCTTTAAAATCCTCATATCTCTCTATCCACATTTTTAAACAGTATCTTGATGAGGCCGATATACAAAAACATATTGGCGGCAGCAATTGTCGCGACAGGGAGCTGGCAGTTTGCCGCCGGTCAGGCAACCGCAGCCGCCACACCTGCCCAGGAAGTTCCAGCCGAAGAGATGACCATCGAACAGACTCTCACTGTTCCGGCCGTCCCCGCGAAGCTCAATCCATTTGTAAAAGGATATATGAAGCGGGAAGCACTTGCCCTCCACAAGGCCGGCTACAAGGTGGAAACAATGAGAAAGGGGGAGATTGTCATCGCGACCATCCCCACTGACAAGCTGTTCGAGCCCAATGATACGGTGTTGTCAAAATCCGCGTCTCAACTCCTGAGGCCATTTCTCCCATATTTCAAAGTTCCCGGAAAATTCAAGGTAGTGTTGGCCATTCATACCGATGATTCCGGCTCGGATTCCTATCTGTCCTCTTTGTCTGAAAAAAGAATCGTGGCACTGTATGACTATTTCGACAACAACGCGTCATCCACCGACGCGCTGACCGGATATCCGATGGCTGCCAATGAACCACTCAAAGAGAACAATTCTCGCGTAAACCGCGCGGAGAATCGCCGCCTTGAGATTTACATCGTTCCCGACACCGGCTTGATTGAGGAGATGAAAAAATCAAAGTGAGGCTTCCGAAGTCCGCAATCATTTGAAGATAAACCAATTTTTACTAACTTTGCGGTAAAATTCAACCGCAAATCATATTTTTGCAATGGCAAAAGAACTTAAAGACCTGACAAAACGTGCCGACAATTATTCCCAATGGTACAATGACCTGGTAATCAAAGCCGACCTGGCGGAGCAATCCCCCGTCAGAGGTTGTATGATTATCAAGCCTTATGGCTATGCCATCTGGGAACGTATGCAGCATACCCTTGATGAAATGTTCAAGGCTACCGGTGTTCAGAACGCATATTTCCCCCTGCTTATCCCGAAATCATTCCTCTGCAAAGAAGCCGAGCATGTCGAAGGATTCGCAAAGGAGTGCGCCGTTGTCACCCATTACCGTCTCAAAAATGATCCTAACGGAACCGGTGTCGTGGTGGATCCCGAAGCCCGTCTTGAAGAGGAGCTGATTATCCGTCCCACCTCGGAGACCATCATCTGGAACACATACCGCAACTGGATCAACTCATACCGTGACCTTCCCATCCTCTGCAACCAGTGGGCAAACGTGATGCGTTGGGAAATGCGTACCCGTATGTTCCTTCGCACCAGTGAATTCCTCTGGCAGGAGGGCCACACAGCCCACGCCACACGCGAGGAAGCCGAGGCCAAGACTAAGGAAATGATTGAGGTTTACCGCGAATTTGCCGAGAAATATCTCGGAATCCCCGTGATTACCGGTGTCAAGAGTGCCAACGAGCGTTTCGCCGGCGCGGTAGACACCTATACAATCGAAGCGATGATGCAGGATGGCAAGGCGCTCCAATCAGGAACCAGCCACTTCCTCGGCCAGAACTTCGCCAAGGCTTTCGACGTGACTTTTGTCAACCGCGACAATCAGCCTGAATATGTATGGGCCACCTCATGGGGTGTCTCAACCCGTCTGATGGGCGCGATGATTATGGCACATTCCGATGACAACGGTCTCGTGCTTCCTCCCCATATCGCCCCGATACATGTCGTAATCGTTCCCATTTACAAGAACAACGAGCAGCGCGATGCCATCACCGCAGCCGTGAATCCCATTATCGACGAGCTCCGTGCTCTTGGCATCCGTGTCAAATATGATGACGCGGACAACCGACGCCCCGGCTTCAAGTTTGCCGACTATGAGCTTAAAGGTGTGCCCGTCCGTCTCGCCATCGGTGCCCGTGACCTTGAGAACGGCACAGTGGAACTGATGCGCCGTGACACTCTTGAAAAGCAGGTCGAGCCTCTTGAAGGGATAGCCAAGTTCATCCAGGGCTTGCTTGAGGAAATCCAGCAGAACATATATGACAAGGCTCTCAAGCATCGTCAGGAGATGACACGCGAGGTAAACTCCTACGAGGAATTCAAGGAGGAAATCGAAAAAGGCGGCTTCCTGCTTTGCCACTGGGATGGCACCACTGAGACAGAGGAGAAAATCAAGGCTGAGACTAAAGCGACTATCCGCTGTATCCCCCTCAATGGCGACAAGACTCCCGGCAAGTGCATGGTGACCGGCAAACCGTCGGCCCAACGTGTAATCTTCGCCCGAAATTATTGATTCCAACTATGATTGTGGCCGTCGGGAATTACACTGACGGCCACAATCATCTTATCCCCCTGACATATGGCCAAACTGCTGTTCAATCTTGAGCGAACCCAACCGACAGCCACCGTGAAACGTCACGGAGGTGGGATATATGGCGAAATCGTGTTCAAACGGATTGTTGAACGCGGTCTCCCTGTCGAAGCCGTTTACGACTCCTCCAAATGGTTAAATCCGGAGATTGAGGTCCTCTGCCGCGACAATAAGATTCCCCTTCATAATCTGGCTTCCGGCAAGTCAATGCAGCAATTTGTCGACGAGACAAAGGCCGATGTCTTCTATACCCCCCTCCAGCTCCCGGAACTGGCACGCCTTACCGGCTGCCGTATAGTCAGCACAATCCATGGCTTGCGCGACCTGGAACTTCCGGCTGACAAGTTCGCATTCCGCTACAAGACCAATCTCCGAGGTACGGTGAAACAATTGCTTTTCAGCCTTTTTCCCAAAAGATGGAAGAGGAGGAAATGGAATGGAGTTCAGAAATATTTCGAAAATGACGCCGTGAGATATGTCACCGTCTCCGAGCAGTCAAAATCCTCAATTCAACTGTTTTTCCCCCGACAGCGGAAGAGCCATATAAATGTGTATTACAGTCCTTGTACCGCCACAGTGGAGCCGGTTCCGGAAATCAGAAAAGACAAATATTTCCTACTTGTCAGCGGTAACCGTTGGGAAAAGAACAATCTCCGTGCCATAATCGCACTCGACCGTCTTTACTCTGACGGGGTAATCTCCGACACCAAAACTGTCGTGACCGGTGTCAAGAATCCATCCGCATTCCGTTACAGATTCCGTAATCCCGATAAATTTGAATTCCCGGGATATGTTGACGACCATCAGCTGGCGGCATTGTATCGCGACGCGTTCTGTTTCATATATCCGACCCTCAACGAAGGATTCGGTTACCCGCCATTGGAGGCGATGAGATTCGGAGTACCGGTTCTCGCGTCCCCGGTCACTTCTGTGGCCGAAATCTGCGGGGATGGGGCATTGTATTTCAACCCATATGACATAGAGGAAATGCAGATGAGGATTCTCCGCGTGCTGAATCCGGAATACCACAAAGAGCTGGCAGAATTGGGACAGAAACGTTTCTGTATCGTGAAAACCCGTCAGGAAGCGGATCTCGACTTATTGATTGATTATATCTATAATTCCTGAAACAAAGCTGAACAAGACTCTGCCTTCCGAAACTACCGAAATCCATAACGCAACCGGTGGTTGCCGTAGAGGAAAACCTTGCCAGGTATTCCAAAACGGCAACCACCGGTTACTTTAAGCAGGATTATGCGGGCAATGATTGACCTTTCAGTATGACTCGGGTAATCAAAGGCTCGGTATATGCGTATTGAAGATATGCAAGAGAGGGGAGTGGTGTGGTCAGAAACACTGATGCGTAGCTACCCGGAAAGATTGACCCGATATCCCGGCACCCAAGAGCCGCTGCCCCATTGACAGTAACGGCATTCAACGACTCCTCAGGTGTCAACTTCATTTTTATGCATCCGAGCGACGCGACGAACCGCATCGAACCGGATGGGGAGCTGCCAGGATTATAATCCGAGGCCAGCGCGAGAGGCAGACCCGCGTCAATCACTTCACGGGCTTTGCCATAGGGTATTCCCAAGAAGAATGACGCGCCGGGCAACATAGTCGGCATTGTAGATGATTCGGCAAGTGCCTGGATTTCAACATCAGTTATACGTTCCAGATGGTCGACAGACAATGCGCCATACTTGACTCCTACCTGCACACCACCTGACACAGCAAGTTCATTGGCATGTATCTTCCCACGGATTCCGAATTTTGCAGCTTCGCTGAGAATCCGGGCCGTGTCATCGACTGTAAAGAAACCCTCGTCGCAGAAGACATCCACATAGTCAGCCAACCCTTCTGCGACAACCGCCGGGAGGAGCTCATCCACAAGCATATCGACATACTTATCCTGTCGGCCCGTATATGCACGTCCCACGGCATGGGCACCAAGGAATGTGGATTTGATTTCGACCATAGGATATGATTCCTGCAACCGCTTTATGACACGGAGCATTTTCAATTCTCCATCAAGGGTCAGACCATATCCGCTCTTGATTTCAATAGCCCCAGTCCCGGTGGCGGCACATTGTCTCAAGCGACGCGAGGCGGCATTAAACAAATCATCCTCGGAGGTATTGTTGAGCAGGTCGGCGGAATTCAGTATCCCGCCTCCGCGCCGGGCAATCTCCTCATATGACAGTCCCGCGATTTTATCTCTGAACTCACCTTCTCGGCTTCCGGCGTAGACAAGGTGGGTATGGGAATCGCAGAAACAGGGGAAAAGCCATCCATGACAGGCATCCACGACTTGCGAGAAACCATCTCCATCGGGGATTTCTCCCATCGGCCCGAAATTCTCTATCCGTTCACCTTTGATGGCGACCCATGCGTCAGCCAACATCGGTACCCGGTTCATCTCAGACCCGCGAAGAACGCCGGGGGCACTTGGATAGCACCCCACGAGCATTCCTATGTTTTTTATCAGCAAACGATTATTCGCATCCATCACCATCAATTATGACGAATGAATTCCACTGACGCCTCAATCCAGGGGTGCATCACGCAGTCATTCTCGATAAACGGCACAACCTCCCTGTATTCCTTATGCCACTTGGCTAACACGGGGGACGCATCCGACGCTCCTCGGAAATCAAGAGCCTGGGCGGCATTGAACAGTTCTATCGCGAGGACACGCTCTGTGTTGTCAACCACGCGCAACAATTTAGTGGCAGCGTTCGCCCCCATCGAGACATGGTCTTCCTGTCCCTGGGATGAGGGGATTGAGTCGACACTATTGGGCCAGCAAAGCCCTTTTGACTGGCTCACAATCGAAGCGGCGGCATACTGAGGAATCATAAAGCCGCTGTTCAGCCCGGGCTTGGCGACCAGGAAAGAGGGCAAGCCCCTTACACCGGAAATCAGCCGGTATATTCGACGTTCGGAAATGTTTGAGATTTCCGCCATTGCCACTGCAAGGAAATCCATAGGCAACGCAATCGGTTCCCCGTGGAAATTTCCGGCGGAGACTATCAGGTCTTCATCCGGGAAGATGGTGGGATTGTCGGTGGGGGCATTAATCTCTTCCTGGAGTCTGTCCCATACGAAATGGAAGGTGTCTTTGGCCGCGCCATGTACCTGAGGGATGCATCTGAATGAATAAGGATCCTGAACATGTGCCTTTTTGCGTGAGGCGATGCGGCTGTCTTTCAACAGTTCGCGGAACACCTCAGCCGTCTCTATCTGGCCAGCATGGTTACGGACCTCATTCACCTCCTTGCCGAACGGTTCGGGGCGACCATCAAATGCCTCCAGCGACATAGCACCGATTTTATCGGCAAGACGCAACAGGCGCGAGCATTTAAGGAGCGCGTAAACTCCGTGGGCGCTCATAAACTGGGTGCCGTTGAGCAAAGCCAGCCCCTCTTTTGACTGGAGCGTCAGCGGTTTCCATCCCATCATCGCAAGCACTTCGGAAGCGTCGCGTTTCTCCCCTTTGTATCTGACTTGTCCCAGTCCCAGGAGGGGAAGAGAAAGATGGGCAAGGGGCGCCAAATCGCCCGACGCGCCCAGAGATCCCTGGGAATACACCACCGGCAAGATGTCCTCATTATAGAATTCAAGAAGCCGCTTGACTGTGGCGAGCTGCACTCCGGAGTTGCCATAGCTCAATGATTGAGCCTTCAGCAGGAGCATAAGCCTGACAACATCGTCACAAACCTCTTCGCCTACTCCGCAGGAATGGCTCATGACAAGATTTTTCTGCAACTGGGAAAGCTGGTCGGAATCAATGGAGATATTGCATAATGAACCGAAACCGGTGGTAATCCCGTAAATCGGGTCCTTGGCGGTCTCCATTTTTTTGTCCAGGAAGTCACGGCATTTAGACACGCGTCTTTCCGCCTCCTCGCTCAACGCGAGCTTCATTTTTTTGTCAAGTATTTCGCCGACACGTTCTATTGTCAGCAACTCAGGGGATATGTAATGACAGGAATGATGATGATCGTCCATATCTGTGTTCTTTCGATTAGTGTTTGTCAGAATTCATTGGCAAGCGCGGCGGCAATCACTTCGTCGTCGGCTATATTGGGGATAGTGACCTGCAGACCGGGGGTACGCTTCATCTCGCGTCGGATTGCATCCATAGCACCTGGATTGCGTCCCCAGGAGCGGCGTGCGATTCCATTGTTGACGTCCCAAAGCAACATATTGCGGATGCGCCGGTCAGCCTCTTCGGAACCATCAATCACCATACCGAAACCACCATTGATGACTTCGCCCCAGCCTACGCCGCCGCCATTATGAAGCGAAACCCAAGTGGCTCCACGGAAGGAATCGCCAATCACATTCTGCACAGCCATGTCAGCTGTGTATTGCGACCCGTCGGTGATGTTGGAGGTCTCACGATAAGGTGAATCGGTTCCCGACACATCATGATGGTCACGTCCGAGGACAATCGGTGCGGAAATCTCACCATTACGAATAGCCTCATTGAACGCCAATGCTATGCGTGTGCGTCCTTCGGAATCGGCATACAGGATTCGAGCCTGCGACCCTACCACAAGATGGTTTTCGGCAGCCTCCTTTATCCAATGGAGATTGTCGGCAAGCTGCCCGCGAATATCTTCCGGGGCATCGGCAAGCATATCCTCAAGAACACACGCCGCAATCTTATCGGTCTTGGCCAGATCGGCAGGATCACACGAAGTGCATACCCATCGGAACGGACCAAATCCATAGTCAAAGAATTTCGGGCCCATTATATCCTGGACATACGACGGATAACGGAAAGCGCCATCAGCGCCGACCACATCAGCTCCCGCACGGGAGGATTCCAGTAAAAACGCATTACCGTAATCGAAGAAATACATCCCCTTCGCGGCGAGCTTATTGATAGCCGTCACCTGGCGACGCAATGATTCCTGAACCGCCTCGCGGAATTTTTCAGGTTCCTCGGCCATCATCCGGCGGGACTCCTCATAGGTGTAACCGACCGGATAATATCCGCCTGCCCAAGGATTATGGAGAGATGTCTGATCTGAGCCCAGATTCACAGTGACACCCTCTTCGGCAAGTCGCTCCCAAAGGTCAACGATATTCCCCTGATAAGCCATCGATACAACTTCTTTGTCCGCGACTGCCTGACGGATTCTCGGAATCAATTCGTCAAGGGAGGTATGAACCTCATCAACCCATCCCTGGCGGAAACGTTTCTCCACGGCTGAGGGATTGATTTCAGCTGTCACACTCACCACGCCGGAGATATTTCCGGCCTTGGGCTGAGCGCCAGACATACCGCCAAGTCCGGCGGTGACAAATAGCATGCCTCTCAGGGAATCCTCTCCTGCGGGGAGATGGGCACGTCCGGCATTAAGGACTGTGATGGTTGTGCCATGCACGATACCCTGCGGTCCTATATACATATATGAGCCTGCAGTCATCTGTCCATACTGCGAGACTCCGAGGGCGTTGAAACGCTCCCAATCATCAGGCTTGGAATAGTTGGGAATTACCATACCATTGGTCACCACCACTCGCGGAGCATCAGGGTGAGACGGGAACAGCCCCAGAGGATGACCGGAATACATAACCAGCGTCTGATTGTCGGTCATCTCACTGAGGTATTTCATCACCAGACGGTATTGGGCCCAATTCTGAAACACCGCGCCATTGCCCCCATAGGTAATCAGTTCGTGGGGATGCTGCGCTACCGCCGGGTCAAGATTGTTCTGAATCATCATCATGATTGCGGCTGCCTGACGCGAACGGGCCGGATACTCGTCGATATGCCGGGCCTTCATCTCGTAATGAGGGCGCAGGCGGTACATATATATGCGGCCATAGTCTGCCAGCTCACGGGCGAACTCCGGAGCGAGTTCGGCATGGGTCTCCGGCGGGAAATAACGGAGGGCATTACGCAAGGCAAGCTCCTTCTCCGCCGGTGTCAGTATATCTTTGCGACGCGGCGCATGGTTGACATCCGGTTCATAAGGACGAGGAGAGGGGAGAGGCGAAGGAATACCCGCCTGGATATCTTTTTTGAATTCTTCTGAGGTCATTTCTTTAGAATATTGAGGAGGTCATTCAATGACGGCATTAACGATATTGAGGATTCCTTGTTCGCGGGAAGAGGCATACGCGGCAATCTCTTCCGCGTCGTCAATCAACTGTTGGGCGACAGTGCGGTCTTTGATTCCGGCAGCATTGATTTTCACATTAAGCTGTGCGCCGAGTATCGCCGACCTGACGGCAAGTGCGCCGACACCGACATCGCTCACCGAATTGGGATTGCCTTCGCGGGCCATACCCTCCAGAAGGTCAAACGCCTCAAAAGCAGTCTTCATAGTCTGCAAAGGAATTTCCGCAGCATGTATTGTGGCTGCCTCAAGCGCAGCCGCCCTGGCCTCTTTTTCTTCAGAGGTGGCTTTGGGCATAGCGAAGACAGCCATTATCCGGTTGAACGCCTCAGTATCCTCATCGACAAGGCGCATTAGGCGTCCCAAAATGTCGCGTCCTTTCTCGGCGTAATCGGAAAACATCTCCCACTGGTCGTCCCATCCCGGTTTATGAGCGGAAAGGTTGGCGACCATCGTACCCAGCGCAGCTCCGAGGGCACCCATATATGCGGATATGGACCCTCCGCCTGGAGCGGGTGATTCGGACGCGGTCTCATCCGTGAAGTCGTTGCAGGTCATATCCACCAGTTTCTTTCCCTTGACTTCATCAGATGCCACCATGTCCTCGACGATTTTTTCCGACGGGATGAATGGCTTGAGTTCATCAAGCCCCATCGACTTGACGGCAATCTTGATTATCTCCTTTTCGGGGATGCCAAGAGAACGCTGCTGCAAGCGCAGGTAGTGCTTGCCAGCTTCGATAATCGCTCTTTTTGGCACCAATCCGACAATCTCCGTGCCGGTCACCCTGACACCTCTCTCACGGGCTGCCCGAGACACTTCATCGAATGCCTTGTGGAGAGGAGTAAGCTTGGAGTCTGTGATATTCATCGACACTTGGGCGATTCCATATTCGTCGATATACCATCCGATGGCCTTGGTTCCTTTCAGGGTTCCGGGAATCATAATCGGATTCCCATCCGCGTCTTTCAGTGGCTTACCGGTAAGTTTACCTCCTTCACGTTTGGGACGTCCCTTCTCGCGGACATCGAACGCGATGGCATTCGCACGACGTGTTGAAGTGGTGTTAAGATTGAAGTTCACTGCAATCAGGAAATCACGGGCACCAATGGCCGTCGCGCCGGTGCGAGCAACATTTTCATCCATCTGACGGTCACCGAAATCAGCACCATCCTCTGTACCAAGGCGTGAAGCCAGACCTTCATATTCCCCTTTACGGCAGACAGCAAGATTTTTACGCTCGGGCTTGAAAGCAGCAGCCTCGTAGGCATACACAGGGATACCCAACTCTTCAGCCACGCGGCGGCCAAGCTCACGCGACAACTCGGCACATTCCTCAAGCGTGATGCCTGAGACCGGTACCAGGGGACAAACATCCGTGGCTCCCATACGGGGGTGCGCGCCATGGTGTTTTGACATGTCGATAAGTTCGGCAGCTTTAGCGATTCCTCTGAATGCGGCTTCGACAACCGCCTCAGGCTCTCCGACAAAGGTGACGACAGTGCGGTTGGTGGCTTCTCCGGGATCGACATCAAGGAGTTTCACATTCTCGGCTTTGCCGTCCTGGGTAATCGCGGAAGTAATCGCGTTGATGACCTGTTGGTCACGTCCCTCGCTGAAATTCGGGACACATTCTATGATTCGTTTTTCCATGGGAAGATACGGATTGTTGTGCCACAAAAAGTTGGTGGATTAACACCGCAAATATAACGATAAATTTGTAATTTCCGGCATAACCGCTTCAAAAAAGACATAAAAAATAGGGAGAAACGACATCGCGTCGCACTCCCTAAAGAAAGATGTCTATATCACTATCTTTTATGAGTTGCTGTAATAAGCAAAGTAAATTGAGTTGAATTTGGTCAAGAGGGTCTCTCAGACTATCATCTGTAATCCTTGAGCATCTTCTGGAGACGCTGGCGGGCGAAGAAGATGCGACTCTTCACTGTGCCGAGGGGCAGATTCATCTTCTCCGCAATTTCGTTGTATTTGTAACCGGCCACATGCATAGTGAAGGGAATCCGGTAATCATCCGAGAATGAATTGATGGCGGTAGAGATTTCCCCGGCGGCCACAGTCCCTTCGGGAGTGTCAAGTCCCGACTCCTGAGGCAGGTTGAGATGATAGAGGTCCTCAGTCTGGTCAATCACTGTCGCAGAACGGACAACCTTGCGGTAGTTGTTGATAAAGATGTTACGCATAATCGTGAACACCCATCCTTTGAAGTTCACGTTCTCGACATATTTGTCCTCATTGTCGAGTGCTTTGAGCGTGGTGTCTTGTAGGAGATCATAAGCATCATCCCTATTAGACGTAAGCAAGTAGGCGAAATTCAGGAGATTATCCTGAAGATCAAGAAGCTTGGTCTGAAAATTTTTAGAACTCATAATGAAAATAGTTTGATGTTTTACAATTGATATAGCTTTGTAACAGTCTTGTAACTACGACGCAAAGTTACTACAATATTTTGAAATGCCAAATTATTTTGGCATTTTTTTCATTAAAATTTCCAAATATTTTCAATAGCAATGCAACATTATGATTTTTAGCAAGTTGCAATAATGACCAAATTTACATTTTTATTACAATACGCACACAATTTCACACAACATCCCTCCGATTATGGCTGATTGCCCTTTTCTTTCAGGGGCAAATTGATAAGAATTTATCCCTTTAAGCCACTTTTATAAGCCAACTATACTCCATGGCCAATTTCTGCCAAATATGAGGCCAACTCTTCACCCAGATACCTGCGGAAATAACGTGAACCGGCCTTGGAATCCGCCAACAATGAGCCAAGACGCGTCAAAGTTTTGTCTGCCACATAATTGGCATTCGCCACATCTACAAGCCCCTTCATAATGGAAACGACACCACGCATAAGCGTGTCTGGAAAATGCAGATGACTCTCGGCAGCCAAAGCGTAGCTGATAGTGTAAAACATCAACTCGATTTCAGACTCAAATCCGGGCTGAAAGGAGGCAAATTCCTTGATCTGTTTCTTTATGAATGAAATCCGGGCCTTACAATATCCACCCCGCTTAGTGCGGTTAAGTTCTTTGGAAACAGCCAGTTCATATTTGTCAAGAAGCTTACCCACGTCGGGGTTAAGGAAGAATTCGAAATACTCTTTTGCATCCTTACGGGCAGCATATACCTCAAGAATCAACTCTATGAGCTGTTCCTTGTCCATATTGACAAGCTCCCGCTTCAGTGTGGTCTTGGACATATAAAAGAGCCGATTATCAGAAGTCTACAGTAAGTCGCACATTAAACTGGCGGCGGGTAAGATAATTGGGGACCGCATACTGGATATTGTTAACATCTGTCACCCAATAATAGCTTGAGACATTCGAGATGTCGAGGAGGTTGAACACATCCACCCCGAGCCACACACTCTTCAGCCATTTGTGCAACCCGGAAGGGGTGTCATCCTCTTTAAGAGGGGAGAGGAGGGCGTAATTAAGCCCGACATCAAGTCTCTTATAAGCCGGAGCGCGGAAATATCCTTTATCGCGGGTAGAATGAGGCGCGGTGGTAGGCAAGCCGTCAGAGAAGATTCCTCTGAGTGAGAATTTCAATTTGGGATATTTCGGGAAATAGTCGGTGAAATACAGCGCGAATGAGTAACGCTGATCGGTCGGACGCGGCACGGTCACACCATTGAGGTTCTCGGCCGTTTTCATCAACGAGAAACTTATCCAGGAATCCGTGCCGGGCACGAACTGTCCGAACAGTTTGAAATCCACCCCCATCGTGTAGCCGTCAGTGAGATTGACACCCTCATAAACGATTTTCAGGTTGTCCACCTCATAGGGGATGAGCTTGTTGAGCTTTTTGTAATACGCCTCGCCAGACAGCTTGAATGGACGCCCCATAGCGCGGAAAGTGTAATCACCACCCAAGATGAAATGCAGACTCTGTTGAGATTTTATCTCATTGTTGAGTGAGATGACAGTGTTGCCATGCTCATCCTCCTGGGGGCGGCGAAACTCCTTATAGAAAGGCTGCTGATAATACAGCCCGGTGGCAAAACGGAATGTCAGCGAATTGTTGCGCTCCGGAATGAAGGCCACATTCAGGCGTGGGGAAACAAGAAATTCCTTGTTAAAGTCCCAGTATGAGAAACGTACACCCCCGTTTAAAGCGAAGTAACCCGCCGAACTGTTGAGCCGGTAGGAATCGGCCACATAGAAAGCCATACGGTTGGTGGAGACATCATGGTTGGATGTCAGGTTGTATATCATCCGGATGTTCTGGCCGTCAGTCGGGAGGGTATAACCGGCGGAGTCGCGCAGCTCCCATTCACGGGTGCGTTCCATAATCGTCTGATGATTGAAATTCACCCCGTAGGAGAGGTTGTGATTGTTGATGGAAGTATGGCCGCTAAGTCCAAGACCGAACACAGAAATCTTCAAACGGTTACGAGCATGCTCATGGTAACGACCCACACCGAGTTCCCCTCCAATGGCATTGTCAGGATTGCCTTCCCCGGTCGTTCCTGCCCGATCAAGCCAATATTCACCGGAGATATCATACGCCACAAGTTCGTTGGTAAGATAGCCCGATGCCAGCAGATTGAAAGAGGTGGAGCGCGAAGGCTGGTACTGCAAATTCAATGCTCCGAAATAGGTTTCGAAACGGTCTTTCTCACCGCCATCGAAGTAAACCTTGAAAGACTTGGCGTCAGTGGAAGTGCCGAAATTAGTCTCACGGCTGACAGGAACGAATTTGTAATTGTTTACCGCGATATTCCCAAGAAAGGAGACTTTCCATTTCTTGTTCAGTTTCAAGACCATATTGGTCTGATAGTCAAAGAAATTAGGATCATATTCCCCTTTGGATTCAAGGGAGCTGAGCAAAGAGGCGTTCCTCTTGTAGCGTATACCGTGAAGCTGTGAGAACTTCCCTTTGCTCTGGCCGATGGTGAGCGAACCGCCCATCAGGGACAAGGACAAAGAGCCCTCGAATGCCTCAGGTTCACGATAGGTGATATCAAGAGCCGATGACATCTTATCGCCATATTCGACCCCGAAACCTCCGGTCGAGAACCCGATGGCCCCGACCATGTCAGGATTGATTACGGAAAGTCCCTCCTGCTGACCCGAAGAGACAAGCTGTGGACGATAAACTTCGACCCCGTTGATATACACGGAGTTTTCATCGTAAGTACCACCTCGCACAGAATATTGGCTTGACATCTCGTTCGACGAGTTGACCCCGGCGATTGTTGTCAGCATGGATTCAACCGAGCCACCGGTTGCATCTGCTGCGAATTTATATGAATCCTTGTCGATTGTCTGCATCTGGCCGGTCTGCTTCCGGAAATCGGTTACCTCAATCTCGGTCAAAGCGTGGTCTTTGGTCTTCATCCTGACTGTGAGCGCCATATCCCCGTGGGGCTTTATCAATTGACGGCGCAACTCGTCATAGCCGATACAAGTGAAGACGACAGTTATCGTGTCTGACTGGGGAGCAGTCAGGCGATAAGAACCATCCAGACCTGTAGAAGTGCCGATGGCAGTTCCGGCGATACGCACCGTGACAAATTCCAGCGGCTGGTTGTCCATATCCGACACCTTTCCATGAATCGACACCTGCCCGGAGACAATCACCGGACAAAACATAGTCAAAATCAGAGAAAGGAGGGAGAGGGAATATATTCTGTTGAATTTCATCGTGTTGTCGAAAAGGATGAATAAGAGGTCTCTTCAGCTTACGCCGTAGGCCGTCAGTTAATATAACGGAAAGATGCCACATTAATTATATAAACCGGGATATCACAGGGCGTTTTGTTTGCCATTGGAGAATAATTTCCATAACTTTGCACTGTCAAAATTACAGAACCGATGATAAAACTCTCATTGCCCCATCTGGCAGGAAAAGAACAGGAATATGTAAGTGAAGCAATCGAATCGACATGGATTGTGCCTTTAGGGCCATATGTGGATGAATTCGAACATCGTCTTGACCAATATCTTGGCGCGGGGCATGCAGTCGCACTTTCAGCAGGTACAGCCGCCATCCATCTCGGACTCGTGATGGCGGGAGTGAAGCCTGGGGATGAGGTGATTTGCCAGTCATTGACCTTCGCGGCGAGCTGTAATCCTATCGTCTACCTTGGAGCCAAACCAGTGTTCATCGACAGCGAAAAGGAGACCTGGAATCTTGATCCGTCAGTTCTCGACAAAGCGATTGCAGACCGTCTCAAAGTTACCGGTAAACTGCCCGCCGCGATTGTCGTGGTTCATCTTTATGGTATGCCAGCCAAGATGGATGAGGTTCTGGAAATCGGACACCGATATGGAATCCCGGTGGTGGAAGATGCGGCGGAAGCACTCGGATCGGAATACCACGAGCACAAATGTGGCACACTCGGAAATTTCGGTGCGTTGAGCTTCAACGGCAACAAAATCATAACCACATCAGGGGGTGGAGCCTTGATTTGTCATACTGAGAAGGAAGCTTCGCGGGTAAGATTCCTTGCCACACAGGCCAGGGAAAACCGTCCGTACTACTATCACGAGTCATTGGGCTACAATTACAGACTCAGCAATGTTTCGGCAGCCATCGGATGCGCACAGATAGAAGAACTCGCCGAGAGAGTGGCGCGTCGCCGGAAGATTCACAGCCTCTACAAAACCGGACTGTCAGACCTCGATGGAGTTACCGTTCAGGACAACCCATCGGAAAATGTAAGTTCGAATTTCTGGCTTTCAACCATTTTGATTGACAAAGACTTGACAGGCAAAACCCCGGATGAAGTAAGGTTAGCACTTCTCGACAAAGGGATAGAAACGCGCCTTTTATGGCGTCCGATGAACATGCAGCCAATATATGCCGACTGCCCGTATTATTCCGAATCCACCCAAAATGGAGACACCAGCGGAGTAGGGGAGTGGCTGTTTGACAGAGGATTATGTCTGCCAAGCGGTTCATCTCTCACCGACGAGGAAATTGCGACCGTCATCAATGCGCTGCGTGAAGTATTAAGGGGAAAGTGAACCTATCGGAGGTCACAGATTGTTATTCTGTTAAAGTAACCAACTAAATCCGTTACTTATGATAGTATTCGATCTCGATGATACCCTCTACAAGGAAGTCGCATATGTCGATTCCGGACTCCGGGCAGTTGCAGAGGATGCCGAAGATGCCGGCATAATGTCGGCGCCGCAAGCTTACGAAGTGATTAAGAACGCCCCCGACACGGCCTCCGGCTTTGACCGTCTGGCAGCTATCGCGCTCGAAAAAGACAGTTACGAACTGTTCGACATACAACGTATGCTCGCAGTCTATCGATACCACAAACCGGACATCACATTGCCTGCCGAATCACGCCAAATCCTCGATAAACTGAAAGCCAAGGGGGTAGCCCTGGGACTGATTACAGACGGACGTTTACAGACTCAACGTGCCAAAATCCAGGCCCTGGGGCTTGACAAATATATCGCAGCCGACAACATTCTCATTTCAGAAGAGGTCGGGTCAGACAAACATTGGCCGACGGCCTATGAACTGATGATGAAAAGGAATCCCCAAGAAACATCATTCACATACGTGGGTGACAATCCCGAGAAAGATTTCTACTGGCCTAACAAGCTCGGATGGAAAACTGTGATGCTGGCTGACACAAACCACCTCAATATCCATCCTCAAAATCTTGAAGGCTTCCGCGAAAGCCAATACAACCCCCAATACACCATTTATTCATTAACCGAGCTTCCATTGGAAGATTGAAGAATCCCCAAATTAAATCACACGCATATATTGCCCTATTTGTTACATAATGGGGATTATGGTAAAACTATTTTTTACCAAGAATGGCACGCCAGCAAAGGACAATAACCATAATAATGACTGAGACGAAAGCCAACAAAATAAGGCATCCGAAGACAATAGAAAGTATATCAAACAAAGACATATCAAGCAGGGTGATTAAATTTCTGTAATTCTACTTGAATGGAGTTGAATTGAGAAACCGATAGGGGATCAGAATCGGGATTCATTTCGGAGAACCGGATAAGAGACAACTTCCATCGTTCATAGACCGTGCCGCGAAGATAAGTAAAATGGTACATTTTACCAAAATCAAGATAGAAATTATCAAGAAATTTATAAAGTTTAACATAATCATCCAAAAGACAATTAACGGCAGGACGCGAAAACCTAATATCAGAACGAATATAATAAGGAACTTTCAAGGTAGACGGGCAAAACTCCAAAGCGGCAAATTTGTCATAAATAGGGCGGGGTATGATAGAATCCTGAGGAGAAAAAACACCCTCCAAAGAACAAACCCTATCAACGTGAGAAGAAAATTCAGGAACATCATCCATAGCAACACGAAGCAACGCACACTTATGGCAAAAGCGCTTAAATAAAGTTACAACTTTAGGAGGTATAAATTGACGAGGTGAACGGCACAAACGCTCACGAATAGACTTAGGGACAAAGACTTCAAAAACACGACCAAGACACTTAACAGTAATGAGTGGATGCGGGGACTGGAGTAAACGAAAGTAAAGGCTATCATCATCGAAAGCAGAAACACCAAGACCACCGTTACCACGAGATGACAAACGGAAATTTGGATTACAACGAACATATTTAGGCTTGTCATCAAGCATATGATTTATACCAAAGCCATAGTCAAGACGCGGGGACACAGGTTCTTTTTTAAAAGGGACATTAGAACCTTTGCATATATATTTAGAAACATAATTAAAACAACCATGATCACATAAACGAACATAGACGAAACCTTTACCCCAACACTCTTCAATCTCATGCTGAACTCTCATTAAATCACGAGGGGAAATTGAAAAGCCAAAAATCAACAAATGATAATGAGGACGACCTTTTTCTGGGCTATATTCCGAATGACAAACATAACGAAAACGAACGGATTCAGGATGATGATAATCAATATACGAACGCCATCGCTTAAGAAACAACTGGATATCTTTAACTGAGACACCATCATCAGGGAGGTTATCATCATTGTAAGTAAGAGTCAAAAAAAGAGGAGGGCAATTATGGCAAGATTGTTCAAGTATCAATTTATTCTTATAGTCATTCTTTTTACGCATAATACAAGAAGCACAATGGCCACAAGAAACCTCAAGGTAAAGGGGAAGTAACTCACCTGTTTCATTAAAAGCATAAAAATCACTGAGATTATTGGAATTGACTCCATTACGACGCACAGAAAATGACCTAAAATCAAAATCATCAAGTGCATTACGCGTATAGAAAAAATCACGGCCAGGCATATGAATGCAGGGATATTTGCCAAAGGCAGACATCTTAACAAAAGTAGGGTTAATTATAATCTTAGGTTGAAGGCACATAAGCTAAACATTTCGCGACGTGACAGGGATTCTGTCAGTTCGCCATATAATATCAAGTTAAAGATACGGTTAAGGAAACATTCTACCTTAACTATCCTTGAAGGGTGACGGAGAGAGAGGAGAAGGAGTAGAGCGAAAACTTCTCCTCCTTTCTCCATCTTTTTATTACGAGGGCGGGATTATTTACCAAGATGAATAAGACAATCAAGGAAATCATAAAGACCACCTACAGGATTATGACGCTCACGACGCCATTTTTGAGTAGCATCAGCATCAACAGAAGCAGTTTGAGACTTAATCAAACCTGATTGTGCATCATAAACAAGACCTTGCTTAGCGCACAACTCAGTCAAAGCATTCTTATAAGCAGCATCAGCACCTAAAGAACGAATTTCGTACGGAAGCTTTTGAAGAATAGAATTAGCCTGAGCCTTAGAAAGAGCAGTATTAGAAGCAATGTTATCCAACATAGCCTCATACTCACGACTTTTAAAAGTAGACTCAATACCCTTAATGAGATTATCGAGTTTCCCGGACTCAATTTGAGTATCGAGAAACTGGAGATGCTTATCAAAAGAATCATATTGCTTTTGAAGCAACTGAAACTCAACTCGAGCCTTAGAGATTTCGTTACCTTTCAAATCTTTATCAAGACCAGACAAATCAATAGTAAGACCCTGTAAAGTAAGCAAACCAGAATTCCAAGCATCACGAAAAGAAGCATCTGAGGCAAGTATAGAGGACTCATTGCGAGTTTTCTCAGTAGAAGCATTGATGTTATCAATTTCAGCCTGTTGACGAGCAATAGAAAGGGCAGGGCCCACGATATCAGTAGTGGCATACTGAGTAGGAGAAACAGAACCGGAGGAGGAAGTACCACCAGCGGAAACAGAGGGCATTGAACCTGGAGCAAAAGAATTACCTGAATAGGCGAGAGCCGGGTTAATACCAGATTGTCTCATCTGGGCTACCTGATTAGACATAGAATTATATTTGTTCGTCTTATCGAACATTTCACGGGCAAAATCAGCTTGGAAATTACGAGCAATCTCAGCCTCAGAATGATTAAAATCTCGATTTTTCTGATTTTCGGCTATTTGGGCATCTAATTGCTTTTGATTCCATTTATTAGCCTGATTTGCCTGGTAGACGTTACCGCCGAGGCCAAACAGACCGGCGAGAAAGTTACCAGCACCAGTAATCCAATTCATTGAAAAATTACACTTTATAAGTGACAAAAAGGAAAAGTAAGGCCGATGGCGAGGTCACAAAGAGAGCAGAACACCAAAGGCCTTACAAATCAACATCAATCAGCCATAATAATCTTTATCTTTTTTATGGGCTTTTACAAGCTTTTCAGCAGCGTCTAGCGAAGCGTTGAAAAGGTCAACAGGGTCAACACCACGCGTATTCTCGAGAGTCAAGACAGGGTTTTGCACACCATCAGAGAACAACAAACCGAGGTTCTGAGAGGAAGCGGCAACACCGTGGGCAGTCAACTCTTGAATTTCTCGAGGTGACAACGCGAGATGAGGGTCAGGGAGGGGGTCGGAGCAACAATCGATGCAAGTTTTTGGATAACGACGAATTTTCGAAAACATAATGAAACATTAAAGGGATGGAACAGAAACAGACGGAATAGGGCGCTTGGCCTCAATATTGAAGCGAATCATTCCGAGTATAGAATTACGATTTTTGACAGTGAAAACGTCATTAAGGGAAGATTCCTTAATAGTAAGGAAGTCGGGCCCAAGAGTAGGGGGAGCGCCAAAAGTACGAGACAGAAGGAACTGGTTGAAATCAGTACGGAAAAGACCGTGGGCTTCATCATTAGAGTAAATATACTCATACCAAGGACGCTGATAACCGAAAACGTCAGTAGGTTTAACAGTATAACCATCAGCACCAAGAAGTTCAATGGGACAGAGTTCACGATAAGGAATGGCCTGCATACCAATCTGACCGAATTCGGGAGAGTAGTAATCAAGGGCGGATTCACGAAGGAACATCTTAGGAAGAAGCTGAGAATACACGGGAACAGGAACAACAGAGACAATAGCCATAATGAATCCGTGCTGGTCACAATACTGGCGAATCTTATGCTTGGAGCCGCCAAAAGCGGTAGCCTGAGCAGCGTAATCACCGAGTGGAACATCACCTGAACCGTTGGTATTGGTGACAGTGTTTATATCGACATCAACAGAGAAACCGCCAATGAACTCAGGCATATCAAGGGTGGAATCAGCAGGTTCAACACCCCAACGGGCAAGAGTCTGGTCTTTATATTTAAGACCACGGCGGATATTGGTTTCGAGCCAACGTTGATAGGCGTTGACATTGCGGAAGTCATTGATGGAGATACCAGAAGTAGCGATGTTAACGAGAGAACGGGCAACAGCACCTGGAACATTCTCAGTGACATTAACTTTAGTGATTGTATCAGCATCATCAGCAGTCTCAGTATCGAAAGAATATTCGTTACCTTCATAAGCCACAGTAACCTTACCAAGAGAGGAAATACCTACAAGAGGCGCGGCGCCTTGCTGAGGGGATTGAACAGCGGAAGTGAACTGGTCAAACTCCCAGTTGCGATTATAGATGCCATACTTAGAAGTGTCAGCACCACCGGAATCATTAGGAATGTACTGATTATAGACAGGAATGACATTACCTTGAACACGGGCTTTAAACGGGTTGTTACGATTATCGCGGTAAAAAGCATTGTAGATTGACTCATAACAGCGGAAAGGCAATGCCGAGATATGATAATCTGCAGTACGGGTAAGAGGGGAACCGAACTGATCACCGACAGCATCAATGGAAAGACCAGAAGAGGGAGAGAACTCGCAAGAAAGGGTAGGAGCGGCACCAACGGTCATAAACTTAGACCAAACACCAACATAGAAAGTAGAGGCAGCAGAACTACCGGAAGCGCCGTTATCGATTTGAGAAGCAATTGACCGGAAATCAACAGTAAACGTGACACGGGTCATAAACTCAGAACCATCTGAACCGACAAGGGAAACCTTTTCAGCAGACGCAAAACCGGAGGTAAGGAACGAATTTGAAGAAGAGTTACGGTCAAAAACAGAGAAACCGACAGATGACATATCAAATTGCCATCCGGAAGGGAAATCAACCGTGAAACGGGCAACTCCAGGGTAACGAAGTTCATCAAGGCTTAATGAGCCGTAAAACATACAAAGACCATACTTCAAACGGTTGGGATAACTAACCGTGCCATCAGGAGAACCTGAAGAAACAGGCTGAAGAGGGTTCAAAGTAACAGCTTCAAAAGGAGCGCTATTCGAATCACTGGGGACAGGGTCGACACGACCAGCACCGGAATTGGGAACAAAAGGATATTGGAAAACAGAATTGGTACCTGCATTTCGGTAATCGAAATCACCTCCGGCCTTAGAAACAGAAGAAGAATAACGGACAGTTGGCAAGCCAAGGTAATCACCAAGGGAACAAGTTTCAAGAAGATTCAGGTTTTGAGTCGACGAGGAACCGAATGAGATATAAGGCGGGACAAGAGTGCGATTTTGCAACTTATCATTACCATAAATAAAGTCCTGAAAATCCTTCCACAGATTTTTAGTACGCTGATAGAAGAAATGAACGTAAGCACGAACCTTGGATTGAATAGGGAAAGCCAAGGGCATAAAACGAAGTCCGAGGGCAGCATCTATTTCAAAGCTGTCTCCTGGAATGACTTCCTTACATAGGCAAGGAATCAACTGACCAAATCCAAAGGTCAGATGGTTGGAGTAACTGAGGTCAAAAGAATTACGGTTAGGCTTCTTTACAACGGAGTTACTCGGCTTGAATGGGTTGAAAGCCATAGTGAAACTATTAGAAACAATTAAAAAGGTAACTCATCGTCAGGATTGGGAAAACTGATGCAGAGACCATTAACACGAAGTGAACACCTTTTGGGAATTTTCAACTCGAGATGGTTGTACTCGTAGGAATATCGTCCACTAATCTCATTGACAGAGAATTCGAAAGCACGATAAGTAGAAAGCGTACAAGGAAGCTCTCTTTTCTTGTCTTTTTCTTTAATCATAGAATTAAACATTAGAGGGTGATGGAGAGAGAGGAGAAGGAGTAGTGTCTGCCCTTTGGGCTTACCTTTGCAACCTTCTTTTTGGAACCCACGGGGGCGGGATAACCCTAACGGCGGGGGTCGGAGTGCTTGTTAAACAGACCGCAGAGAAGCCAAATGATGGCTCGCAGGAAATCAATAATCTTTTTCATAAAGCAAGATGGATAAATGTTGAATATTCAATGTATTCAGTAGGCTCAATAGCACCGGACTCTATAAGGTCGGAGACAACTGACTTTAAACGCAGGAGGTCAGAACCACGGACATCAGCAGCACGACCGAAGAGATGGAAAGAGTGCTTAGCACCGCCAACCATCATATTGAGGACAGAGGAACGAAAACCGGAGTTAACATAGATGGGAGAACCATAAGCAGCGCGAATGGGTTCGAGGACATTGACACAGAGGTTACGGAGATTCTCGACGGCTTCGGGATATGCAATATTGTTTATATTAGCACGTCGGGCGGTCTCCGATTTTTGCATTTCATCAAGCGTGAAGTGCTCTGAAAGCATAAGGGGTTTATGCATAGTTTAGGAAATTTTTACAAGTGTTACATAATGGGGATTATGTAAAATACAATTATGAGGAGAGGCGGGGCACATAGCCCCGCCTCTCCTATTTAGCGTTTATGAGTCAGTGATTATCGCCAGATATTCATAATATTCCGAGATGCCGGAACATTTGGGCGTAATATTCTGCTTTCTGAGCTACTAGTAACGGATACGCCCTGCTTGTCGAAGGCATACGCCATATCTCAAGGCCGTCGGCGGTGGCCAACATTGTTCCCATCTTTGGAATTTCTGTACCGGTAATTTCCGCAATCACACCTGCGGCTTTCTCGCCAGTGGTAGCCACGGTATGGCATTCGGGGATTTCTTTCAGGACATCATAAAGAGGTACAGGCTCCACTATTTCAAGGAATTTGTCTGAAGCGTTGCCTTTGAGCCTACGCACAGCCCGGCCAGTATCATTCAATGCGATATGCTTATCTGTCATCAATTTGCGTATAGCATCAACATCAAAACATTTTGCAGTCTTGTCATAAAGAGCTTCCGGATCGCCAAGAAAGAGTAGCCCACATATCTTCCAGAAATCATTTGTGCGGTTGGGATAATAAAAATTCATACTCCAACGGTGGTTTCCCGGCGGGAATGTACCCATTATCAGCACCTTGGCACCTTCTGGCAAAAATGGAGGCCACGGATGACGCTCCAATGGCATATCCAGCTCTTTATCAATTGTTTCCATATCTCTCAAATTAAAGAATCAAATATTTAATCATTCACATATTAAACATTTAGGCGGTCAATGCTGTCTATATATTAAACGTTTTATACTCATTATTTGTATTACAAAATGAAAAAATTAGTTGCTGAGTGCGTTGGGACAATGTTCCTCGTGCTTTTAGCCTGCGGTAGCGCAGTGCTTGCCGGTCCAAGTATCGGCGGACTCGGAATCGGGCTATGTTTCGGTCTCGTGTTATTGTGTCTGGTCTATTGCATCGGCAACATATCCGGTTGCCATGTGAATCCGGCTGTGTCCCTCGCGATGTGGCTCAGCGGTCGAATGAAAGGTGGCGAGTTTGTCGGATATGTAATCGCACAGCTCATCGGAGCTGCCATCGGAGCCGGTTTCCTCTACTGGTTTGTCAATATGGCTCCAGAATTCACATTCGGCGGCACTACCCCCGCTTATGGTAGCCACGGCGCATGCCAGCTCGCGACTAATGTGATTCAGCCCGGAGCAAACGCCGGGATGGCGCTGTTGGCTGAATGCCTTCTCACCTTCTTCTTTGTGCTGATTGTACTCGGTGCGACCGATGAGAAGCATGGCTTCGGTAAATTTGCCGGTATTGCGATTGGTCTCGCTCTCGGGCTTGTCAACATCGTAGGCATCCCCGTCGACAACTGTTCGGTCAATCCCGCGCGTAGTTTTGGCCCGGCTCTCTGGGACAGCGCGGCGTGGCCTGATTTCTGGATAATGGTTGTCGGCCCGGTTATTGGCGCGGTAATCGCAGTAATCTGCTGGAAGGTGATTTCCAATTACCGTAATCCCAAGGCCATCGAAGGCTGACCCCTCCCCTAATCTAAAAAACGAGTTTCCCGGAATCGTGCGATTCCGGGAAACTCGTTTTTAATCAATTGGCAAATAGTGATTATGCTTTCACACGTTCGAGATAGTCGCCGGAACGGGTGTCGACACGAATCTTGTCGCCGATGTTGCAGAAGAGAGGAACGCGGACAGTAGCACCGGTCTCGACCTCGGCAGGCTTGAGAGTGTTGGTGGCGGTGTCACCCTTGATGCCGGGCTCGGTATATTTGATTTCAAGGACAACGTTGGCAGGCATTTCACAAGTCAACACGGTCTCGGATGCTGCATGCACCATAGCCTCCACGATGTCTCCGTCTTTGAGGAATTCCACACCCTCAATGCTCTCGCCGGGAACAATAATCTCTTCCCAGGTCTCTGTGTGGAGGAAATGGTAGCCCATCTCATCCTTGTATGAGTACTGATAAGGGCGACGCTCGATACGCACCTCGTTAACCTTGACGCCGGAGTTCCAGGTCTTGTCAAGGATACGACCGGTCTTCACATTACGAAGCTTGGTGCGGACGAAGGCCGGGCCTTTGCCAGGCTTTACATGAAGGAATTCAACAATAAAGAAATAGTTGCCGTCGATATCGAGGCACATGCCGTTCTTAAAGTCAGCTGTTGTTGCCATAAAGTCTGTATGGTAGTTTAATTTGGATTATCAGGTGTAAAGAACCTTGCGGCGAGACCGCGTAATGACGTGCAAAATTACAACTTTTCTCACAGAATTCCAAATTTTGGTCAAAAAGTATTATTATTGGAATATTAGTCTAATTACACCCCTCTATTTAAGACTAATATGTTAATTTTGACGTTAAATGTTAAAAGCATTCTCCCGATTGGGATTTGACGATATCGTAAATTGAAAATTTACCTGATATTCTCCCCTGTGGAGACAACTATCCTTTAATACAATTGTTAAAATTGCCAAAGGGATGAGTCAAACCATCATACCAAGGAATACAACCCTGAGATTATGAAGAAATCCACAATATGGCTGCTGACAGTGCTGATGGCGCTGACTTTCATGGGACTGCTCTATATACAGATAATATATATGGAGAGCATGATCAGGATGCGCAACGACCAGTTCGCCGAAGGTGTGAAGCGCAGTCTTTACGCCGTGTCCTCGCTTCTTGAGCAGGATGAAACCAAATATTACCTGGAGGAGGATGTGGCCGAGGTGGAATCCTCGTCGGTTTACACCCAATACGGAGGCACCCCTCACCTGGGTGGAATAAAATACTCATTCACCACCCACAGCGGGCTTGTCGGGGATGTGACTGTGAAGGCGGATGCCGATAAGATTTACAAGCTGCAAAGCGAGCAAAACAATGTGGCGACAAGCTACAACTCAATGCGCGAGGAGCTCAAAGGGCAGTATCTCTACCAGAAGGGCATCATAGATGATGTGATAATCAACATCATGAACAAGGCCGCCGATCGCCCCATACAGGAAAGGGCCGATTCGGTAGCTGTCCGTAATTACCTCAAGAAAGAGCTGGAGAACAATGGTCTCGATTTGCCGTTTGAATTTGCCGTTGTAAGCCGGAACGGCCATGTTTTCTATCATTCAAGCGGTTTCGGGAATGTCAACCCTGTGAATGTGGAAAACTCAATGTTCGTGCAGTCGCTCTTCCATAATGACCCCGCCACGAAAAAGAATTACCTGAAGGTGTATTTCCCCTCAAAGGACAAGTACATCCTCAGTTCATTGAAATTCATGATTCCGTCGTTCATCTTCACCTTCATTTTACTGATCGTGTTTCTCTACACAATCATCCTGGCTTTCCGCCAGAAAAAGCTGACCGAGATGAAGAACGACTTCATCAACAACATGACCCACGAGTTCAAGACCCCCATCTCGACCATCTCACTGGCCGCACAGATGCTCAATGATCCGTCGGTAAGGAAATCCCCCACGATGCTGCAACATATATCCGGAGTAATCAACGACGAGACCAAACGACTCCGCTTCCAGGTTGAGAAGGTGTTGCAGATGTCGATGTTCGACAAGAAGAAGGGCACGTTGAGACTACAGGATGTCGATGCCAACACCCTTATCTCCAATGTGGTCAACACATTCAGACTCAAAGTCGAGAAATACGGCGGCCATATCACGGCAAGCTTTGACGCCGAAGACGCCATCGTGAATGTCGACGAGATGCATTTCACCAATGTCATCTTCAATCTCCTCGACAATGCAGTGAAATACCGCAAGGAGGATACCCCCCTCGAGCTGACAGTCTCCACCAAAAACATTCCCGGTGACAAGCTGCGAATCACCATTGCTGACAACGGCATCGGAATCAAGAAAGAAGACCTCAAGAAGATATTCGAGAAATTTTTCCGTGTGTCCACCGGCAACCGCCATGATGTCAAGGGGTTCGGCCTCGGGCTGGCCTATGTCTACAAGATGCTCGGCCTTATGGGTGGCACCATAACAGCAGAGAGCGACCTCGGGAAAGGCACCCGGTTCATAATCACGTTGCCGTTGCTTTCGTCCGAGGAGGAAAGCCATCCGAAGGAATAACCTCTTGTAATATTGACAAATTCACGTCACTCCGGTGAACAAATCACAATAGTTAAATCTTATATAAATATAATAAAACTTTTCAGACTATGGATGACCGTATGAGAATCCTCCTTTGCGAGGATGATGAAAATCTGGGCATGCTGCTCCGCGAATACCTCCAGGCCAAAGGATTCAACGCCGACCTGTACGCCGACGGAGAGGCAGGCTACCGCGCGTTCCTGAAGGGGAAATACGACATCTGCGTCCTCGACGTGATGATGCCGAAAAAAGACGGCTTCACTCTCGCGCAGGAAATCAGGGCCGTCAACAGCGAAGTCCCCATCATCTTCCTGACCGCGAAGACAATCAAGGAAGACATCCTTGAAGGCTTCAAAATCGGAGCCGACGACTATATCACCAAGCCATTCTCGATGGAGGAACTCGTGTTCCGTATCGAGGCTATCCTGCGCCGTGTCAGAGGCAAAAAGGGGAAAGAGGTGACAATGTACAAAATCGGCATGTTCACTTTCGACACCCAGAAACAGGTGTTGATGATTGGCGACAAGGTAACAAAGCTGACCACCAAAGAATCGGAACTCCTCAGCCTGCTGTGTGCCCATGTGAATGAAATCCTCGAACGCAACTACGCGTTGAAGACCATCTGGATCGACGACAACTATTTCAATGCCCGTTCGATGGATGTATATATCACAAAGCTGCGCAAACACCTCAAGGATGATCCGTCAATCGAGATTATAAACATCCACGGCAAGGGCTACAAGCTCATCGCTCCCGAAGTGAAAGAGAACGCCTGACAGAAAGCAACTAGGAAATAACCCTGTTTTTCCTCAAGTTGACAAAAATATTCATTGAAATATCCGGCACGGGATTTTCCGTGTCGGATATTTTCCCTAAATTTGCAAGGAAAACCATTAAGAAAAAGGTTACTTGACTACATCATGAAAAAACTTACATTCTCTTTGGCCGCGGCTTCTTTGTTTCTCGCCTTCCCCATGGGAGCGAAAGACCGCGTGACCCACAATCCTGACGCAACCAATACTGAAACCATACTCCATGCCTGGAGCTGGAATTTCCCGACAATCGCCGAGAATATGGCATTGATCGCGAAATCCGGCTACACGATGGTCCAGACCTCTCCGGTACAGCATTGTTACGATCCTTACGGCTCGACCAAGAAACTGTTCGACCAGGAGGGGAAGGAAGGAAACTGGTATTATTATTACCAGCCCACAGACTGGAAAATCGGCAATGCCATCGTCGGCACCAAGCAGGAGATGAAGCAGATGCTCGACTCCGCAGCCAAATACAACGTGAAAGTAATCGTGGATGTGCTGCCCAACCACACCGCCTTCGATATTGACGCCGTAAGTCCCGAATTCTACAAGGCTGTCGGTGGCCGTGACAAGATGTATCATTCCACCGGCCTGTCCCCTATCCGCGACTACAACGACCGTTACCAGTGTACCCTCGAAGGCACCGGAGGACTGCCCGATGTCAACACCGAGAACCCCGACTTCCAGAAATATTACATGGAATTCGTCAACGAACTTCTCAATATGGGTGTACGCGGGTTCCGTTATGACACCGCCAAGCATATCGGAGTACATTCCGACCCAGTAGACAAGGCTTCAGGCGTTAAGGAAAATGATTTCTGGGATGTCGCAACCGGCCGAAAGGCAGTGAAAGGTGTGAAACTCGCCCTCCCCTATGATTCGCTGTTTGTGTATGGCGAAGTCCTGCAGGACCGCAATGTGCCTGAGGCCGAATATGCCGATTACTTCGGGCAGACCGCTTCCGGGTATGGCTATCATCTCCGTGAAGCCCTTGAGAAGAAATCCGCCAAAGGGATAGACCTCACAAACTGGGATCATCAGGCAGCCCCCGAGTTCCTCACCACATGGGTGGAAAGCCACGACACATATTGCAACGCCCACGAAAGCGCAGGTCTGACAGACGAGCAGATCCGTACAGGCTGGGTATTCCTTACCGCACGTCAGAACGGTGTGCCTCTGTTCTTCTCTCGCCCGATGAACTCCACCCGTCAGAATTATTGGGGTGACAATCTTCTCGGAGCGAGAGGCAACGACGAGTTCTTCCATCCTGAAGTTGTGGCCGTAAACAAATTCCGCCATGACATGTCAGGGCAGAAAGAGGATATCCAGACAAGCGAGAACGGACAGATTCTTGTTGTCAACCGAGGCAAAAAAGGAGCCGCCATTGTCAATATTTCCGACTCCGCCAATTTCGTTGATGTTCCCACCGGACTCCCCAACGGAACCTATAAGGACAATGTATACGGTATCGAGTTCAAGGTGAAAAATGGCCGTCTTCATGGCGCAGCCGCTCCCCACCGCTCATACATCCTCCAACGCAAATAATGAAAGCACTTGTAAATCTTCCTGATTACAGACATATCCATGGGGGCGTGACCAACCATTTCGTTGGTCTGCGCCCCCATTGGTCTGAAAATGTAGTGTATAACCGTATCGGCAAACGCCGTGAAGGATGCAGCGGCTTATGGTGGCTGCCGTGGGATTATGCAAAATTCGCATTTCAATGCGTGTTCAGACGGCCTGACATAGTTCTGATTAATCCGTCATTCAACCGCAAGGCATATCCTCGCGACATGCTCTTCATGAGAATCGCCCGGCATCTCAATGTGCCTGTCGCGGTGATGTTCCACGGCTGGGACAACAACTACGTCAACAACCTTAACCGCCAAGAGATGGCCGACACCCTGAACCAGGCAAAAGGGATTTTCCTGCTATGCTCGGATTTCGAACGGCAGCTCAAAGAGGCAGGAGTGACATCCCCCATAATACTCACCACCACCAAAGTAGCCGATTCTCTGGTCGAAGGGGTCGCTCCTCCATCACCTTCGACACCACGCAAAATCAAGAACCTGCTGTTTCTGGCCCGCATCACCAAAGAGAAAGGCATCTTTACCACCATTGACACATTCAGGTTGCTCCAAAAAAAGCATCCTGAGCTGACACTGACAGTGGCGGGAGACGGAGGAGCATTAGATGACGCGATTGCCTATGTCAAAGAAAATGGTCTTTCCGGAATCCGGTTCACGGGGCACATCAGCGGCAATGAAATCAGACAAGCATTCCTCGACAGCGACATATATATCCTGCCGACAGAGCATCCCGAAGGCATGGCAACTTCCGTCCTGGAAGCGATGGCATTCGGATTGCCTGTCATCAGCCGTCCCGTCGGTGGCGTGAATGATTTCTTCCGTAACGGGGAAATGGGATACCTGACGGAATCGACAGATCCGGCTGAATTTTGCCGGTTGATAGAGAACCTCATCGACAATCCGACCCTGGCCGGAGAGATGGCCGCGAACTGCGCGGATTATGCACGCAAACATTTCCTCGCCTCTAAAGTGGCGGCCCAGCTTGAAAAGGAGCTAAAGGCTCTTTCCTGATTAATCGCCACCAAGTCTTAAGGGAAACCTTCAACAGCAGCCGAACCAAGGGGGAGCTTTAATTGTTAAAATGACAAAACAACCCTTTTCAACTGCTACAATGAAAAAGACCGGCATATTCTACGGTACCGCCACCGGAACAACAGAAAAAATCGCAAAACGTATCGGCGAACTTCTTGGCGTAAGCTCTGAAGATATCTTGAATGTAGGTTTGACCGCCCCCTCCAAAGCCGGGGATTATGAGCTGATGATTCTCGGAACCTCGACATGGGGGAACGGAGACCTTGAAGATGATTGGTATGACTTCCTCGACGGACTTGAGGAACTGGATCTGAGAGGAAAGAAAATCGCACTCTTCGGGTGTGGCGACGAGACTATGCGTGACACATTCTGTTCGGGTGTAGGCGAACTTCATGACCGGTTGGTGAAAACCGGGGCACAGTTTATCGCCCCCTACGACACCATAGGTTATGATTTCGACCATTCGGCTGCCAAACCGGAGAATTCGCTGGAGGCATACGGACTCCTCCTGGACGAAGTCAACCATCCGGAACTGACCGAAAGCCGCCTCCGGGGATGGACTCACCTTGTGATACGACAAGCCTGACATTGCGTAAAACCACGCGAAGGTGGGCGGGGAATCGTTCCCCGCCCACCTTCGCGTTTACCGGATTTCACTAAAATTATGTTTTCCGATATGAATTAACTTGAAAAGCACACAACTCATAGCTGCCGGATTTGGCAGAATCCTATAGAATACCTAACTTTGTAGCTGTAAGATTATATACTTACCTGTCTATCATATCTGACAGACCATATTTCTTGAATTTTTTCAACCTAAACATTCATACTTTCATTCATTTTCCCATGAAAAAACATCTTTTGCTATTCGTGGCAATGGTATGGCTTGCTATGACCGGGGTAAAAGCCGAGGTATTCTCTACCTCTCCTGTCCCCTTGCAGCAATCAAGCCAGAACGTGAAAATAATCTTCAATGCCCAGGAGAGCGGCGTCGCCGGTCTCATTTCGGCCACTGAGATTTACGCCCATATCGGCGTCTGCCCTGTCGGCACGTCAGACTGGACGCATGTCAAAACCGAGTGGAGTGAAAATACCGCCGCCAACAAATTCGTCAAGAATTCCGCCGGCCTTTGGGAACTCAACATCGGCAACATCAACACCTATTTCGGACTTGCTGCCGGAGAAAAAGTAGGGAAAATAGCAGTGATTGCCCGCACCGCCACCGGCTCGGCGCAGACCAAGGATTACTTCCTCGATATTGCCGAAGAGGGTTTCGCCATCAACTTCTCTTACAACACTGAGAATCTTGTAATCAGCGCCCCCACTACAATCACTTTCTCACTCTCGGCGACCCAGGCATCCAACCTTTCTATAAAGGTTGATGGCCAGACAATCGGCGAAGCGACTAATTCAATGAACCTCTCAAAGGCATACACATTCAACACCGAAGGGAAGTTCTATGAAGTGACCGCCACCGCCACCAACGGCAGCCAGACACTTTCCAAGACTGTCACAGTAGCCTATCCGACAGCCTCCGCCCAGGCCAATTACCCCGGCGGGGTACCCAAGATGGGTGCCATAAAGCAGGCCGACGGATCCGTAATATTCTGTCTGGCAGCCCCGTTGAAGAAGAGTGTCATTCTTGTTCCCTCCTGGGACAACTATGAGACCCTCAACAAAAATGTCATGAAATATCAGGACTACAATGGCAACCGTTATTTCTGGACACAGGTAAGCGGCCTCAAGGACAACCAGTATTATCCCTACTATTATCTTGTCGACGGTATGTATAAGGTCGCTGACCCTTGCGCCAAGCTGATGCTCGACTGCTACAGCGACAAATGGCTTCCCTCCGGCATCTGGAAGGAGGAAATGCCCAAGTATCCTTACGACAAGTTTGACGATGTGATGCTGGCCGTATACCGTGGCGACATCGACAACTACAACTGGAGCGATGCCACCAAGAACTTCAAGATTCCCAACCACACCTCAATGGTGGTATACGAGATGCTTCTTCGTGACTTCACCGGTGACGGGTCCGACCAGAACGGCAAACATTTCGGCACACTCCGTACCGCGATGCCCAAGCTCCAGTATCTGGCCGATCTTGGCGTGAATGTCATCGAGCTGATGCCCGTGATGGAATTCAACGGCAACAATTCCTGGGGTTACAACACCAACGGCTATATGGCCCTCGACAAGGCATACGGCTCCCCCAACGACCTCAAGGAGTTTGTGGACTGGTGTCACCGCCTCGGCATGGCTGTTGTCCTTGACATCGTGTTCAACCAGTCAGACGGCAACCATCCCTGGTATCAGATGTATCCCATCTCAAGCAATCCTTTCTACAACGAGACCTCACCCCACGCATACAACGTGCTGAACGACTTCAAGCAGGACAACCCTGTACTGCAGCAACATTGGGATGATGTGCTTCGTTTCTGGATGGAAACATACAAGGTCGACGGTTATCGTTTCGACCTCGTGAAAGGTCTCGGCGACAATGCGTCCTACGGTAACACCGACGCTTACAACCAGAGCCGTGTCAACCGCATGAAACGCCTGAATGATGTAATCAGGTCAGTGAACCCTGACGGAATCCACATCAACGAGCTGCTTGGCGCCGCTCAGGAGGACAATGCCAACTACACCAACGGCAAACAGATGGGCTGGAACAATGTCAATTACGGTGCAGGCCAATACGCTATGGGCTGGGCTGAAAAATGCGACGACACCAAAGGCTTCTACTCATCTACCTGGGGCAAGACTGTCGGCGGCACCGTTGACTACGCAGAAAGCCACGACGAACCCCGTGTGGCCAACAAAGTGAAGAAAAATGGTCACGCCTCTGTAAAATACACCAGCGCTCATCCCAAGAAAACATCAATACAGCGTCTCGGCTCCCTGGCCGCACAGATGCTTCTCTCACCCGGAGCCAAGATGATCTGGCAGTTTGGCGAAATAGCAGCCGATGACGACCAGGGTTCAGAACTTGACAAGCTTCGTGCCATCGCTCCGAAATGGGACCAGTTCTCCAATGAAGGCCGCAGCGCCCTCCACAAGAACTATCAGGCTCTTTGCTGGCTGCGCCGCGACAACGCAGATATGTTCGATGGAACCGCAACCTTCTCAACCGGAGGTTTCACCGCGTCGCTCACCTCTCCCCGCTACATCCGCATCCTCAAGGGCAACCGCGAAATCATCGGCGTGTTCAACCCCAATGTTACCGGTTCGAACGCCACAGTTACCGTTCCGGTGCAGTACCTTTCCAGCTCAAACAGCCAGCTTATCACATCGGCTTATGGCTTCACTCCTCAGTTGACTGTCAATGGCACCAACGCGACCGTCTCCGTGCCTGCTCACAGCTTCGCCGTATTCGCGACATCTAATGTATCTGATGTCGAGGAAATCGGTTCTGACCTGGATATGACTACAGTCAATGTCCGTGGCGGCAATGGCCTCATCGACATTGAAGGGGACTACGCTGCTGCCGAGGTATATGACCTGCAAGGCCGTATGGTAGCCGCATCCAACGGTGATGCTACTGTCGAGGTTCCCGCCGGAATCTATGTAGTGAAGGTGGATGGAAACACATTCAAGGTAGCCGTACGCTGACATATGCATTGAAATCCTTGTCGTAAATTCACGACAAAGACATACTTTTTGACTGACGGGCTTGCGCAAGCGAGCCCGTTTTGTTACTTTTGCAGTAAGGAAAGAATTAATATGAGAATCGCAGCATTGATTTCTGGAGGAGTGGATTCGGCTGTGGCCGTACACCGCCTTGTCGAGCAAGGCCACGACCTCACTCTTTTTTATATCCGCATCGGGCTTGATGACGGCCGTGGAGACTGCTCGGCCGAGGAAGACCTGGAGATGTGTCGTGCAATCGCCCGAAAATACAATCTCCCCCTTGAGGAGGTGTCGCTCCATGAGGAATACTGGGAGAATGTGATGGAATACGCCTTGAAAACAGTCAAGGCGGGTCTCACCCCCAATCCGGATATGATGTGTAACCGGGTTATCAAATTCGGTTACTTCGAGGAGCGATGGGGCCATCAGTTTGATCTCACAGCCACCGGCCACTACGCTACGACCGTAGTAGGGAATGATGGCCTTAAATATCTCGCTACGGCTGTCGATCCGGTAAAAGACCAGACTGACTTCCTCGCCCGAATCACCTATCCTCAGCTAAGCCACCTCATTTTCCCGATTGGCGATTTGCCGAAATCGGAAGTAAGGGAAGTAGCCATACGCGAACATCTTCCGAATGCTTACCGCAAGGATTCCCAAGGGATATGTTTCCTCGGCAAGATAAATTACAATGATTTCCTTCGCCGTCATCTCGGAGAGCGCAAGGGGCCAATCATAGAGATTGAGACCGGGAGGAAAATCGGGGAACACAGCGGTTACTGGTTCCATACGATTGGTCAGCGCAAAGGTCTCGGCCTAAGCGGAGGGCCATGGTATGTGGTGAAGAAAAACATTCGTGACAATGCCATATATGTCTCGCGAGGATATGACACGGAGAAACAATACGGCAACCGAATCCACCTGTCGGAGACCCTCTTCATAACCCGAGATCCGTGGGCCGGCAAACCATGCGATCATGAACCGATAGCTTTCAAGAACCGTCATTCACCCGAATTCTTCAAAGCCACCATCACAAGGTTGCCTGAGACTGACGGGACTCCCGGAGGTTTCATTATCGAGACCGAGAAGCCGGTACAGGGAATCGCTCCCGGTCAATTCGGCGTGATATACGACAAGGACGCGCACATATGCCATGGCTCGGGAATCATAATTCCCGGCATCCAATAAATCCGGTCTTTTGGCGTTTATAATACATAACGCCAACCACACGCGTCAATTCGCCCAAATCAACAAATGAACCACAACCCCAACATATCTTCATCAGGTACGGACAGAGTAGAATTAAAAGTCCTCGGTATCAGTTACAGCCAGATACAGTCAGGAGCATATGCCCTGATTCTGGCAGAGGCCAACGGGCCAATGCGTCTTCCGGTCGTAGTCGGCGGCATGGAAGCGCAATCCATCGCGATAAAACTCGAAGGGATAATACCTCCACGACCGATGACTCATGACCTGTTCGCGTCCCTGATGCATGCTTATGGACTGCAATTGCTCGAAGTGTATATTTACAATTTCGAGGATGGGATTTTCTCCTCAGAGCTGACATTCATTGACCGTGAAGGCAATGAGGTGAAACTTGACGCCAGAACCTCCGACGCGATAGCTATATCAATGCGCACCGGTGCGCCTATTTTCACCACCCGCGAGATTCTTATGGAGACCGGCTTCACGATGGAATCTATCTCTCATAACGAAGATGAATCTCCACGCGAGAATAACGATACCTCCGACAATAACGAAGAGGAATCGACCATATCCCGGCTTAACCGCCTCAAAGAAGCACTTGCAAAAGCTATCGAGGATGAGGCTTATGAGGAAGCTTCACGCATAACAAGGGAAATAAACGATATAGAAAACCGACAAACACCCGACCATGAATGAATCTCAGAACTCCATTCTAACATTATCAGACAAAGAGCTAATCATAAAGGAAGCTGTCGCGTTGAAATCCTCTGGGAAATACAATTGTGCCCAGGCTGTAGCTTGTGCATTCGCTCCCATAATCGGCGCTGACAAGAATCACATTTACACCATCAGCCACGCATTCGGCAATGGAATGGGATGCCTTGAGGCCACATGCGGCACACTGACCGGAGCCGGAATGATAGTAGGACTGGCCTCAGGTGACCGTGTGAAAGCGATGCGGACAATGGCCGGAATACTTAAGAAATTCCAGGACAGAAATGGTGCGACGGTCTGCAAAATGCTGAAAGGAATATCCACAAATCCTGAAACAGGAGAGAAAGTGATTGGCAAACCGCTGCGTGCTTGCAATCTGTGTGTCGCCGACACATCCGAATTCCTGGCAGAAGCTTTAGCGACTGAGATATGATCGTATCCAATCTTTAAAACCATAAACGACGAATGCGGCCAATCCTTTTATGAAGGGCTGGCCGCATTCGTTGTTTATGACCGGAACTTATCTGAGATTGGATGTTGTAGAGGTATCAGTATCGGGAGCCTTGTCAATCAAATCCATAAACTGATCCAGACTCGGTGTGATTATAATCTGGGTACGGCGGTTGAGCTGGCGTCCTTCTGGTGTGGCATTCGTAGCTATCGGGTTGTATTCACCACGACCACCTGCGGTCAGACGCTGCGGGTCTACCCCAAATTTGTTCTGCAACACCTGAACAACTGATGAAGCTCGCAGAGCCGACAAATCCCAGTTGTTTCGTATGTTGGTACGGTTGATAGGCACATTGTCGGTGTTGCCTTCGACCAGCACACTGTAATTTTTATAATCCTTTATAATCTTCGCGATTTTGTCGAGTATATCCATAGCCTTCGGCGATATGTAATAGCTACCTGACTTGAACAGCATATTGTCTGCCAAGGAGATATACACAACCCCCTTGAGAACTTTGACATCCACATCTTTGAGTTCGGAGGTATCGAGCGAACGGGTCAGATTGTTTGACAAAACCATCAGCAGGGAATCGCTCTTGGATTTCGCCTCCACAAGTCTCTTGATATAGTTGTTGGAAGCATTTATCTCGTCGACAAGCTTGGAAATGTTCACATTGCCCGACTGGTTGGTCATAATACTCTGGTCGAGGGTACGCTGCAATGCGGCATAATTATCCTTGAGTTCCTTGTTGTCGTTGCGGGCCTGTTCAAGCAGAGTCTCAAGACTCGACACCTTGGTACGACTTTCTGCAAGGGCAACCTGCGAGGCATTATAGTCAGCCTGAAGTAAGTTATATTTCTTATGGCTGACACATCCACTAAAGGCGACCATCATCGCCGCAGTGGCCATCATAAGTATTGCTTTAGCTTTCATTATAGTTGAATTTGGTTGATGTTGTGAGACATACGAGTCTTATGCCGTATATGATTATAAACATTCAAGCCTTGTGAGAGGTTTAATGGCAAGCGTGCGGCAAGACAACAATCAGTCATCGTGATGATGATGTTTATGGTGTTTCTTATGATGTTTCATACGATGCTCCCATTCCTTTTTCTGCCTCTTGCTATATTTCTTCATGTGCTTCCTGGCATGCTTGTAGTAATCTTCATAGAAATCCTCCACATCATCATCGTCATAAAAGAATCCACCATAAGGCACCGCGTACACGACAGGTACCACACCACTGCGATGATGGCGGACATCACGATGTTTCCTTACGGCTTTACGATAACTACGCCCGTAGTCATAATCAGGCACATACCCCGGCATAAGGGGGATATGTACATGGGGCCTCGGAGCTGGAGGCACGACCACCACCGGAAAATAAGGCGACACATTCGACACATCCACTCCGATCCCGTCAGTACCTGCATGTAGGGAGAAATAAGCCTGTGCGGAAAGTGTCGGCGCGCTGATGGCCGCGACTGCCAGACAAGTGATAAGCGAGAGTCTCATACTACTTAAATTATGTTTTAGCCTCAAACGCCAAGCGTCTCTTAGTTTCCTCTTTTCACACAAGGCGTCACTTTATATTAAATACAAACACCCCGGAGGGTTTGTTCTCCAACTCAGCTAACATACCCTATTCATATGCTGTAATATATGGCAGAAAGCCAAAACAGAAACATCCAATAGGCAACCAAACACTTTTTGTCCTCAAAATTTGGTTTATTCCACAGAAAATGTTAATTTTGCACCTCGAATTGTGTAAACAATAAAAAACAACATAGCGCTATGAAAAGAACTTATCAGCCTTCCAACCGCAAGAGAGTTAACAAGCACGGTTTCCGTGAAAGAATGTCGACCGCTGATGGCCGCAAGGTCCTCGCTCGCCGTCGCGCCAAAGGCCGTGCCCGTCTCACCGTGTCCGACTCAATCGGCGGCAAGTAATTCTCTTTAGCTTCAAGGCCACGCATCCGGAGCCAAGCCTTGTAAAAAGCAACCGGCAATTCCTCCCTGGTCTGTCAGGCGAAAGTTGCCGGTTGCTTTTTATTTACCCCTGAATTTCCGAACCTGGAGGAGACTACATTGTTTTTATTAATAAAAAGTCTTCACTTGACAAGCAACCCAATAAACATTTACATATTATGGAAATAGGAGAAATCATCCCCAACCACCTGGGAATCGACGGAGAAGGACGTATGGTGACCGCTTCAGGCGACTACGCCCACACCCCGCTCATCATTTATTTTTATCCGAAAGACAACACTCCCGGTTGCACTGCGGAATCATGCGCCTTGCGTGACGGATATCAGAGATTACAGGAACTTGGTTACCAAGTGATTGGCATAAACCGCGACACTCCGGCCTCCCATCAGAAGTTTGCGACCAAGCACAACCTGCCATTCCCGCTCCTGACAGATGTCACCGGAGAAGTCTGCGAGGCGTTTGGCGTATGGCAGATGAAAAAAATGTGTGGACGTGAATATATGGGGCTTGTCCGCACGACTTTCATCACGGATGCGGATCATGTTATCACGCATATCATCAACAAAGTCAACACCAAACAGGCTGCCGAGCAGATTCTTGAAATTCTCGGCAAATAACGACACGCGCCTCACCTTCACGGACAACGACAATAAAAAAATCCGGTCTCGAATCGAGACCGGATTTTTTTATTGTCGTTGAACCGGAATTAAATCCAACGAGTATATGCGAAGTCCATACGGTGGGGCAGCGCGGGGTTAACGGGATAAAGACGATAACCGTAGCGGAACACACCAGCATCCTTGAGCTTGGCATTGAGCTGATAGGTCAGGACATTGCCCTCCTCTTTGATGACATCGAAAGGCTGTGTGTAGCAGAATTTCTCCTCTCCGTCCATCGTCTTATAAACGACGAGTTCAAGACCGAGATCCTTGCCGAGGCCGTTGGTGTCAACGATGGCACGAACTGTGAAGTCGGTACCTGTAACCGAATTCGAGATGTCTGAAGTCTCGATATCGAACACCTTTATGCCATCCCAAGCGGCAGCGACCTTCTCCTTCCATGCGGCGATTTCCTTTGCCTTGGCGTAGTTGTCGGCAGTGAGGAGCTTTGTGCGGTCAGCCTCTTTGAGATAGAAACGATCGATATAATCGTTGATCATTCGGGTCATTGTGAAGTGGGGAGCAATCTTGGCGATGGAGCGCTTGATGTACTGAACCCATTCGGGGGAGTAACCCTTGGAATTCTTGGCGTAGTAAAGAGGAACGATCTCGTTTTCGAGCATTGAATAGATAGTAGCGGCATCGAGTTTGTCTTGCTGACCCTGATCGGTGTAGGTGCGCTTGTCGGTAAGAGCCCAACCGGCATCCTCAGCGAAACGATAACCCTCATACCACCATCCGTCGAGAACGGAGAAGTTGAGCACACCGTTCATCTCGGCCTTTTCGCCGGAGGTACCAGAAGCCTCAAGGGGGCGAGTCGGGGTGTTGAGCCAGATGTCCACGCCGGTGACAAGACGCTTGGCCACAATCATATTGTAGTCCTCAAGGAAGATAATCTTGCCGAGGAATTCGGGCATACGGGAGATTTCCATGATGCGCTTAATCAGCCCCTGACCTGCGGCATCAGCGGGGTGAGCCTTTCCGGAGAAGACGAACTGAACGGGGAACTGCTCGTTGTTGACAATCTTTGACAGACGCTCAAGGTCTGTGAAGAGGAGGTGGGCACGCTTGTATGTGGCAAAACGGCGAGCGAAACCGATGATCAGGGCGTTGGGGTTGATTTTGTCAACAATCTTCATCACAGAGGAGGGATCACCCTGGTTTGCAAGCCACTTGGCCTTGAAATCTTTCTTCACGAAGTTGATGAACTTGTTCTTCATCGTCATTCGCATGTTCCAGATTTCCTGGTCGGAACATTTCAGGATACCTTTCCAGTTAGCAGGATCAGCCTGGTTTTCGAAAACCTCCTGGCCGAGTTTGTCGCCATAGAATTCTTTCCATTCGGAAGCAGCCCAGGTAGGCATATGCACACCGTTGGTGACATAACCAACGTGGCTTTCCTGCCAGTTGTAACCTTTCCAGATACCGGCGAACATCTTCTTGGAAACTTCACCGTGGAGCCAGCTTACGCCATTTGCCTCCTGGCAGGTGTTGAGTGCGAACACACTCATCGAGAAACGTTCGTTGGTGTTGGGATTCTCACGACCCATATTCATAAGGTCATTCCAGGAGATACCGAGCTTAGCGGGGAAGCCGCCCATGTACTTGCCGAAGAGACCTTCGTCGAAGTAGTCATGGCCAGCGGGCACGGGGGTATGTACGGTATAAAGGCTGGAGGCACGGACGAGTTCGAGGGCAACCTGGAAGTCGAGGTGCTTTTCCTGAACGAAATCAACGAGACGCTGGAGGTTGAGCAGAGCGGCGTGGCCTTCGTTGCAGTGGAAAAGGTCGCTCTTGATACCAAGTTTCTTGAGCATCAGGACACCACCGATGCCGAGGAGATACTCCTGCTTGATACGGTTTTCCCAGTCGCCGCCATAGAGTTTGTGTGTGATAGGACGATCAAACTCCGAGTTCATCTCGAAGTCTGTATCCATGAGGTAGAGGTTCATACGACCCACATTGACACGCCATACATGGCTGTAAATGATTCGGTCGTGGTAGGGCACCTCGAGAATCATAGGACGGCCGGATTCCTCCATCACCTGCTCGATGGGAAGCTGATTGAAGTTCTGGGGTTCGTAGTTGGCAATCTGCTGACCATCAACGCTGAGAGTCTGCGAGAAATAGCCGTAACGATAAAGGAAGCCGACAGCGGTCATAGGCACACGCGAGTCGGAG
>OMDV01000001.1_pt1 | contig 72356 bp, 59 predicted proteins | sample 1673671 | NCBI WGS metagenome assembly OMDV01 (sample SAMEA103958118, study PRJEB25191) | human gut metagenome | reverse complement strand
ACCTGCCCCGCCGGGGCGGTTCTAAAAAAACTCCATAGATATTTCTTGACACGCCACAAAGACCTCAAGATTGTCTACACCCCCATCCATGGCACAGGTGTCGAGCTCATCCCCCGCTCTATCAAGAACTTCGGATTCACCGACACCATCCATGTCCCCGCACAGGATGTACCGTCGGGCGATTTCCCCACCGTCGAGTCACCCAACCCCGAGGTTCCCTCGGCAATGGCTATGGCCATCGCCAAGGCCAAGGAGGTCAATGCCGACATCGTCCTGGCATCCGACCCCGACGCCGACCGCATCGGCTGTGTCATCCGCGACAACAAGGGTGAGTACGTGCTGCTCAACGGCAACCAGATCGTGATGATTCTGCTCTATTACATCATCACCCGCAATCAGGAGCTCGGCCTCATCAAGGGCAACGAGTTCGCCGTCAAGACCATCGTGACCACCGAGACCATCAAGAGCATCTGCGAGGCCAACAAGGTCAAAATGTTCGACTGCTATACCGGCTTCAAGTGGATTGCCGCCGTGATGCGCGACAACGAGGATGTGCTCCGCTATCTGGGCGGCGGCGAGGAGAGCTACGGCTTCCTGGCCGAGACATTCGTCCGCGACAAGGATGCCGTATCGGCTTGCTCGCTCATGGCCGAGGCCTGCGCATGGGCCAAGGACAACAACATGGATTTCCAGGGCCTCCTCACCGACATCTATCTCAAATATGGCTACAGCCACGAGGTAGGCGTGAGCGTGGTACGTCCCGGCAAGACCGGCGCCGAGGAGATCCAGGCCATGATGAAGAGCTTCCGCGAGAATCCTCCCAAGTCTCTCGCAGGCAGCCCCGTGGAGATCGTCAAGGACTATGCCACCCTCGACGAGACACACGTTCCCGACGGCAAGGTGACGAAGCTCGACTTCCCCACCACCTCGAACGTGCTCCAGTATTTCACCGCCGACAACTCCAAGATTTCGGTGCGCCCCTCGGGTACCGAGCCCAAGATCAAGTTCTATATGGAGGTACACATACCTCTGCCCTCTGCAGCCGACTATGACGCATGCGCCAAGCTGGCCGAGGACAAGATCGAAGCTCTCAAGAAGGATCTCGGCATCTGACAGACACACCCTTCACTGACATAGACAACCCCCGGGCCGCGATGCGGTCCGGGGGTTGTTGTCATGATGGTTTCATGTAGTTATAAAAAAAATGAGGGGAGTTTCACAACGGCCCTCACGCTTTAACCTAACTTTTTGTTGACTTTACAATTCAATTTGATAGTAGCTATATGCCTCTGACGTCAAGTCTACAGTGCAAAGGTACACTTTTACCGTAAATGGTACGCAAACATTTTAGTTAAAAGTAGTTAATCACAACATCGCATCTGACATTTTAGTCATTTTCACAAATATTTTTGCCAACTTTTAAGTTAATAAACCTATAGAAACCGGTTGAGGGATAGTTTTGCGCATTTCGTTTGAAAATACGGCGAAAAAGGCTTAAATTTGCGATTCAAAATCACACTCTACCCAATGGAAAAACTGACAGCGACAATCATAGCCCTCAACGAGGAACGACGGCTTGCAGCATGCCTCGAGTCGTTGAGGGGCGTCGCAGACGAGGTCGTGGTGGTCGACTCATATTCCACCGACCACACAGTGGCCATCTGTCATGACTATGGTTGCCGCGTCACCCAGAGGCATTTCGACGGATTCGGCGCCCAGCGCCAGTATGCCACATCGCTCGCCTCGCACCGCTATATACTCTCTATCGACGCTGACGAGGTGCTATCGCCCGCCCTGCGCGAGTCCATCATCAGGCTCAAGGAGCAGGGGTTTGCCCACAGGGTATATGCCATCTCGCGCCTCAATTTCTATTGCGGATATCCGGTGAAACATTGCGGATGGTATCCCGACCTGCAGATAAGGCTCTTCGACAAGCGTTATGCCAACTGGAACCTGCATGACGTGGGCGAGAAAGTCATATTCCGTGACTCGGTGCGCCCCGAGCCTGTCGACGGCGACATCCTGCACTACCGTTGCGAGACGCGCGAGCAGTTCCGCGACGTCACACGCGCCCATGCCACAATCAAGGCCCGAGTCCTGGCTGTAAGGCCCGAGCCGATATCATCCCTCGAGCCCATGCTGCACGGCCTCCGCGCATGGTGGCACACATATATCTCTGAGGGTGGCATACTCGAGGGGAATGCCGGACGCGAGATAGCCGCCGAGAGCTACAGGTCTGAATACCTGGCATACTCGGCAGCCAAAAAGCTCCGCAAATAGCACACAAGCCCCATCATTCACACAATGCAATTAACCCCGGCCGCGAAGCGGCGATATGTGGAAAGCCCCACATCGAGCCTCGTGACGGGATAGCCCGTCAGGGCGTACATCCCGCACACGGCGATGGTGTGGGGTCTGCATACCGACCTGAAGCCGGGCCTCGAAGAGGTCCATTAATCGCATACAAAGCCTGAACACCAAAGCCATCCGCGAGGATACCGAATTACAGGACCTCTCCGAGGCCCTGTAGTCATAGGCTCGTCCTCCCCACACCATCGCCCTGCGGGCTCGATGTGGGGCTTCCTACATATCGCCGCTTCGCGGCTGGGGGCATCTTGCATTATCATTCACAGCAGGAAATACCTCGCTCCGGGCGCGGGCATATACATGCCGCTCACAGAGGCCGAGGGGTGCATCGCGCCGTTCTCGGTCAGGGCTATCCCTATCGCGTCCATGCCGAGCATGGCTCCGAGGCGCAGGTTGAGACGCTGGTCGGGCAGCACGGGATAGCCCACGGCGGGACGTATTCCCGTAACCTCGGGCAGCCCCCAGAGCTCACGGAGCGCATAGGCGTTGAGCCATTCAGAGGCGGCTTCGGCCAGACGGTGGGCCACCGTCTGCAGCAGCAGCGCGCCATAGCTGTCACCCTCGGCCTCGCACCGGGCTATCATCGCGCCGACATCCACACGCACGGCAAACACCCCTATATAGTCATCTCCCGCCGTCAGGAAATCGGACAGCGCGGGACAGCGGCCATGGCTGTCGGGAGTCATGCGGCGCGGAGTGGGGATGACGGTGCCGTCACTGAAGACTATATCCTCGTCCGTTCCACGGGCTTCTGTCAGAAGCACCATCCCCTTGATTATATCCTCACCCTCGAGCCTGTCGAGCAGCGCGCGGGCGTCGGCGGCGAGGCGAAGGGCCTCCTCGGCCTTGCCTCCCCCCTTCTCCTCGACAAAGGCGCGCCGGCAGGCGGGGCAGTCGTGAACGCCGAAAGCATCCCCCAGCGAGGCCGGGAGGCTCCATGCAGCCATGAAGGCGCGGGGATTGAAATAGCGGCGCACGTCGCCGACCTTTATCTCTACGATATGGCGTCCCGGATGCAGTGGTGCGGGCGACGGCTCCGTCACCTTGTCGCCAAGGGCGCGGGCCTCGCCGATGGTCAGCGACGATTTGGCCGAGCGGGCCTGTTCGTCGGCCTCGCGTATCTCACGGGCCTCCTCCTTGAGTGTCCTGATATATTCCTCGCGCGTGGCCGGATTGAGCAGACGCGCCGCAAGGAGGGGATTCTGCGAGGCGTCGGGCACATGTATCACGGCCCCCTCATAGAGCGGGTCGAGCTTCAGGGCCGTGTGGCGGCGCGACGTGGTGGCGCCCCCCACCATGACAGGCGTATCGAGTCCGGCGCGGCGCAGCTCGCTCACCACGCGGGCCATCTCGTCGAGCGACGGGGTGATGAGCCCCGACAGGCACACGATGTCGGGCCGCTCGCGCAGGGCGGTCTCCACGATGGTCTCCGCGCTCACCATCACGCCGAGGTCTATCACCTCATAGCCGTTGCAGGCCAGCACTATCGACACGATGTTCTTGCCGATGTCGTGGACGTCACCCTTGACGGTGGCGAACACTATCTTTCCGGCCTTTCCACCCGAGGGCGCAGCCGTGTGGCGGCGGTCGATCTCAGGCTGCAGCACGGCCACAGCCCTCTTCATGGTGCGGGCGGTCTTGACAACCTGCGGCAGGAACATCTTCCCCTCGCCAAACAGGGTGCCCACACGGTTCATCCCGGCCATCAGGGGGCCGTCTATCAGCTCCACGGGGTCGGCACCCGAGGCAAGGGCCTCGGCAAGGTCGTCGGCAAGATGTGTCTCGACGCCATGCACAAGGGCATATTCGAGCCTCCCGGCCACAGGCAGTTCCCGCCACTCCTCGCGGGCCTCGGCCTTGGGGCCATCCCCCTTGGCCGAATGTGAGGCAGCCCATGCGGCCAGCTCGTCGGCGGCTCCGGCACGGCGGCACAGCACCACATCCTCGAGCAACGCGCGCAGCCCGGGCTCAATGTCATCGTATGTCACCTTCATGGCCGGATTCAGTATGGCCATATCCATCCCGGCGGCGATGGCGTGACAGAGGAAGACGGCGTGCATCGCCTCGCGCAGCGGATTGTTGCCCCTGAACGAGAACGACAGATTGCTCACGCCGCCGCTCACCTTGGCGCCGGGGAGATTCTGCTTTATCCACCCCACGGCACGGATAAAGTCGAGGCCATATCTGTCATGCTCCTCGATGCCGGTGGCGATGGCGAGTATGTTGGGGTCGAAGATGATGTCTTCGGCGGGGAATCCGGCCACCTCCGTGAGCAGCCTGTAGGCGCGGGCGCACACCTCGGTCTTACGTTCGAATGTGTCGGCCTGCCCCTCCTCGTCAAAGGCCATGACAACCACCGCGGCGCCCAGACGGCGCAGACGGCGCGCACGGCGCAGAAACTCCTCCTCACCCTCCTTGAGCGATATTGAGTTGACGATGGCCTTACCCTGCACGCACTTGAGCGCGGCCTCGATGACATCCCATTTCGACGAGTCTATCATCACGGGCACGCGGGCAATGTCAGGCTCGGCGGCAAGGAGATTCAGGAACCTGCACATCTCCGTGCGCGTGTCGAGCAGTCCGTCGTCCATGTTTATGTCTATCACGGGCGCACCGTCCTCGACCTGCTTGCGTGCTATGGCGAGGGCTTCGTCAAGAGCCCCCTTGGATATGAGGCGTAGGAACTTGCGCGACCCGGCCACGTTACACCGCTCGCCAACGCCGACAAAGTTCCCCTCGGGAGTCACCTCAAGCATCTCCAGGCCGCTCAGGCGCATGGCGCGCACGGGCGCGGGGACAGTGCGCGGCTTGCGGCCACGGACTATCCCGGGATACTCGGCGATATGCGCAGGGGTGGTGCCGCAGCACCCGCCTATGATGTTGACCAGGCCGTCGTCAACCAGGCCGCGCATCACCTCGGCCATGCTCCCGGGTGTCTCCGAGTAGTTGCCGTTGATGTCGGGAAGCCCGGCGTTGGGATGGCACGACACCGGCCACGGACTGATGCGGGCCAGCTCGCGCAGCCACGGACGTATGTCGCGTGGCCCGAACGAGCAGTTCAGGCCGATTGTAGTGATCGGGGCGTGGGCCACCGAGGCCACAAACGCCTCGAGGGTCTGTCCCGAGAATGTGCGTCCACCCTTCCCGGCTATTGTCACCGACACCATCACGGGGAGCCGCCGCCCGGCGCGCTCCATCACCTCGGTTGCGGCGTCGAGCCCGGCCTTGAGGTTGAGTGTGTCGAAGACGGTCTCAAAGAGAAGCAGGTCGGCGCCACCCTCCATCAGTCCCTCGACCTGCTCGGCATAGGCGGCGTAGAGGTCATCGTATGTCACGGCCCTCATCCCCGGGTCATTGACATCGGGGCTCATCGAGGCGGTCTTGTTTGTGGGGCCTATCGACCCGGCCACCCACACCTTGCGTCCCTCGCGCTCCATGGTCTCGTCGGCCACACGGCGCAGCAGGCGCGCCCCGGCCACATTCATCTCGCGGCACAGGGCCTCCATGCCATAGTCGGCCATCGAGATGCGGTTGGCGTTGAAAGTATTTGTCGAGATTATGTCGGCCCCCGCCTCGACATAGCTGCGGGCAATCGCCGCAATATCGTCGGGACGTGTCAGGCACAGCAGGTCATTGTTGCCGCGCAGGTCAGTAGGCCACGACGCGAACCGAGCCCCCCGGAAATCCTCTTCCGTGAGCCCCAGCCGCTGTATCATAGTGCCGATAGCACCGTCAAGTATCAATATACGCTCCCTCAGGAGTGATTCAAAAGTCATGCAGTCAAAAGTTTAGTTAACCAATGTAGATAGGGCGGACTGAGTAATGAGCATTTTTATAACAAGCATCTAACCTAATTTTCCCATAAGATGTACTAAAATAATGAGCACAATCTTTAGACTTTACCGATGCTGACCAAAATGCCTCATCCTTACGGAATAAAATATAATTTTTATTTCTTTTACTTTCGAACTTATAATACTCTACACCATCAACAGAACAGCGTGACACTATACAGTTAGCAATTAACTCTTCAAAATGTTCCTTCTTGGGCATTCGCCACATCCTCCCTTTTATCGCAAATGCGCAATCCCGGGTTGAGCTTCCGTATATATCTTGTAGAGAATATTTACAGTAATAATCAGAATTTTCCACAATACTTCCCCACACAAAACGGCTTCCTATTTCCCCAGGATGCTTTGCTCCAACATTGCATGTCGCCCATTTAACTCCAAACCCGAGATCTACCCATAGAGAGGAACGAAATGAAAAAGTATGTATAATTGAATGGCCATCTGTCAGGTCGGCAGTAAAATCACCCACGTCTGATAGAATCACCTGGAACACCTCGGCAATTATTTTCCCTTTAGCCCTGAGATCTATATTGACAGTATTCTCTCCCAATGTAACAGTGATAAAGTCATTAGCCGCCTTGATAATTCGAAAATACAGTGTGAGGGATACAAAATCCTCTGCATCCTGTAAATCTATCATTTCACTTATGTTGTGGGGTTCAAATTTTACCCTCATGTCCATGCTCACCCGACACTCCGGCAGCAGCTCTACATATTCGCTGAATTTCAGTGACGACACAGGCTGGACTTCGCTGCAGAACAGTTTTGCAATATACTTTTTAGCATCAGTGTCCGTCAACTGCATTTTCATAGATTTCTCCAGCGACTCAGCCATCGACCCCGCGCGGTGGTCGGTGGAGCTGAGGGTACGGAGCCACGCGAGCAGCACGCCGTCGCGGTAGAGTGCCAACAGATGCTCCTGTTCCATCAAGGCGTTGCGGCGCGTCGACGACAGCACGTCACGCACTTTGGCCATGAACATGTCGAGCGATGTCATGTACCTTCCGGCAAGATATACCACCGGAGGGAGAGCTGGGAGGGTATTCATTTCTTGAGTGATGCTGATTTAAGTCCGTGTGTGGCCTGGAGGGCCTTGATGCGCTTGATGGCCGAATCGTTCTTGCTGTCGAGCTGGCGGCTCATGACATGGGGTGCCATCGCGTCGACCACGCGCTCGAAATGCTCTTTGGTTATCTTGACCGCCTGAGGGGTCTTGCCTGTGCCGTCGAGATGCTCGAGAGCCGCAACATATTCGCGGAAAGCATCCTCGACAACCGTACCCGCAAGCGAGCTTATCTCGGCACCCGAGAATCCGTGGGGTGCTCCCTTGAACATCCGTCCGACAATATCGCCCACAACCCCGTCGGTAATGGCCGACCAGTCGTAGAACTCGGCGTCGCGATATGGCGCGAGGGTCTTGTGCAATATGGAGCAGGCCTCGTCGCGGTCGGGGAAATCGACAAAAAACACATCGTCGAACCTCCCCTTGCGCATCAGCTCGGGCTTGAGGGCATCATTGGCCGTGGCCACCACATAGACCGCCGAGCGGCGCTCCTGCATCCATGTGAGGAAATGACCCATCAGACGCACTATGATGTCATTGTTGCCGCTGTCCGTACCTGCAAACGCCTTCTCTATCTCGTCAATCCACAGCACGCAGGGGTGCGCGGCCTCGGCGGTCTCGAGAGCCTGGCGCAGGTTGGTCTCGCTCTCGCCGACATACTTGCCCATCAGGCGGTTGATGTCGAGGCGCAGCAGGGCCACCCCGAACTCCGAGGCGATTGCCTTGGCAATCATGCTCTTGCCGCAGCCGGGCATCCCTATTATGAGCACACCCTTGGGCAGAGGCACCATGGCGCGGCGGCTCTGGGCCAGCGTGAGGTGGTCAAAGATGGTCTTCTTTGCCCTGATGGCCGAGATAAGCACCTCGAGGCCACCGATATTGTCAAATTTCTCGTCTGTGTCCTTGACCTCGATTATCCCGGTCTTGCGCACAATCTGCTTTTTCTCCTCGAGGGCCAGGGCTATGGTGCGCCGCGAGAGGCGTCCGCCGGTGCGCACAACCGTCGAACGCAATATCTGGCGTATGTCGGCATATCCGAGTCCCTGCAGGTTGCGCGACAGTTCGAGGCGCACAGCCTCCTCGGCCAGCTGCGACTGTCCCGAGATGTCGGCCGACGACACAAGCTTCATTATCTCGTCGGTGTCCGGCACACCCGTCTCTATCACCGTGGCGATGTCGCGTATCCCTCCCGGCAATGCCGAGGCGGGAGCGGGGTCGGCTATGATGATGGTCTGACGGCAGTCAAAGCGGCGCTTCTCACAAAGTGTGGCATAGAGATGGAGCAGCGAGGAGTTGACAGGGTCGTCGAGCAGACGCGCCATATTCTTGAACAGCAGTATGGCATATCCTCCAGGGCCGTCGGTGACCACCGTGCGGAGCAGGTCGGGGAGCGAGGCCATCGACTCGCAGTCTGACAGCGGCTCCTTGGTCTCGAAATCGACAGGTCCGAGCACATTGTCAAGCTCAAGCACCGAACCGATGCCGAGCCCTGTGGCCGAAATCCCCCGGGGGTGTGGAGTCAGCACCGATCTCAACGCCAGATCCACAAAAAAGAAATCGGAGGTGGGGACATATATCACCGGGCTCGAGAGTATGCCGGTGACGAGTTTTGACTTGAATTCCTCAAACATAGGCATCGCACAGTGTGGGGGTCAGAAAAGGCTTTTAATCCACTTGCCAACCTTGTTTGTGGCGGATTTCAGCTTCTCGTAGGCGTTTTTCGTGGCCGTCGCGGCGGCGCGCACCACCGGGGTCACATATTTTGATGTGACCTCACAGACCTTGCGAACAGCCGGAATACTTTTGAGCTTCCTGCCCACATTCTCAACCACGGCCACAGCCTTGTCGGCAACCTTTGCGACACCCTCCTTGAGCTTGGCCTTGACCTCGGGAGGGGTGAGTCGCACAATGGCCGTGACAGCGACATTGATGGCCGTGCCTATGGCAAATGCCACGGCTGCGGGAGGACAGGCGAAGCTGAGGCCTCCCACCGAAACTATGAGTCCGGCCTCTCCAACAAGCCCAGCGGTAGTGGCCACCCCGGCCATATATCCGGCAACATGACGGCGCGCGGCGGCGGCAGGCATACGGGTGAGTGTCTTCTTTACCGAATCAAAGAATGCGGCCTTGCGGCATACGGCATGTTTCTTCTTCTCGGCCTCATAGCGTCTGTTCGCCTCGATGCCGGATCCGTAGGCCCCGGTGTTCCATAGATAGTCTATCTTCGAGGCCTGGGCGACATCGACAAACTGCTGTCCCATCAGGAGGGCGTTTTTCTTCTTGTTGAATATGTCGGGGTCATTGTAGCATGCCAGTGCCGCAGCGGCGGCGAGACGCCGCTCTATGCGCGCCTCCTCGGCAGGGTCGGTGGTGCGGAAATATTCGGCAAACAGCGTGGTGTCTATGTCGCTCTCTCCGAGCGGGAACCGCATCAGAGCATTATAACGCAACAGGGCCTTTTGGGCTGCGGCGAGTGCTGTCGCGTCGTCATATCTGTATTTCTCCATCGCAGTCAGCTTTTCTTGACATCGACATCCTTCATCTCTTCCCCGAGGGCATCAGCCAGCATGGCGTCCTCCTCGAACAGACCTTTCTCCACAGCCTTGCGGGCCTCATCCACCAGGGCGTCATCCGCATCGGGCACAATCTCGCGCACTGTACGCTCAACCTTGTCCTCAAGCCACTCGGCAGGGCGTAGCCCCGATGCCTCGAGGTCGGCGCGGTTGGCGTGATATGCGTCGATGTCGGCGTTGAGTGCCCGCAGAACCTCCTTGAACTCGGCGCGCGTGGCATCCGACCTGTCCTCAAGCCTGTCGGCGGCTGCCTCAATCAAGGCATCGTCACTGCGGGCGGCCTCGCCGGATGTGAGCTCGCTAAGATACCGGCCAAGTCTTTTCACAAAAGACAGTACGTCAAATCTGCTTTCCATATATGCGGTTAAATTATCGTGCGGAGGTAGGCGGTGAGCTCCTGGGCCATCTTGCGGGCCTGGAGGGCTGAGGGGTGGTAGTCGGCGCCATAGCCGAGCGTGCCGTCCTGGGGAGTCATGTCGAAGCGGTAGACCTCGGGGCACCCGGCGGCCACACGGTCGAGCACCCCCGAGATGTCGGCCAGTTCCTTGTCGCGCATCATGGCTCCTGTCAGCAGCACAATCTTTGCTCCGGGATTCTTCTCGTGCACATGGTCGACAAAGGCGGCACACGCGGACTCGAAGCGCGATATGTCATAGGTGCGGGTCGAAGAGTCGTTGGTGCCGAGGTTGATGCACACGATGTCAGGACGGAAGCGGGCGAAATCCCACATCGGCTCGGGCTCGTATATGAGGGCGTGGTCATATTCGAGCGGCATCGTACCCACCGTGTCGCCCTCGATGGGACCGTTGAAATTGCGGTATATACCTATCCCCGAGCGGGATACGACGTTGGCCTCGGCATCGAGGGCACGCGCCGTGAGCCATGCGTACGACAGTGTATGGTTCTCGGTCTCATAGCTGAAACGGATGTCGCCGCTCTGAGCCTCGGTGCCATAGCCGCAGGTGATGGAGTTGCCTATGAACTCGATTTTCGGGCCCCTGGGCCTCTCGGCCTGTCCGAATCCCCCGGCGATGAACGAGCGCACCACGGGCTTGAACTCGTACCCCTCGACGGCGTATGCCACAAGGACGTCGTGGACCCCGGCACCGAGCGAGTCGGCGATTACCATCACCGAGTCACCTGGGCCGAAGAACACCTTGCGAGGAGCGGCCGAGTCGACCTCGACCATAAAGTATCCGCTCCCGGGGCTCGTGGCCATGGTCAGGCTCGGGCCCTCGAAACGCACACGCGCCGCGACGCCGGGAAAGTTGAACCTCACGCCGCTGTCCGGGGTGACGACGGTGCGTCCCGTCCAGACTATGCGGGGGTCGGCGGCATTGACAGCCGCGGGGCGCCTGTCCCCGCAGGCACTGACAAGCGCCGCGAGGACAATAAGGGGCAGAAGCAGATATTTCATGGTCTGAGGTTTATGTATGTATATGCTTTATTCTACCATCCAGGTCTCGCCGGCCATCACCATGTCGCGCAGGCAGGTGAATCCCTTGCGGGCGCGCACCTCGGCAATCTGCTGCTCGATGGCTTCGTTGTAGACGGGCGACTCGACGTCGCGTATCACGCCGAGTGCCAGGGGCAGTGTCTTGCCGTCCATCATGGCGAGCTGCTGGTGCAGGAAATTCGACGGGGTGTGGGCGTCGTGCACGAGCACATCGTCCATGGTATATCCGTCCTCGCCGACCTTGACGGCCTTGAGGAGGAATCCGTCGCGCACCAGGCCCATCTCCATATCCTTGCCGAAGAGCATCTTCTCGCCGTGGCGCAGGTGTATGGTGCGCTCGGCCCTCACCTCGCGGTCGGTGATGGGGTTGTGGATGCCGTTGTTGAAGATGACGCAGTTCTGCAGTATCTCGGTCACGGTGGTGCCCTTGTGCATGGCTGCAGCGGTCAGCACCTCCTCGGATGTCTTGAGCTCTACGTCAATCGAGCGGGCGAAGAAATTGCCCCTCGCGCCAAACACCAGCTCGGCGGGGATGAAGGGATCCTCGGTGGTTCCGTAGGGCGATGACTTCGACACGAATCCGCGGTCTGAGGTGGGCGAGTACTGCCCCTTGGTCAGGCCGTATATCTTGTTGTTGAACAGGATAATGTTGATGTCAACGTTGCGGCGCACGGCGTGGATGAAGTGGTTGCCGCCGATGGCGAGGCCGTCGCCGTCGCCCGAGATCTGCCATACGGTCATGTCGGGACGTGCCACCTTGAAGCCTGTGGCTATGGCTGCGGCGCGACCGTGTATGGTGTGGAAGCCGTAGGTGGCCATATAGTAGGGCAGACGCGAGCTGCACCCGATTCCCGAGATGACAGCGGTCTTGTGTGGCGGCACACCGAGGGTGGCCATGGCCTTGTGGAGCGACGAGAGTATGGCGTGGTCACCGCATCCGGGGCACCAGCGCACGGGATTGGCGTTCTTGTAGTCTGACGCCGTGTATGTATGGTTGTTGGTCTGGTCCATGATTATTTCTCCTCCATGATTTCTTTGACACGGGCAGTGACCTCGCTGACGAGGAAGGGCTGGCCCTGTATCTTGTTGATGCGCCTGATGTCGAGATCGGGATAGCGGCACTGCAGATAGTCGGCGAACATACCGGTGTTGAGCTCGGCCACGATGACGCGCCTGAAACGGCACAGCACCTCGGCGGTGTTGGCGGGAAGCGGGTTGATATAGTTGAAATGGGCGAAAGCCACAGGGGTGCCCGAGCAGGTGAGCTCGGAGGCGGCGGTGCGCAGATGACCGTATGTGCCGCCCCACCCTATCAGGATGGTGTCGGCGCCCTCGGCCTCGAGCACCTCGAGGGCGGGAATATCGCTGGCGATGCGGGCCACCTTCTCGCGGCGCGCCATCACCATGCGCTCGTGGTTCACGGGGTCAATCGAGATGGCACCCGTCTCATAGTCCTTCTCAAGACCGCCAAGACGGTGTTCGGCACCCTCAGTGCCGGGGATGGCCCAGCGGCGCACCATTGTCTCGGGGTCGCGGGCATAGGGGCTGTAGGCGCCATCTCCACCCTCGAACAGCGGGGGATGTATCTCGGGGAGCTCACCGGCCTCGGGGATACGCCATGCGCTCGATCCGTTGCCGATGAAGGCGTCGGTCAGCAGTATCACGGGGGTCATATGCTCGAGGGCTATGCGCGCAGCCTCGAATGCCATGGTGAAGCAGTCTGTCGGGGTCGAGGCGGCCAGCACGACCACGGGGCTCTCGCCGTTGCGGCCATAGAGGGCCTGCATCAGGTCTGTCTGCTCGGTCTTGGTGGGGAGGCCGGTCGAGGGGCCGCCGCGCTGCACGTCGATGACCACGAGCGGCAGCTCGGCCATCACGGCAAGGCCGATACCCTCGCTCTTGAGCGCGAGGCCGGGGCCCGAGGTCGATGTCACGGCGAGGTCGCCCGCAAACGAGGCACCGATGGCCGAACATACGCCGCCGATCTCATCCTCCATCTGCACGGCCTTGACGCCGAGGTCCTTGCGCTTGGCAAGCTCATGGAGTATGTCGGTGGCGGGGGTGATGGGATAGCTGCCGAGGAACAGCGGACGTCCCGACCGCTCGCTGGCGGCTATGAGGCCCCATGCCGTGGCGGTGTTGCCGTTGATGTCGGTATAGACACCCGGCTCGGCCTTGCCCGACTCGATGCGGCACACCGAGACAGAGGCGTGGATATTGTGGCCGTAGTCATAACCGGCGCGTATCACCTTGGCGTTGGCCTCGAAGATGGCGGGTTTCTTGGCAAACTTGCCGTGAAGCATGTTGATGGCGGCCTCGAGGGGACGGTCGAACAGCCAGCACACCAGACCCAGGGCGAATATGTTGCGGCACTTGAGCACGCTCTTGTTGTCCATGCCCGAGTCGGCCAGCGCGGCCTTGGTCATCGAGGTGACGGGCACCTCGACTATCTGGGCGTTGATGTCGAGCTCCTTGAAAGGCTCGAGGGTCTTGAAGAGAGCCTTCTTGAGGTCGGCCTCCTTGAACGAGTCGATGTCGACTATGGCCACGCCGCCCGGGCGCAGGAAACGCACGTTCTGCTTGAGCGCCGCAGGGTTCATGGCCACGAGCACGTCGCACATGTCACCGGGAGTATGGACATCGGCGCCCACGCTCACCTGGAATCCCGACACGCCGCTGAGCGACCCCTGCGGGGCGCGCACCTCGGCCGGATAGTCGGGGAAAGTTGAGACCTTGTTGCCCAGCCCGGCCGACACGTTGGTGAAGATGTTGCCGGCAAGCTGCATACCGTCGCCGGAGTCGCCCGAAAACCGGACCACCACCTTGTCGAGGGTCTTGACGTTTGTCTGTTCTATCATATCTTGGGTTATGTGAAATATCCGATTGAATGTTGAAAATTTTTGCAAAGGTAACGCTTTTCGCGGAATAATCATAAGGGAACACCCCGCAAAAGCCTACGTCTATTCGTCGCCGAGGAGGTCGGGACGCAGGGCGCGCGTGCGTGCCAGCGCCTGCTCGTGCTTCCAGTCGTCGATGCGGGCGGCGTGTCCCGACAGGAGCACATCGGGCACCTTCCAGCCGTTATACTCGGCGGGGCGGGTATAGACGGGAGGAGCCAGCAGATTGTCCTGGAACGAGTCCGACAGGGCGCTCTGCTCGTCGCCGATGGCACCCGGGATGAGGCGTATTATCGAGTCGGCAATCACCACGGCGGGTATCTCGCCCCCCGTGAGCACATAGTCGCCGATAGAGATTTCCTTGGTCACGAGGTGCTCGCGTATGCGGTAGTCGACACCTTTGTAGTGGCCGCAGAGTATTATGAGGTTCCGGCACAGCGACAGGCTGTTGGCCATGGGCTGGGTCAGCAGCTCGCCGTCGGGCGAGGTGAAGATGACCTCGTCATAGTCGCGCTGCGACTTGAGTTCGGTGATGGCGCGGTCGACAGGTTCGACCATCATCACCATTCCGGCCTCGCCGCCAAAGGGATAGTCGTCGACCTTGCGGTGCTTGTTTGTCGACCACTGGCGCAGGTTGTGCACCACAATCTCGCACAGGCCCTTGTTCTGGGCGCGCTTGAGTATCGAGCACCCCAGGGGGCTCTCGAGCATTTCGGGGAGTACGGTGAGTATGTCGATTCGCATTCTATGCTATAGCTTTTTGATTCTTGAACTTGTTGGATACAGGTTGTTGGCACGGTTGCCGATATTCTTCATCCACCCTAAGGGGAGACCGCCGTATGTCACGGCCACATAGCCGCGCGGTGTCCCCCCGGGCAGTGTGATTGCATCGCCGCGCAGGTAGGCCACCGCCTCGTCGGCAGAGAGCGCTACCTGCGGAAAGGCCCCGGGGGCCAATGCCGTAGAGAGTGCGAGGGGATGGGCGGGTATCAGGTCGCGCCCCTTGACGGTGGCCAGAGGGACACCCTCGTGTATCACGTCCGCCTTCTCTGCAACACGGCGCAGCAGGTCAGTGTGGAGGGCCGGAAAGGCCGTGAGCCTGTCGGCGGTGGCCATGAAGGTCATGCCGTCGCCATTCACCCACCCCTTCACGGCATCGGGGATGGCCGGAGCCTTGTCGCGGCGGCTCTTGCGGTCGCGTGCCGGAGTGTGGGGCGTCAGCGTGCCGGGCTTGCGCAGCACGGCCACAAACAGCCCCTCGCCGCGTGTGCGTCCGGGGATGAAGCGGCAGCAATGTGCCCCGGTGTCAATGCCGGGGGTGATGCCCCATGCGGGGTCGACGGGTATCCCGACGCTCTCGGCGCCGTAGAGCTCCATCAGCCTCTCCACCTGCTCCTCGTCTTCGCTGCGGTTGAATGTGCAGGTGCTGTATATCATCCACCCTCCGGGGCGCAGCGCGGGCCACAGGTTGTCGGTAATCTCGCGCTGCAGGGCGGCGCAGTCGCGCACCAGTCCCTCGCTCCATTGCGCCACGGCCTGGGGATCCTTGCGCATCATCCCCTCGCCCGAGCAGGGCACATCGGCCACGATGATGTCAAACTCCTCGCGCAGGGTGCCGAGGCGCGCGGTGTCGCCGCGGGTCACGATGACCGACGGGTCGCCCCAGCGCACGATGTTCTCGCGCAGGGCGGCGGCGCGTGCGGGCACATACTCGTTGGCCACGGTCACCGACCCAGCGGGGAGGGCCGACATCACGGCAGTGGTCTTCCCTCCGGGAGCGGCACAGGCGTCGAGCACCCGGAGGGGATGGCCGACACCCGCGGTGAGTGTCCGCACAATATGTGCATGGAACATCGAGGCGGCCTCCTGGACATAATATGCCCCGGCATGGAGCCTCGGGTCGAGAGTGAACTGCGGACGCGAGGGCAGATATAACCCCTCCGGGCACCAGGGCACAGTGACGGCACCGTCGAACGATGCACCCCCCTTGGCCGTGTTGAGGCGCACAGACACCTCGGGCTCACCCGTGGCGAGCGCACCAGGCAGGTCGCCGAGGCCGATGCCCTCCATCAGCCTGACAAATCCGGCAGGTATCTCCTTGGCAGGTGCTGTCATCGCTCTTTCAGCGGAAACTCGCGCCCCTCGATTTTCTCGAGGGCGGCGCGCCACTCGTCCGTGATGGGTATGGATGTCATCTTGCGGGGGTCGAATCCGCACATCACCGTGCGGCAGCGGCACTTGACCTCATTGCCGCGTGCGGGGCACACCACAGCCTGTTCGAGGGTGAGGCTTTTCTCACCCACGGCTACGGTCGAGGTGACCACCTGCAGCTCCTCGCCGAAGAAGGCCGGGGCGCAGAAGTCGCAGTTGACATTGACCACCACCAGACCGGCCTTGCTGATGTCGAGGTCGGCCCCCATGGCGGCGAGGAAATATCTTGTCTTGGCAAGGTCCATCAGCGAGAAATATACGCTGTTGTTGACGTGGCCCAGGGCGTCGATGTCGCTGAAACGCAGCTGGACCGGGGTTATGAATGGCATCTGTATTATATCTTGGTTTTCAGTGTATCACGATTTCCTTGACCACATCCGCGCCCATGGCCTTGTTGATGGCCTCGACGAGCGCGGCACGGCTATAGGACAGCTCGTTCTTGAGCGGTGCCGAGGTGAGGTAGACATGCATCACCCCGTGGTCGACATAACGCCGCAGGGTATAGCGGTTTATCGACGGCCCCACCACATCGGCCCACACGGCGGCGGCGCGGCGGTCGTTGAGGCCGTCGGTGAGTCCGGCCCTGTTCATGGCCTCTTCGATGATGGCGGCTATATGCTTGGGATAGGTACGTTTCATTGCCGGGTGAACGAGCCCTCCTCGACGCTCCAGAGCCTGACATCGCCCCCCGTGCGGCTCATTATCTCGTCGAGGTGCTTGCGGTTGGTGTCGGTGATGAATATCTGCCCGAAATCGGGCGAGGAGGTCACCAGCTCCATTATCCTGGCTACGCGGGTGGCGTCGAGCTTGTCGAAGATGTCGTCGAGCAGCAGCAGGGGGCGCATCCCCGTGGCCTCGCGCAGAAAGTCGTATTGCGCCAGACGCAGGGCTATGGTGAATGTCTTGCACTGTCCCTGCGAGCCTGTGCGGCGCATGGGCATCCCGTCGAGGGTCATGGCTATGTCGTCGCGGTGAGGCCCCACGGATGTGTGGCGCACGATCTCGTCGTGGCGGCGGCCCGAGTCGAGAAGCGCGCGCAGCGTCGAGCCCGACGCGTTGAGATGGCTCTCGTATGTCAGCTCCACGACCTCGCCCGGCCCTGCCACAGCGGCATAATGGCCCGAGAAGAGTGCCGTGAGCCGTCTGGTCCACGCGGCGCGGGCCTCGTGGAGATACTCGGCAGACAGCTCCATCATCGTCTCGACGGCATCATAGAGCCCGGGGTCGACACACCCCTCGCGCAGCAGGCGGTTGCGCTGCTCGAGGCCTTTGCCATAGCGTATCAGCGAGTCGAGATACACGGGGTCGCTCTGCGAGATGACCATATCCATCCACCGGCGTCGTTCCTCCCCGCTGTCGCGTATCAGGTCGACATCCTGGGGTGCGGCCATCACCAGCGGGAAACTGCCTATGTGGGCGCTGAGGCGTGTATATTCCTTGCCCCCGCGTTTCAGGCTCTTGCGCCGTCCCGGAGTGAGCCCAAGCAGCAGCTCCTCCTCGGCTCCCTTGCGCTCATAGCGCCCTTTCAGGATGGCGAAATCCTCGCCCCTCGTGATGGCCATGCGGTCGGTGACCCCGGTGAAGCTCTTGCAGAAGCTCAGGAAATATATCGCATCGAGCAGGTTTGACTTGCCCATGCCGTTATTGCCCAGGAAACAGTTCACCTTTCCCGACAGCTCCAGCCGGGCCGACGGGATATTCTTGAAATTGGTCAATGACAGTTCTTCCAGACGCATAACGGTCACAAAATTACTCAAAATCCTCCAAGAGAGCAAATAAATATACCCACCGCCCCAATCTGTTAAAATAGATTAATTATGATGCCATTACGGATGCCGTTTATTATATTTGCAAACTAAAAAGAATAAACCTATGCAAATCGTAAGCGCAAGAGAATTCCGCAGCAACCAGGGACGTTTCCTCACAGCGGCAAGGGCCGGACAGTCGGTAGTCCTCACCTCCCGCTACGGGAATTTCAAGATAACCCCTGTCACAGACACCGACGAGATTATAGAGCGCGACCTCCGTGCGGCATGCGATGAGGTCAAGGCACACATCGAGGGGCGGATTGAGCTGCCACAGGCTAAAGATGTCATATTCTGATGGAGGTCATCGCGACAAGGGTCTTCATCCGCAGCGCCAAGCCCCTCGCCAAACGTTACCGCAGCTTCAACGCCGATTATCAGGAACTTGTCAAGGCACTGACAGTCAATCCAGGACTTGGGGTCGACCTCGGCAACGGTTACAGCAAGGTGAGGATGGCAATCAGCTCAAAGGGCAAAGGCAAGTCGGGAGGATGCAGGGTCATCACCTTCGATATGGTCGAGCGCAACGGATGCCTCTATCTGATATACTGCTACGATAAATCCGACTGCGACAACATCGAGCTCTCAGTCATAAAATCCATCGTCGCAGACATGGAGCTATGATTTTCCCCCTCCCGATTCACTCAGCGAGCAGGTAATTCGTGCTTCTGCCACGTTCGCCGCTATCCAGCAACATTCCCTTGGAAATAAGGTCCCGGATGTCTCGTCCGGCGGTATCTTGCGAACAATGACATATCTTGGCCCATTTCGAGGTCGTGAGCTTTCCGTCAAATCCATCCCATAGACGATTTATTACCTTACGCTGACGCTCGTTGACCTCGACATCCCGGAACCGTTCCCACCATCGTCCCTTGCGGCACACGGTCTCGACAGCTTCTATCGACCGGCCGAGGGAGATGCATAGACAGTCGAGAAACCACAATATCCACTCCGTAATGTCAAGAGACCCTTTCTGGGTACGCTCCAGTATCTCATAATATGATTTCTTGCGCCTCAGGATTTCGGCGGACATGCTATAAAACCGTCCGCCGCCAACATCCGCACGGCTCAGGAACATGTCGGCCACCGTGCGGCTAATACGCCCATTTCCATCGTCGAATGGATGAACGGTAACGAACCAAAGATGCGCAACCGCTGCACACACAAGAGGGTCGGTATCTGTCGAGGAAGCCCATTTAAGAAACCTTGCCATCTCGCATGGCACATCCGACGAGGCAGGAGCCTCATAATGCACCTTCTCATGTCCAAACGCACCCGAGACAACCTGCATGGGCTCATCGCCGATACGCCAGCCACCCACCGTTATACGCACCATCCCACTTCGCCCTGTCGGAAAAAGTGCCGAATGCCAACCGAACAGACGTTCTTCGGTCAACGGTGCCGACGCGTTGCCAACCGCATCCATCATGATGTCGACCAGCCCCTCTACATAATGGTCGCACGCTATCACACCGTCAGCCTCGACACCGAGTCGGCGGGCAACGGAGCTACGTACCGAATCGGCATTGAGGGTCACCCCTTCGATTGCCGATGACGACATGATGTCATCTGTCAGAGCTGACACCCCGAGATTGCCACGCACATCAAACCCGAGCGCGTCCATCATTCCCGCGACACGACCCTGCAACTGACGAACCTCTCCCAAAGGCTTCAGCAGGCGACCGCTGTCCCATCTGAAACACGGCCATTCATCATCTTGCCATATATAGATTCTTTTCATACGGCAAATATACGGTTTTTGCGGAGATTATCGGCCTTATTCTCCGCAAATTTGCGGAGATTATACTATTTTTTCTCCGCACGGACTATTTTCAATATATCTCTCTGGCTATCCGGGCCACTGAGTCGGAGGCCATGAGCGAGTAGAAATGAATCGAGGGGACGCCGTGGGCTATGAGGTCGCGGCACTGGGCGATGGCCCATTCGACGCCCGCCTCGCGGGCCTGCTCGTCGGTGGTGCAGCGGCGCAGCTCCGAGGCAAACTCCTCGGGGATATCCGTACGGAACACCCTCGGAAGCACCGTGAGCTGGTTCATGGTCACGATCGGCTTGACACCCGGGATGATGGGCACAGTGATACCCTCGGCGCGGGCTCGCTCGACAAACTCATAATACTTGCGGTTGTCAAAAAACATCTGCGTCACCAGATACTCGGCTCCGGCGTCGACCTTCATCCTGGCATAGCGCAGGTCGCTCTCCATGTTGGGTGCCGACTCATGTTTCTCGGGATAACAGGCCATGCCATAGCTGAACGGGGTCGCGTTGGCCTCGAAAGCCTCGCCATCGGCATAGACCCCCCGGTTGAAGTCGTTGACCTGCGCCTGGAGATCTGTGGCATGGAGGTTGACCACCTTGGGGTCTGTCGACTTGTCGGGCCCCTTGGGGTCACCCTGCAAGAGCAGCAGGTCGTGCACGCCGAGAAAGTTAAGGTCTATCAGCGCATACTCGGTCTCGGCGCGGGTGAACCCCTTGCATATCATGTGGGGCACCGCCGTGATGCCATAGCGATTCTGTATGGCCGAGGCGATGGCCACCGAGCCGGGACGCTTGCGCACCTTCTGCTTCACTATCGAGCCGTCGGGCAGCTCGCGGTATATCGTCTCCGAACGGTGGGAGGTGATGTTGATATATTTGGGGTCAAACTCGCGCAGCTTGTCGATTATGGCATACACACGCTCTATGCTGTTGCCCTTGAGGGGCGGAAGTATCTCGAACGAGAACGCGGTGCGGCCATTCCCGGCCGCGCGAAGATGGTCTATTACTCTCATTTGGTATCTGATGGCGACTGCCTATGATTATTCGGTTACGGACTCTGTTTACGCTGCAAATATACGAAAAATCTCAGAAATCCATGCCAATCCGAAAGGCAAACATCGCATCGGTACTCCTCTTGTCCCCTGCTCGCCGGGCATGACATCATATCTGTTCACCTTGTGTCCCCTCAGGGTCAGGCCGATGCCGACATTGATGCCGACCTTGCGTCCCCAGTTGAAACGGTGGCCCACCGTCGGCGAGAGATAGATGCCTCCGCCGTCAGCCATGTTATATCCCAGCCTCAGGTCACCGAATGGGGTGAAACGCCCGAACGCACGGTCTGTGCGCACCTGCACGAACAGGGGCACTATGAACCTGTCGGTGTCACCGCACCCCTCGACTGTCAGGCCCGCACCGACGAATAGGGCCGGATTGAACTGATAGCCGTGAGATGTCGATGCCCCGGTATAGAACCTCGTCTCCGAGCGGCTGCCATACATGCCGTATGCATCCTCGGACGTGAGCGAGTTGCTCCACTCGACAAATCCCCTGTAGCCGCGACCGGGCTGACGTGCCTGTGCCGACAGCATGGCCAGCACAGCTATAATCAGGACAATGTATCTCCTCATTTCTGCACCACTTTTATATCCTGAGAATCAGGCCCGTCGCAGATGTCTATGTATAGCGTCCGCTCCTTACCCGTCTCCAAGGGTGCGGCGGTGATTATGAGCTCCGGGGAAAATTTCTTTGACTTGACCGACAGCCACTGATAGCTGACAAACACCGAATCCCCGACAGTCTGCTCCCCGTCGCCGGTGTTGCCGTCATAGCCGACAATGTCGAAAGAAACCAGCGAGGATGCACCTTGCACGGTGATTGTACCACACTCCTTGCCGAATCTCAGTGTCTCGGGAAATCCGAGGTCATCGTCGCCGCACGCAGTGAGCCCCGCCGTGAGCGACAAGGCCGTCATGAGCCTTGCTACTGTGTCTATCTTCATAAATAAATGTCAAATGAATTGTCCCGCAAAGTTAATGATTTTCACCGGGACAGCAAATTCCACATCAAAAAACAGCCCACACCGGTGAGGGTGCGGGCCATGGAGCGGATGAATGGAGGAGATTATCTCAGCACCACTTTGGCGACGTGCGATGTGCCGTCGGCGGCGATGATCTGCAGCAGATAGACTCCGGGATGTCCCGAGGGACGGGGCAGGATGGTGCTCATGCGTGTCGAGCTGACCATGCGGCCGTCGAGGGTATAGAGGGCGGCTCCGGCAACATCGGCGGCCGAGCTGATGACGATGGCGCCGTCGGTGACATAATATGCGGGCTTATCGGCCTCGGGCACTGCCACGGGGATGATGCCGCTCTGTCCGTCGTCGTGAATCTTGACAAAGAAATCGTATATGCGTATGCCGCCGTTATTGGATGTCGGGTTGACAAACTTGACGGTGACGGGACGGTCGGTCTCTGTGATTCCGGCTGCAGCCATGAGGTCCCATCCGGCCAGGGTGGCCTTCTTGAGCTTGTCGGATGTCCAGCTATGCTCGGCCTCGCCGTCATACTGCCAGCGCACCTCGAGATAGCGGCCACCCGTAAAGTGGACGTTGGCCTTGAGCTCGAGAAGCGAGGGGAGATGCCATACCAGCGCGCCGCCGCGCTCGACGTTAACCGCGCCCTTGGTGCATCCGCCGGGAACGGAGCCAGATTCGGTATATTCGGGATTCCAGACGGTGGCATAGCTCTCTGACGACTCGATGTCGACCACACCCTGCAGGTCGGCGGGGAGGGCGTCGAAGGGATCCTGGATATTGTACCAGTCGCCTGTGAGTATGCGGTATGCGGTCTCGAGGGTGATGGTACCCGACAGGCTCACGGGAGCCATACCACCGGTTGCGGTGACGGTATAAGTGCCCCCCTCGGCGGGTGTGCCGCTGATGATGAGGAGGTTCCCCTCGGTGGAATATGTCAGACCCTCGGGCAACCCCTCGACCTCAAATGCTGTGGCGCCACCACCCATCTCGAATCTTACGGGTGCTATTGGGGTATTGTAGAAGAGGGTCTGCGAGGCATTGCCTGTAGTGCAGACGAGAGTGGCGGGAGCCACGTCGGAGACATTTACGGTTATGGTCATCTCGGCCTGTGTCTCGCCACCCACGGTGGTGACTGTGGCCGTCAGGCTGGCGGCGGGTACACCGCTAAGCGTGAGCGTTTTCGCCTCGGTGTCGCGTGTCAGTGTCAGGCTTCCGGCTCCGTCGACGCTGACGTCGGTGGCCGCGCCGCCCCAGCGTATCACCACGGGCTCAATCTCGCTCCCGGCATAGACAAGCTGCTCGGCGTCACCCGATATTAGATAGAGGCGTCCGGCCGAGGGCACACCGCTCTCGAATGCACCGAGGTCGGGGGCCGCGCCGTTGTGCTCGATGGTGACGGGAGCGGCCTCGACAAGCTCAAGGCCATACTGCGCGGCCTCGGCCTGTGTCATGAAGCGCACAGGCACGAACCCGTCGGTAATCTCGCCCTTGTCGACAAACACACTGCCACTTACGAGGCGGCAGAAATCATTCTCGGGGAGCGAGCCGTCGGGGTTGCGCGGTGCCTTTGCGTCGGCCTCGCTCAGCGACAGGAACTGCCCCGAGTGGTCGGCCACGCTCACCTTCTTGCCATTGACCTTATTGCCGTCCTTGACGGGGTCACAGCCGTCTATTAGCGTCCACGAGTTGAAATCGGTGTCAGGCTCGACATACCCCTCCTTGTTGGCCGAGAGGAACTCGTGGTTGAGCTTGCGGGGCTTGAAGCCTACGCAGTTACGTATCCTCATCCCGCCGAACTTGAACATGGTGGGGAAGCGGTAGTTGTATTCATTGTCCCAGGCCACGTTGTTGAAGAGGTACATCCCCTCGTATGCGTTGTTCTGGTCAAAGCCCTTGACGGTGTTCGAGAACGACACGCAGTTCATCACCACATGCGCGCCCGTCGACTGGTCGAAGGCCGAGCCACCGGCCGAGCCGCCACCTCCGAGCTTGAATCCGTTGCCGTTGCCCGGAGTCTTGTTGCCGTTGGCGTCTATGGCGGCGTTCCATGCCCAGCAGTGGTCTATGACCACGGGATGATAGACCATGTAGAGGTCCCAGTTGTCGTCCGAGTTGTTCCATGCCCGGCAGCCATAGAACTCGGTTCCCGGGCCGGGGAACAGCTTGCAGGCGAATCCGTCAGCATCACCGCCGTCGTCCGAGCCCGTGAAGCTCACGGCATCATAGTTGTTGTACGCGTCACAGTTTATCACCTTGTTGCCCCGGCAGTAGGTGTATCCCGGATTGAACTCGGGCGTCCCCTTGACCGGGAAGCTCTTGGTCTCCTCGATGCTCCAGTCCTTGAACATACCTATCTGGAGGCCAGTGTCGTTGTTGCCGCGGAACGTACAGTTCTCAAATATGTTATAGCTGCCCTCCACCTTCACGCCGTTGTCCTTTGCGTTCTGGAAGGTTATCCCCTTCACATACCAGTAGTTGGCCCAATAGGGAAAATACATGCACCTCGACATCTTGAACTCCATCACCGACTTGGGGTCCATTTTGGAACCGTCGACAATCACCTCGTCCTGACCATAGGCCATGAGCCTGATGCGGGCCGACTCGGATGTGGCCTTTTCGGGCACAAGAATCCTCGACACGGGATAGTAGGTACCCGCGTGCACATAGATTGTGCCTCCGGGCTGCACGGCCTCGATGGCCTTCTCGATGGTTGCGAACGGTGCTTCGGCGGTACCCGCCGCCGTGTCGCTGCCGGACACCGACACATGGATGGCGCCCTGTGCCGCGGCGCCCAACCATGCAGTCCCCAGCATGGCCGCGATAAACAATCTGCGTTTCATGGTAGATAATATATGTGATTTGCAAATATACGCCATATCCTCCTATCCTCCAATTTTTCATTGATAATTGTGAAATCTTTCCCAATTAATTGCTCATCTCCCGCCATTTGCTTACTTTTGTAACACCGCGGCCCCACGAGGAACCCGGACACACTTGCGGGCGCCCGAACAGGTGATGATATGCCGATACCTATGGGCAAGCCCATAGGCTATTTTGACCACGCCCCGCCTCCGCGGGGCACAGTCCGGCACCCCCGACAGACGCCCGCAGCCAGTCTCCCCCGTTCGCAGAGGCCCGGGATTGGCCGCATCCCGCAGACCCCAGTCTGCCCCCGTTCCCGCGGAGGCCCGGAGGGCCGGGGATTATCAGGAACCCCACACGCAGTGTGGGGATAGGACGCCTCCTCCTCACCTGAGCCTCGGAGAGGCGATATTATGGTACCTCACCGACCATTCTTAACACAGATAATAAAAATGAGCAAAGTAACATCTCTCCACCACATAGTCTTCTGCACGAAGCACCGCAAGATGTCCCTGCCCCGGGAACACCTACGCGATGTCTTCTCGCTCATCTGGACTCTTGTGAAGGAACAGCACTCACTGTTGCTGCGGATTGGAGGAATCTCCAACCACATCCACATGCTCGTTGACCTGAACCCCTCGGTGGCACTCTCGCAATTCGTGCGCGAGATCAAGGCCCGCTCCAGCGGATGGCTCCATTCTGACGGGAGATTCCCGCAGTTCGAATCGTGGGCAAGGGAGTATTTCGCCGCATCGGTGGGAATAGATGCAAAGGACGCGATAATAAATTATATCAATGCCCAGGAGACACACCATCGGGTCACGGGATTTGACGAGGAGCTTAGGGACCTGCATCTGGCCATCGGCATGACGTATCATCCTAAAGATATGGATGAATGATTGGAAGATACCATAATATCGCCTCTCCGAGGCTCAGCACGGGAGGGATACGTCCTATCCCCACACTGCGTGTGGGGTTCCTGATAATCCCCGGCCCTCCGGGCCTCCTTCGCAACTCTCGCCTTATGGCGCCTCTCTCCGACAAACAAAGCACCTCCGGGCCTCCTTCGCAACTCTCGCCTTACGGCGCCTCTCTCCGACAAACAAAGCACCTTGACCCACTCATGATTCACCCGTTATGCTGATACTCATCACCGGGGGGCAGAGGTCGGGCAAGAGCGAGATGGCCGAGAGGCTGGCGCTCGAGCTCAGCGATGCCCCCGTATATATCGCCACCGCCACCGTGACACCAGGCGACACCGAGATGGAACGCCGCGTGGCCGCACACAAGGCGCGGCGCGGCCCCCGGTGGACCTCCGTCGAGGAACCCCTCAGCCCCGCCCGCTACGCCGGCAACATCGCCGGACGCACAGTGCTGGTGGACTGCCTCACCCTCTGGGCCACCAACCTCTTCTTTGCCAACGAGGACAACGATATGGCTGCCTTCGAGGCCTTCAGCCGCGAGTTCGACGCACTGCTCGCCGCCGGATGCGGCAACCTCATCCTCGTCACCAACGAGATAGGGCTCGGGGGAATCAGCCCCAACGCCATGCAGCGGCGTTTCACCGACCTGCAGGGGCGTGTCAACCGCCTCGCCGCCGAACGCGCCGACTCCGTTTATCTCATGATCTCAGGAATACCATTACACATCAAATGAAACGTTTCGACATACATCGCCCCGACCGCGCCATCGAGCCGGCCCTCATAGACAAGATCGACAACCTCACCAAGCCCAAGGGCTCGCTCGGGATGCTCGAGCGCCTGGCCCTGCAGATAGGGCTCATCCAGCAGACACTCTCGCCCGAGCTGCGCAACCCGTGCAACATACTCTTTGCCGCCGACCACGGCATCATCGCCGAAGGGGTGAGCGTATCGCCCAAGGAGGTGACGCGCCAGCAGGTCGAGCATTTCGTGCGCGGAGGCGCGGGCATCAATTTCCTGTGCAACCAGCACGGTTTCCGCCTCGTGGTGGTCGACGCGGGTGTCGACCATGAGTTTCCCGAGGGGAGCGGTGTGGTCGACATGAAGGTGCGCCGCTCGACACGCAATTTCCTCCACGAGGCCGCCATGACCTCCGGGGAGGCCGACCTCTGCCTCGAGCGCGGCGCCGAGATGGTGTCGCGCGTCCATGCCGACGGATGCAACGTGGTCAGCTTCGGCGAGATGGGCAGCGGCAACACCTCATCGTCGTCCATGTGGATGCACATCCTCACAGGCATACCCCTGGACAAATGCATAGGGGCGGGCGCCGGACTCGACAGCGACGGCGTGCGCCACAAGCTCGATGTCCTCACCCGCGCCCTCGAAGCATACGAGGGTGACGGCTCACTGTGGAGCCGCCTCTGCCGCTTCGGCGGACTGGAGATGATGATGGCCGTGGGCGGAATGCTCCGCGCCGCCGAACTGGGTATGGTCATACTGGTCGACGGATTCATCATGACCTCGTGCATGGCAGCGGCCATCGCCCTCAACCCCGCCGTGGCCGACTATGCCGTCTACGGCCACTGCGGCGACGAATCGGGCCACCGCCTGATGCTCGACGCCCTCGGCGCGCGACCGCTGCTGCGCCTCGACCTGCGTCTTGGCGAGGGCTCGGGTGCCGTATGCGCCTACCCCATACTGCAGTCGGCCGTGAGGATGATAAACGAGATGGATTCGTTCAAGAAGGTCTCGGTGACCAAATATTTCTGATGAGAGACAGACTCTGCGCCGCCGTCATATTCTTCACGCGTCTGCCCCTGTGGCGGGTGGTCACTCCGCCACACGAGGCATACCGGCGTGTCGTAGACCTGTGGCCACTCGCGGGATGGGTCACGGGGGGTGTCACCGCTGCCGTACTCTATGCCGCCTCACTCGTATTCCCGGCCCCCGCAGCCGTGGCTGTGGCCCTCGCGGCACGTGCCATCCTCACCGGGGGACTGCACGAGGACGGCCTGGCCGACTGGTGGGACGCGATGGGCGGAGGTCATGACCGCGACAGGATACTGGCCATAATGAAGGACTCGCACATAGGCACCTATGGCGTGATGTCGCTGGTGTTCTACTATCTCCTGGCCGTGACGATGCTCTCGGGGTTCGCCGCCCCCGCGGCCTGTGCGGTGGTCTTTGCCGCCGATGCCTGGAGCAAGTGCTGCGCCTCGCAGATAATCAACCGGCTCCCCTACTCCCGCACCGAGCAGACAGCCAAGAACCGCACCGTCTACGACCGCATGCCCGCAGGGGCGCGCATCCTCAACCTCCTCCTGGGGATATTGCCGTGCCTGTTGCTGCCGTGGGGACTCCTCCCGGCACTCCTGGCACCTGTCGCGGTGACATGGCTGGCCATACGCACCATGCGCCGTGCCATAGGGGGATATACAGGCGACTGCTGCGGGGCCACGGCACTGATGTGCGAGCTCGGTTTCTATGCCGCGGCGCTTATATGTCAAAAAATCATATAAAAACATCGCCATTCAAACTATTTTTCTTATTTTCGCTTGTTGATACTATATATCAGCTAAACTTATGGAACATATCAAGGTCAAAATAATCAACGAGTCGGGCAACGAGCTGCCCACATACGAGACACACTCGGCCGCAGGCATGGATGTACGCGCACGTCTCGACGCACCCGTCACACTCCAGCCACTCGAACGCCGCCTCATCCCCACCGGCCTGCGCATGCAGCTCCCCCAGGGCTATGAGTGCCAGGTACGTCCCCGCTCGGGGCTCGCCCTGAAGCACGGCATATCGCTGGTCAACACTCCGGGCACCGTCGATGCCGACTATCGCGGCGAGATAGGCATCATCGTCATCAACCTCTCGTCCGAGCCCTACACCATCTCGCCCGGCGAGCGCATAGCCCAGTTCGTCATCAAGCAATATGTCAAGGTGGAGTGGGAGCCTGTGAGCCGCATCGACGAGACCGAACGCGGCGACGGCGCCTTCGGCCACACCGGCACCGAATGACCCGGGCCACACCTCAACCCACACCCACCCCTCAATTTCAACTGTTTTGAAGAAGCTACCCATACTCCTGTGCATACTCCTCGCCACAGCGGGGGTCGCCCTCGCACGGCGTGCTGAGGGAGGCCCGTCGCGCGAGGACGCCGCAAAGGCCGACTATATTTTCCTCGAAGCCCTGCGCGCCAAGTCGCAGGGACACCTCGACGCGGCATACGACCTGCTCGAGCGGGCATACTCCCTCAATCCCTCCGACAATGAGACCGCCCTCGAGCTGGCACCCTTCCTGCTCAATTTTCCCGACTCGGCGTCGCGCGAGCGCGCCATCGCCATGATGGGCGCATATTATGCCGACAATCCGTCAGACTATCAGGCCGGAGCCCGCTACGGGCTGCTGCTCGACCGCCTCGACCGCAAGCGCGAGGCACTTGACGTGTGGGAGAAACTGCATGCCTTCTATCCCGAACGCACCGAGATAAGCAACGTGCTCGCCGAAGGACTGGCACATACAGGCGAGGCCGAGGACGCACGCCGTGCCATAGGGATATACGACTCGATTGAGCTGGCCGAAGGCCCGTCGATGCAGCTGTCGACAAACAAGATACAGATATTCTATCTGCGCGGCGACACCGCCGCCATACTCGCCGAGGCCGACCGTCTGCGCCAGGCGCGCCCGACAAGCTCGGACTTCAACGTCTTCTCGGGCGACATATACAACATGTTCGGCAAGCCCGACCGCGCCGTAGACTTCTACGACCGCGCCATCGAGCTCGACCCGTCGAGCGGATACGCATATTTCTCCAAGGCCAATTTCTACAAGTCGCAGGGCGACTCGGTGGGCTATGACCGCGAGGTGTTCATGGCCCTCAAGCAGGACAACCTCAACGTAGACACCAAGCTCAACATACTCCGCTCGTATATCCAGGAGATGTATGCCGACTCGCTGCAGCGTCCGCGCATCCGTCAGCTATTCGACACCCTTGTGGTGCAGCATCCCCTCGAGCACCCCATACGCGGCATGTATGCGGCCTACCTGACCGACGCGCGCGATTTCGCGGCTGCAGCCGAACAGGAGGAACAGGCCCTTGGCCTCAATCCCGCCGACCCCGACGGATGGGACCTGCTGTCGAGCCTCTACATACAGACCGACGACTATGACCGCGCCGAAGACGCCATCATGCGCGCCATGCACTACTATCCCGACGAACCCTCGCAGCATTTCAAGCTCGGCTCGCTCTATGCGATGAAAAAGGAGTATGACCGCTCGCTGGCCCAGTACGGCAAGGCTCTCGAGCTCACCGACTCGACCGACGTCAACGCCATCTCGGCCCTCTATACCTCCATGGCCGACAACCTCTATCAGCTCGGACGCGCCGACAGCGCCTTCACCCTCTATGACAAGGCCCTGGTCTATAATCCCGACAACCTCCTGGCCATGAACAACTGCGCGTATTTCATGGCCTGCAACGACATCGAGCTCGACCGTGCGCTCGCCATGATTGAGAAGGTAGTGGCGGCCGACCCCGAGAACCCCACAGACCTCGACACCTATGCCTGGGTGCTGTTCAAGCGCAAGGATTATGCCAAGGCCCGCGAGGTGATAGACAAGGCCCTCGGTCTCGACCCGGAGCCGGGCGCCGAGATACTCGAGCATGCCGGAGACATATATTTCATGGACCGCGAGCCCGCCGAGGCTGTAGAGTTCTGGAAGAAGGCGCTGAAGCTCGACCCCGGCAACGAATCACTCAAACTCAAAGTCAAGAACAAGAACATATATCACTGATGACCCTCAGACGTCCATCCCTCACCCTTCTCTCCGTACTTACCCTCATCGCCGTGACGGCAATGTTCACGGCCTCATGCTCGTCGTCGCGCCATAGCGCCGACACCGGCGCCGGTGCCCCTGTCACGGCAAACGGCGCCACACAGAAAGCCCGCGACCTGGCTGCCGTCGCCGCCACGCCGTGGCAGACACTCTCGGTGCCCGTCAGCGTCAAGGTCAGGGATTCGTCGCTCCCCAAGGTCAGCGGCACCATGACTATGGTGCGCGACAGGGAGATAAGGATTTCCATGCGCTTCCTGGGCATGGAGGTGGGCGCGCTCGACGTGACACAGGACTCGGTGTTCGGGTATGTCAAGCTCAACCGCGTCTATGTAGCCGAGAGCATCCCCGAGCTTCTGGGAGGATTCCCGGCCAACGTGGGCAACCTGCAGTCCATACTCCTCGGCCAGCTCTTCACGCTCGGCAAGGACACCCCCGACATGAAGGACGCCCGCATCGACCCGGTGTCGGCCTCGGCCTACACCGTGACACCCCCGAAGGCCGGAGGCAAGCTGGACTACACCTTCGAGGTCACACTCCCCGACAATCTTGTCAGGTCGCTCGCCCTGAGCTATGGCACCCACTCGGCCACGGTGAGCTATTCGGATTTCTCCAATCCCGCCGACGGCCCCGCGCGCCCCTGCGGGATAGACATCAACGCCAAGGTCAAGGGCAAGGCGCTGTGTGCGGAGATAGACATAAACCACAACCGCCTGAGCATCGACGACGGCACGTCGCCCAAGCCCTTCGCCATCCCGTCGGGCTACCGGCGCATCACCGCTTCGGCCCTGCTCAAGTCACTCTCCAAGATATGATTCCGCGCCGCGCAGCCACCATACTCCTCACCACTGTGATGCTCGCCCTCTGCGTCCCTGCCGATGCGGAGGGTGCCTCGCGTCGGCGCACCCGCAAGAGTGCGCCCAAGCAGCCGCAGTCTGTCGAGAACGTGCGCCGCGAGCAGACACGGGCACAGAAAGTAATCTCGGAGACCGCACAGAAGATAGACCGCACAAACGAGGAGCTGAACCGCCGCATGGGACAGCTCAACTCGCTCAACGCCGACATCGAGACACAGACCGCCACCGTCAACCGCCTGCGCTCGCATGTCGACTCTATCGGGGGTCAGATACGCCTCACCTCCGACTCGATAGCCATCCTCGAGCGCGATCTCGAGGGGCTGCGCCGCTCGTATGCCAAGGCCATGGCACGTCTGCAGCCATCGGCGGGAAGCCTCGACGCCATCAATTTCCTCTTCTCGTCATCATCATTCTCCGAGGCGTGGAGCCGCCTGAGATACCTGAGGCGCTTCGCGTCGTGGCGCGAGAACAAGGCCGCAGAGATAAACCGTGCCGTAGACCGCATAGCCTCGCGCCGCCAGCACCTCACGTCGCTGCGCCACACCCAGGATGTCGAGCGGCGGCGCGCCGAGGAGCAGCAGCGCGTGCTGCGTGACAAACAGGACCAGTCGCGGCAGCTCGTGGCGTCGCTGCGCAAGGAAGACTCGCGTCTGCGCGCACAGCTCAAGGAACAGCAGCGCAAGGCAGCCGCCCTCGACCGCCAGCTCGACCGCCTCATAGCCGAGGAGCAGCAGCGTATAGCCCGCGAGGAGGCCGAGCGCAAGAAGAAGGAGCTGCGTGAGGCCGAGCAGCGCCGGAAGGCTGCAAAAGCCGGAAAGACCTCTCCGGCCCCCAAATCGCCGGGGAAGGGCACCGACACCCCCTCGGCGGCAGAGGTGGCGTCATCCAAGGCCGTGACAAAAAAAGCGGCAGCAACATCGCCATCGAGCCTCACCGGCTCCTTCGCCCAGAACAAGGGGCGCATGCTATTCCCCGTGGGGGGCTCATACAAGATTGTGCGCCGCTTCGGACGGCAGCCCCACCCTACCCTCAGCCATGTGTGGGTCGACAACTCGGGCATCGACATAGAGACCGGGGCGGGTTCCTCGGCGAGGGCTGTATTCGGAGGCACCGTATCGGCTATATTCCGTCAGGACGGCTACGGCAGCATCGTCATGCTGCGCCACGGCAGCTACGTCACCGTCTATGCCGGGCTCTCGTCCGTCGCCGTATCGCAGGGACAGGAGGTCAAGGCCGGACAGACCATCGGCACAATAGCCCGTGCCGCCGGACGCGATGTCTCTGAGCTGCATTTCGAGGTACGCAACGAGCGCACAAAACTCAATCCGACAGCCTGGGTGAGATGACAGGCCGCACATAACAACAAGAAAATCATCAATTCCAATAGACAATGAAGACTTTTGAAGAATTAGGGGTCAGCGAGCCTCTGCGACGTGCAGTCGAGGAGCTCGGCTTCGAACAACCCATGCCCATACAGGAACGTGTGATTCCACGTCTCCTTGGCGATGCAAACGATATTGTTGCCCTTGCCCAGACAGGCACAGGCAAGACAGCCGCATTCGGACTCCCCGTGCTGCAGCGCGTTGATCCCGACACCCGTGCCACCCAGGCACTGATACTCTCGCCCACCCGCGAGCTCTGCCTCCAGATAGCAGGCGACCTCGCCGATTTCTCGAAATATATTCCCGGCGTCAAGGTGATTCCCGTCTACGGCGGCTCGAGCATCGAGAGCCAGATACGCGCGCTACGCGCCGGGGCACAGGTCATCGTGGCCACCCCGGGACGCCTCATCGACCTCATCAAGCGCGGCGTTGTCAAGCTCGACAATGTGACCACCGTGGTACTCGACGAGGCAGACGAGATGCTCAACATGGGATTCCTTGACTCTATCGAGGAGATTCTGGCCCATGTGCCCGAGCACCGCAAGATGCTCCTCTTCTCGGCCACCATGCCCGCCGACATACTGCGCATAGCCAAGCGCTATATGCACGACTACGAGGAGATTGTCGTGGGCTCGCGCAACGAGGGGGCCGAGAACGTGCGCCACATATATTATATGGTCAAGGCCCAGGACAAATATCTCGCCCTCAAGCGCGTGGTCGACAACTCGCCCGGCATATACGCCATCATATTCTGCCGCACGCGCCGCGACACCCAGGAGATTGCCGACAACCTGATACGCGACGGATATAACGCCGAGTCTCTGCACGGCGACCTGTCGCAGCAGCAGAGAGACATCGTGATGAAGAAATTCCGCGACCGCGTAGTGCCCCTGCTGGTGGCCACCGACGTCGCTGCCCGCGGGCTCGATGTGAGCGACCTCACGCACGTCATCAACTACGGACTGCCCGAGGATGTGGCCGTCTACACCCACCGCTCGGGCCGCACGGGCCGTGCGGGCAAGTCGGGCGTCTCGGTTGCCATCATCCACTCGCGCGAGCAGGGACGCCTGCGCGAGATAGAGCGCATCATCGGCAAGACATTCGAGCACCTCAAGGTGCCTACACCCGAGCATATCATCGAGAAGCAGCTCTACAACCTCGCCGACCGCATCGAGCGCGTCAAGGTGAACGAGGAGGAGATTGCCCGCTATCTTCCCGGCATCTCGCGCAAGCTCGAATGGCTCTCCGAGGAGGATCTGCTCAAGCGCGTAATCTCGCTCGAGTTCAACCGTCTGCTCGAATACTACAAGGGTGTCCCCGACATCGACTTCATAGATGTCAAGCCCAAGGCCGACAAGAAGGAGCGCCGCTCGAAGAACGGCCTCGACACATCGCGCCCCGCCAACGAGGCCGACAAAGACCGCCGCACCGCTGCCCGCGGCATGGAACGCATATATATTAATGTAGGAAAGAGGGACGGTTTCTTTGCCGGAAACCTCATCGACATGCTCAACAAGCTCATGCAGGGCAAACGTGTCGACGTGGGCCGCATCGACCTGCTCCCCTCATACTCGCTCTTCGACGTGCGCAAGTCCGACGCCCGCAAGGTGGTGGGTGCCCTCACCGGCGCCGACTTCTACGGCAAACGCATACACTCCGAGATTGCCGTGGCCGACCGCGACTACTCGAAGATAGCAGACAAGAAGAAAAAGAAAGATAAGAAATGAAACTCCACACTCTCGCCTTGACGGCCCTCGCACTCCTCATGGGAGTGCCTGTGGCCGCGGCGCAGGGTCTGCAGGCTGGCGACGCCTTTGCCTCGGCCCCCGCGTCGGTTTTCCCGCTGCTCGACCGCAACGCGCGGCTCGACATGCTCGACTACTATAACAACAACATGACCACCCCGACGGCCAACAACCTCGACGGACGCTCGGTCATCACATCTATGACACCTTCGGATGTCACCGTGCGCCTCACCGACTCGTCGACGGCACAGCTCGTGCTGCTCGATGCGGGCAGCGACACTATCATGGCCCTCATATCCACCGTCGCCACCCCCGGTCTCGACTCGAGCATCAGCTTCTACGACTCGGCGTGGCGTCCCCTCGACACCGCGGCCTATTTCACGAAACCCGGATGGAAAGACTGGCTCAACCCCGGGGGCGACCTCGCCACCGTCACCGCCATGACCCCGTTCATGCTGGCATCATACGTCTACGACCCCGCCACATCGTCACTGACCCTCACCAACAACCTCGGCAAGTTCATGGATCCCGACCTCTACGAGACCATCTCACCCTCCCTCCGCCCCACCCTCACCTACACCTGGACCGGCAAGAAATTCGCAAAAAAATAACCTCAGGCAGGTCGGACGTGTCAGACAAGTCCGACCCGTCTGACTTGTCTGAGGACAAAACCTCCTCTCTTTTAATTTTTTTTCTTACCTTTGCAGTCTAAAACCCAAGCCGATGGACGACAATACCTCAAAATGGACCGAGATTGAGCACCTGCCCGAATGGGACGAGGAGTTCTATCACGTCTATACAGCCAAGAAGCATGGCAAATGGCTCATGCTTAAGACTCTGCGCCCCGAGCTGAAGGGGATTCCCGAGTATGAGGAGATGATAAACAAGGAGTTTGAGGTGAGATACAACCTCGCCCATCCGCACATCATCATGATCAACGACCTCGAGGAGGTTCCCGGCCTGGGACTGTGCATCATCACCGATGATGTCTACGGCGACTCGCTCGCCAAGCTGATACGCGAGGGCAAAGTCACCTCCGAGCACATATACAAACTGCACCATCAGCTGCTCGACGCGCTCGACTATATCCAGGTCAACCACCTTGCACACCACCCCCTCAACTCACAGCGCGTCATCTTCACCGAGAATATCGGCAATCTCAAGCTCATAGACGTGGGCTTCGACCAGAAGACCGCCCTGAGCCATGCCGACACCGCAGACGACATATATAATTATGGCGTGCTGCTCCAGGAGGCCCTCGACGCCGTGCCCGACCCCGACCCGAGGCTCAAGCGCGTGGCGGCCCGATGCACCAACCCGGACCCCTCGCGGCGATACCGCTCGCTGAGCGCGCTGCGCCTGGCCCTCGAGCCCAAGCGCACCAACATGATATACATCGCCATCATCATCTTCCTGCTGGCAATGATAGCCATACTCCTGTGGCTCAACTCGTCGCTGCGCCCCGAGTCGCGCATGGCCGACGACACGCCGCAGACCGCGCCCGCAGAGATGACCATGGACATCACAACCCGAAACATCTTGCAAGCATAATCAGTGTCTGTAACAGTCAAGCCCATAAACCCCGTCAAGAGCGAGCTCACCGAGTACGTGAAGTTCGGCATCGACCTGTATCGCGGAAACCCCTGTTTCGTGCCGCCGCTCATCTTTGACGATGTGAACACCCTGCTCCCCTCCAAGAATCCGGCCTTCGAGATATGCGAGGCCCAGTCGTTCATGGCATGGCGCGACGGCAAGCCCGTCGGCCGCATCACCGCCATCATCAACCGCCTGGTCAACGAGAAGAGCGGCAAACGTCAGGCCCGTTTCGGATTCGTCGACTTCATCGACGACGACGAGGTGACCGACGCGCTCTTCAGCACTGCCGAGCAGTGGGCCCGCGACCGGGGTATGACCGAAATCATCGGCCCGATGGGGTTCTCGGACATGGACCACGAGGGTATGCTCATCGACGGTTTCGACGAGATGGGCACCATGGCCACCATATACAACTATCCCTACTACCCGCGCCACATGGAGCGCCTCGGCTACACCAAGGACACCGACTGGATAGAGTTCCGCATCAAGGTGCCCGACAAGGTGCCCGACAAGATGACCCGCATAGCCGAGATCGTGATGAAGAAGCACAATCTCCGCATAGTCAAATACACCTCAGCATCAAAGATAAAGGCCGAGTACGGCGAGGCCCTCTTCCGCCTCATCAACGAGGCATACGACAACCTCTACGGCTACTCGACCCTGACCGAGAAGCAGATTGACTATTACATCGACATGTATCTGAGCCTGATACGCCTGGACTATGTGAGCCTTGTGGTCGACGCCGACGACAAGCTCATCGGCGTGGGCATCTCGCTCCCCTCGATGTCGGCCGCCCTGCGCAAGAGCGGAGGCAAGCTCTTCCCCTTCGGGTGGTGGCACCTGTGGCGCGCGCTGCGCGGCAAGAACGATGTGGTCGACCTGCTGCTCATAGCCGTCAAGCCCGAATATCAGGCCAGGGGGGTCAACTCGCTCTTCTTCTACGACCTGCTAAACCTATACATACGCGACGGCGTAAAGTTTGCCGAGACCAATCTTGAGCTCGAGGAGAACCTCAACGTGCAGTCACAGTGGGACTATTTCGAGAAACGTCTCCACCGCCGCCGCCGTGCATTCCGCAAGGAGCTCTGAGAGAGTGATGCCAGACCGTCCGCTCGACATACTGCTGTTGCGCGACGCCAGCAACTGTCACCGCGCCCTCGCCACCGGGCTCAGGGCGTTGGGGCATGATGTCACCGTGGCCTCCGAGGGGTCGGGATGGATGGATACAGAGCGCGACATTGACCTGTCGCGGCGACTGCCGGGCAAACTTGGCGGCCTATGGCTGTGGACACGTCTGCAGACCGGACTCAAGAAGAGGCTGGCGGGCCACGACATCGTGAGTGTGGCCGGACAGGGGTTCCTCGACCTGCGCCCTCACCGCATAAGGGCGATATTCGACTATCTGCTCCCCCGCAACCGCGGCGTATTCCTGACGGCACTCGAGACTGACCCCAACTATGTCGAAGAGTGCCTTGACCCGGATACCGAACTGCAATACAACGAGTTCCGTATCTTCGGCAAGGCATCGCCATACGCACTCGAGCGCCCCGAGATACTTGCCGCATGGCAAGGGCCCGAACTGACTGCCTATGGCAGACATTTCTACAGCCATATCGACGGAGCTGTCCCTGTGCTGTGGGAGTATGACGTAGCCCTGCGCCGCACACTCACGCCAGACCGCATCGCGTATGGAGGCATCCCCATCGAGACATCGGCGATAACACCCGTCGGGCTGCCCGACCGCATCGGCAAGGTGCGTCTCTTTCTGGGAAGGCACAAAGGACGCCTGGCCGAGAAAGGTACGGACATCCTCGAAGCCGCCGCACGGGCCGTGACCGAAAGGCATCCCGACAAGGCAGAGCTTGTGATAGTCGAGAACCGGCCCTACAGGGAATATCTCGAGATACTACGCAGTGCCCATGTGGTGCTCGACCAGCTCTACAGCTACACTCCGGCCACCAACGCCCTCCTGGCCATGGCCATGGGGCTGAACACCGTGAGCGGGGGAGACGAGAGATATTACCGCTTCATAGGCGAGGAGAGGATGCGCCCCGTCATACACGTCGAGCCGGACTATGAGTCCGTATTCAGCCAGCTCGAGAAAACCGTGCTCGACCCCTCAGCCATAAGGCCACGCGGACTTGAGGGGCGCGAGTTTGTGGTAAAACATAACGATTGCGTCACCGTGGCACGCCGTTTCCTGAGTTTCTGGCAGCGACGTCTCGCCGAAAAAGAATCCGTCCGATGAGCCTCACACTCGATGTGCTCATAGCCACTCACTCGCCCGATGGGCTGCGACGCGTGGAGGAGATGAACCTGCCGCGTGTGGAGGGAGTGTGCTATATAGTGTCATGGCAGGCACATGACGGCGCACAGGTACCCGGGTATTTCGACGGCAGGGATGATATACGAATATACCGCCTTGACACTCCGGGAGTCAGCAACAACCGCAACAATGCAATCGCGAGATCGTCAGCCGACATAATGCTGATGGCCGACGATGACCTCATATATACCCCCTCCCGGCTGACAGCCGTGGTCAAGGCATTCGAGGATAGGCCCTGGATGGAAATGGCCTCATTCATGTATGAGGGGGAGGACGCGAAAACATATCCGACCCATGAATGTAGCCTCAGCAAGTTGCCCAAGGGATTCTTCCAGACAACCTTCGAGATAGCCGTCAGACGCGACAGCCGGGCCGGGCGTCTCAGGTTCTCATCAGATTTCGGTCCTGGCGCACGGGACTGGTCTGTAGGCGAGGACACCGTCTTCCTGCTCACCGCACGCCGCATGGGGATAGTGCCACGCTTCATCCCCACCGTCATCTGCCGGCACAACGGCCCCACCACCGGTATCCGTCCCATGACCGCCCCCGCCGCCCTGAGAGGGACCGGAGCCTGTCTTGCCCTCGAATACCCCCTCACATCACCCTTGCGCATACCACTCAAGGCATGGCGAGGATGGAGGGCCGGACGCATGCGGCTCATCCCCGCCCTATGGCACATGAGTGCCGGGGCCTTCAAGGCTACATTCAGATATACACCGCCATGGAGAAGATAGGACACCGCCCGTCATTGTCACGCTCGGCCATGAAAGCCATGGGGCTCTTCGGGTCGCTGCAGGTGCTCACCATACTGTGCAGTGTGGTGAGGGTCAAGTGCGTTGCCCTGTGGATAGGCGCCGCCGGACTGGGACTGTTCACCATCTACAACGCCGCCATCACGCTTATCTCGACCATAACGCAGCTCAACCTGCGCAGCAGTTCGGTGCGAGAGATAGCCGCAGCCTCTCCCGACAGGCGCGACCTCATCTCGGCTGTAACCTGCCGCTGGGGATGGTGGCTCGGAGTGGCCGGAGCTGTGGTGATGATAGCAGCCTCCCCGGTATTCAGCATCCGCACCTTCGGGGAATACGGCCATACCCTGCCGTTCGCCCTCCTTGCGGCGGGAGTGCTGCTCAACTCGGCGTGTGCAGGCGAACAATCGGTAATGCAAGGGCGCGGCGAACTCAGGCAACTCGCCTCATCCACCCTGTGGACCAGCGTCGCGGGTGTGCTGGCATGCCTCCTGCTGGTCTATTTTCTCGGCGAGACGGGCATCATCCCCTCAATCATCGCCTACTCGGCGGCCGGATATGCCGCCACGCACATATACCGCAGCCGTCTTGCCCCGGTGCGAACGACGTGCGGCGACCTGTGGCGCATAGGAGGCCCCATGCTTCGTCTCGGAGCCTTCATGACCGTCGCGGCCGCCTTCACCGAACTGCTCAACTACATCCTCATCACCTACATCAACACCCGTGGAGGCACATCCGAGGTCGGCATCTTCCAGGCCGGATACACCATGGTCAACCGCTATGTCGGCATGGTCTTCGCCGCCCTCGGCACCGAGTTCTATCCCCGACTGGCGGCAGCGTCAGAGTCGCCCATGCGCCAGCAGACATTTGTCAGCCACGAAGTGCTGGTACTGCTGCTCACCATGCTCCCGCTGATACTGATATTCATGCCGTTTGTCAGCATAGCCGTGACCATACTCTACTCGTCAGAGTTCACGGGAGCAGTGCCATACGTCATCCTCGCGCTCCCCGGCATGGTCGCCAGGGTGTGCGTATGGTGCTGGTCGTTCGTCATCCTTGCCAGAGGGGACGGACGCACATACATCATCACCGAAGCCCTCTGCGACACCATCACCCTTGCAGCGGCCATCGCTGGATATGCGCTCTGTGGAATGTCGGGACTCGGAGCCTCGTTCTCTGTCTCGACGATACTCTCTCTCGCAGTCATCGGGCCCGTCTATTTCCGCGTCTACAGGCTGCGTATGGCGCGACCCGTGGTCAGGCTGTTCGCCGGTTCGCTGCTGCTCTCAATCGCCGGAGCCGCCACCGCCTACCTGTGGACACCCTGGGCCATCCTCCCCGTCGGCCTCATAGCCGCCCTCCCCTGCCTCAAAGCCCTCAGGAAATTGTTAAATTCCTAATTTCTAATTAATTTCTAATTTCTAATTCCTAATTCCTCATTAAAAAGTGTATTTGGTTTTAGTGCGCCATACCTCGGTCGATGTACCATTCGGAGTGTGCTACGGACATACGGATGTCCCTGTGGCATCCGGCTTCGCACGCGAAGCCGCCGAGGTCGCCGCACAGCTTGACGGAAGGGATTTCGACCTCGTGTACACCTCACCCTCGAGCCGTTGCGTCATGCTGGCCGAGGCGTGCGGATATCCCCGGGCTATCCGCGACCCGAGACTCATGGAGATGGATTTCGGCGACTGGGAGATGCAGCGGTGGGACGACATCACCGACCCCCGGCTGCAGATGTGGTATGACGACTGGAGGCACGTCGCGGCGACAGGTGGCGAGTCGTTTGCCGACCACGCCGCGCGGGTTGCCTCGTTCATGGAGTCGCTCATGGCCACGGGCGCCCGGTCGGCGCTGGTCTTCGCACACGGAGGGACAGTGATGCATGCGGCCCTCTGGAGACATCCCTCGCCTCCCGACGACATCTTCGGGTTGCGTCCGCAATATGGCGGAATAATCGAAATCGAGCGAAACTGACCATTTTTTAGACATATTATATGCCACGTTCTTTGAATTAAACCGAAAATATTGTAACTTTGTGCGTTAATTGCATGGCAAACCAATCTCGACCTTAGCTAATAAACAAAAATCATCTAAACATAAGAATGGCAACACTCGAAAAAATCCGTAGCAAGTCAGTGCTCTTGCTCATCATCGTTGGAGCCGCCTTGCTGGCTTTTATCATCGGTGACTTCTTTACCTCCGGGCGCACTCTCTTCGGCACCGGGACAACCATCGCCACAGCCGGCGACCAGAAAGTAGATATCCAGGAGTTCCAGCGCCGCGTGCAGCAGGCCCAGCAGCAGGAGCAGCAGGCAGGCCGCAAATCGACCGACGCCGCAGTGCTCCAGCAGCGCGTGCTCAACGACATGATAGCCGAGAAACTCTTCGACGAGGAGATCAAGAACCTCGGCATCGTCGTGACAGACGCCGAGCTTACCGAGATGATGGTAGGCAAGAACTCGGCAACTGTAGACCGCATGGTACAGCAGTTCGGCTTCCCTGACGCCGCCACCCTCCACGACATGGCATACAATCCCACCAAATACAACATGCCTCAGGACCAGGCCGTGCAGCTCCAGCAGTATTGGGTAGAGCTCGAGAGCAATGTCGAGAAGATGCTTCTGCAGCAGAAGTTCCAGAACCTCTTCGGCGGTGTGCTCGCAGCCAACGACCTCGATGCACGCGCCATCTACGACGACATGGCCTCGACAGCATCCGTCCTCTATGCCAAGAAGGATCTCAGCTCGCTTCCCGACGCTGATTTCAAGGTAGAGGAGTCTGACATCAACGCCATCTACAACGAGGAGAAGGGCCAGTACAAGATTGAAGAGCCCACCCGTCTCGTCAACTATATCTCGGTCAACATCGTGCCCTCGCAGGCCGACCTCCTTGCCGGACAGCAGACCGTAGAGAACGCTCTCGTAGCCCTCAACAACTCGACCGAGGCACAGGGACTCCCCGAGCTCTCGGCATTTGTCGTCGAGCCCCAGAAGCTCTCGCAGGCCGACGTCGACCGTCAGGCACGTCTCAAGGCAGTGCTCGACACCCTCTCGACTGGCCGTGCCGCCCTCGTCAGCCGCAACGGCAACGACTATACCCTCGCCAAGCTCATGGGCAAGACCCAGGCTTCGGACAAAGTGACACTCGATTTCATGGCCGTACAGGGCACACGCGCACAGATCGACTCGCTCGTTGCAGTGCTCAACTCGGGCGTATCATTCGACTCCGTAGCCGCCTCTCCCCTCGTGGCACAGAGCCAGAAGGCAAGCGAGATCTCGCTGCTCGACCCCAACTCGGCCATGGTGACCGAGCTCATCGAGGGCCGCGCCACAGGCACATATTTCGCTCCCGACACACTCGCCCAGGGTGGCCGCATCGTCCGCGTAGCCGAGCGTGCCGTCCCCACCACAGTATATGACCTCGCGATGGCCACATATACCGTCGAGCCCTCAAACGCCACAGTCAACGACCTTGAGTCGGGCCTCCAGACATACGTCAACTCGCACAAGACCGCCAAGGAGTTCGCCGACAGCGCACAGGCAGCCGGTTTCACCACCTTCCCCGCCTACGTAACCGCATCGTCGCCCATGATTGGCAACCTCAACGAGAGCCATTCGGCAGTAGCATGGGCCATGGACGCCAAAAAGGGCCAGGTATCTCCCGTGTTCGGCGACATCCAGACAGGCCGCTTCATCGCTGTCGCACTCGACGACATCTATGAGGACTACCGTCCCGCCCGCGACCCGCAGGTCAACGCCGCCCTCTCGGCCAAGGCACTCAACAACAAGAAGGCTGCCAAACTCCTCGCCGACTATCAGGGCAAAGCCAAGGATGTGGCCGGATATGCAGCCGTGATGGGCGCACAGGTCGACACCACCACCGTCAACCTCTCGCAGTACATGATTCCCGGCATCGGCATGAACGAGGGCGCCGTACAGGGCCGCGTGGCCGCCGCCAAGGCCGGTCAGCTCGTAGGTCCCATGCAGGCAAACAACTCTGTTGTTGTCCTCCAGGTCCTCAACATCGACAACGAAGGCCGCCCCTACAGCTATGACGAGAGCGCCATCCGCTTCGGCCAGCAGCGCGGTGCAGGACGCATGGCCAACATGCTCCCCGCCATCCTCCTCGGCAACAACAAGATCAAGAACAACATCAACAAGTTCTATAAGTAAACTTGTCAGCACACTTTAAATCACAGAGGCCTGCCTTCGGGCGGGCCTCTCTGGTTTAAACCAAGACAGAGGGGTATATAAATTTTATAAGATTTATAATTCTTATAATTCTTATATAATTTATAAAACTTATATATCCCATTTATACAACTCATCCACCTTACCCCACCTCACCATGTCCAACTCTTTCCTCAGAATCGCGGGCGACTACTCCAACTGGAATGTCTACCGCAAGTCGGTCGTGATATGCGACGTCACCGAGATGTTCATAAACCGCTATCTGCCACACGGCTCGCGCACCATCGACCAGATGCGCCAGGCGGCGCGATCGTGCAAACAGAACATCGTCGAGGGGGTAAGCGACGGCACCGTCTCAATCGAGATGTGCATCAAGCTGATCGGTGTTGCCAAAGGCTCGCTGCGCGAGCTGGCCGAAGATTATGGCGACTACCTGCGGCAAAATAAACTGACCACATGGCCATCCGACGACCCACGCACCGCACAGGCACGCCAATATTGCCGCGACCACGACGACCCATCAGAGATAGTAGCCAAATGCGAGGGGCGCACCCCGGAGACCGTCGCCAATATAATGCTCACCAACATACGGCAGCTCGATGCGATGCTCGCCAAGGTACTCAAGAAAATCGAGGCTGATTTCCTCGCCCGTGGCGGTCTTCGCGAGACTATGTCCGCCGCCCGCCGCAACCACCGCGGCTACTGATTGACCCGCTCTCACGCTATATGCCTCACGTTTCAATTTCATTTTTTTAACATATTCCTGCAATCGGGCAGGTAGTTTTATTAGTATATTTGTAAAATATAGTTTCAACTTGCTTTATGTCTGCTGATTTCCTTCCTAATCTTACCCGGAGACTTGTACATGGTAGCGGCGATGCCGCCTCGCGTGGTTCTGACGGCACATTCTTTTTCAAGATCTACATGGCATCCGACGGGTCTGCGCGTCTGGCCGCTGTCGACAGCAACGGCGATGCCATCACGCCCGACTACCGCTATTATCGCGGTGAACAGGCCATGCTGCTCAAGGCCATGGAGAGCATCAGACGCGAGAACCGATTCAACATATCATGGGGCAGGGAGGAGGACAACACCGGCGTGAGCCTCGCGCAGCACCCCTATCTACTCTACCAGCTCGTGCACTGCGACAATATCCTGGGGCCGAACGGATCAAGGCTCTATCCCTACGACACCATAGCCAACCTTGTGCTGCGTATCGAGCGTACCCCCGAAGGACTGCTCAGTCCGCGCTGGCTGCTGCACATACCCCAGGAGTCACTGACCGTCGACGAGGAGGCCGCCAACTTCACACCTGTAGCAGACAATTTCGCCATCACACGCAACGGGCTCTATCCCGTCCGCCCCATGGGCGACAATTATTCCCGGCTCTCCTTCTTCGCCTCGCGCTTCTCGCCCGACATGATAGAGCAGTTCCTGTCGGTCGTCTACAGCTATGTTGACAATTTCGAGCTTGAGTATGACGGCACTACGGTCGAGATGAGCACCGAGGAGGTGACCTGCCGCCCTACTCTCGTCTTCGAGAAAGTCGATTCGGACATGGCCCTGCACCTGCGTGTCACCGCCTCCGTGCGCGGCGTAGACGAGGATTTCCTGCGCCGCTTCGAGCTGACACACATAGCCTCGGTCGGGATGGACGGCAAGGTGACTGTACGCCCCGTCCAGCCCCACCGCATCGAGGACGACATCGACTCGGTAAACAAGCTTATTGCCCGCCATGCCCCCTCGCGCAAGGAGGCCAAGGAGGTCTATCTCGACGGCGACACATTCATCATCCCACACAGCGTGGCCGGACCGTTCCTGCTCAAGGCGCTCCCGGTGCTGCTGCACGATTTCAACCTGCTCGGCACTGACAGGCTGCGCGAGTACAAGGTGAGTCCCGTCAAGCCCAAGCTGTCGATGAAATTCCGCTCGGGCATCGACTTCCTGGAGGGGGACGCGACCGTCGAGGTAGGCGACGAAGAGATTTCGCTCGGCAAGCTCTTCGAGCAATACCGCCGCGACAGGTACGTCACCCTCAAGGACGGCACGCGCGCCGTGCTCGACGACGCATACATGAAGCGTCTGGAACGCATCTTCGGCGACAAGCGCAACGCCGGGAAGGATGTCAGGATAAACTATTTCGACCTCCCCGACATAGAGGAGCTGCTCAACCACAAGCTCGACCCGAAGATATTCGAGCGGCAGCGCGAGGTCTACGAGGGATTCAACAACCTCGCCTCGCAGACCCTCGACCTGCCACGCATGCAAGCCGTGCTCCGTCCCTACCAGACCGAGGGGGTGAAATGGATACGCCACCTCTACGACAACAACCTGGGCGGATGTCTGGCCGACGACATGGGCCTCGGAAAGACCATACAGACCATAGCGATGCTCTCGGCCATATATCCCGGTCAGGAGCAGCCGTCGCTCATAGTTATGCCCAGGAGCCTGATATTCAACTGGCAGAACGAGATAAAGAGGTTCTGTCCCGACCTGAGCACCTATATATACTATGCCTTCGACCGCGACATGGACGAGGCCCGCAAGGCCAATGTCATCCTCACCACATACGCCATGGTCAGGAACGACATCGAGAAATTCTCGAAAGAGCGTTTCCATTATGTCATACTCGACGAGAGCCAGAACATCAAGAACATCGAGGCACAGACCACCCGTGCCATCTATCTTCTCGAGGCCGACCATCGTCTGGCCCTGAGCGGCACACCGCTCGAGAACAACCTGTCGGAACTCTTCTCGCTGTTCAGGTTCCTCAACCCGGGGATGCTTGGCGACATCGACGACTTCAACCGCCGCTATGCGGGCCCCATCATGCGCGACGACGACAAGGACGCCATGGCGTCGCTGCGGCGCAGGATATTCCCCTTCATGCTGCGCCGCCTCAAGAAGGATGTGCTCACCGAGCTCCCCGACCGCGTGGAGCAGACACTCTATGTCGAGATGGAGAAGGACCAGGCCGAGTTCTACGAGCAGCGCCGACGCTTCTATCAGGAGAAGATAAACAACTCTATAGCCGCCGAGGGGATAAAGAAATCGCAGTTCGTCATGTTCCAGGCCCTGACCGAACTGAGGCGCATAGCCTCGGTGCCCGAGAGCCTCACCGACGGGCGCGTGCACTCGCCCAAGCTCGAGGAACTGGTCGAGCAGGTGGCCGACGCCGTGGCCAACGGCCACAAGTGCGTGGTATTCTTCAACTACATCGCCGGACTGGAGCTCACAGGCGAACGCCTCTCCAGGCTCGGCATAGACTATGAGGTGATGACAGGCGCCACCACCAACCGCAGCAAGGTGGTCGAGCGGTTCAACAACGACCGCAACTGCATGGTGTTCCTGATGACCCTCAAGACAGGCGGCGTAGGCCTCAACCTCACCGTGGCCGACACGGTGTTCATCTTCGAGCCCTGGTGGAACAAGGCAGCCGAGGAGCAGGCCATCAACCGTCTGCACCGCATGGGCCAGAAAGCCAAGGTACACTCCTACTCGCTCATCACGCGCGATACCATCGAGGAGAAGATACGTCTGCTGCAGGAGCAGAAATCCCAGCTCTTCGACGACCTCATCAGCGCCGACGCCTCGACATCAAAGCAGCTCTCTCAGGAAGACATCAATTTCATACTCGGTAAATAGCCATGAACATAGACCGCGACCACAAGCTCATCATATTTGACACCTGCCACGACAAGCGCGCCTTCGAGTGGCTCAAGGCCAACCTCGACGCCACATTCAACAAGGATGCGCTGCACGCCATGCTCCAGCAGATCACCGCAGCCTTCCCGGACTATTTCATGCGCATGTCAAACGAGTCATGGATGCTCAAGATCCGCGATGTCGTGACCCGCAAGACACAGACCAAGAAGGAGGAGATGGTCGAGATGGTGGCCAAGATATATGCCTCGGAGTCCAACCGCCACATACTGGCCGACATCATCACCGACAGCGAGCGGGGAGTGTGGATGGAGATTCTGGCCAACATATACATCTCGGAGAACCGCATGAAGGAGCTGACCGGCGAGTCGCCCTTCGAGGAGAAGCGCCAGTCCTACTACGGCAGCGCGTCACGACCTGTCGCGGCCATGTGCTGGTTCGGATTCATGCAGGTCGGACACTGGTATCGCTCGGCAAGCTATTTCTTCATCCCCGATTTCGTGCGCAAGATGTTCGCGGGCGTCTTCGGGATGCCTCCTGCGGTACCGACGCCCGAGACGGCCGAACCGGGCAACTCGGCCATCAGGCTCATCAATACCGAGTCCGAGACACTGGCCCTGCTCCCCGTCATCAAGAACATGTATCTGAGCGGCAAGCTGGAACGCGGCAAGTTCAAGATAGGTGCCGCCCCTGTAAACCGCGCCACAAAGATGCTCAAGCTCACCGAGTTTGACATCGAGGATGATGACAAGAACGCCCGCAACCTGCGTGCGTCGATGCTGCTCAACGCATACGGCGTATATGCCGACGCCGCCATGGTGCGCCGCGAGTCAAAAGCCGCCCAGCCACAGGATACCGTCAAGGCCATGGTCACAGCCCTGGCGCAGCATGTGCCTGAGATGACCGCCACCGTGCTGCAGTTCATCGACAAGTCCGGCCTCAAGATATACGACGGCTCGACCCTGCGCACGATATGGCAGACCGTGACCGCACTGCTCACCGCCGACAAGGATTGCGGGTGGATTACCGCCTCGCAGCTCAACGACGCACTCTACAGTATGCCGGACCTGACGAACGCCGTGCGCGTGGTGCCGTTCAGGGTTCTCGACGAGACATCCGTGAGCAACGCCCGCACCCTGCACACCCTCAACCCCGCCAATATCTTCAGGGAGGCCACCGTGCCCGCGGCTCTCGGTGTAGTGGCCGTGATGGTGTCGCTCGGACTTGTCGAGGCTGCATACACCGTCCCCTCCGACACCGACCCGTCGGCCCTCTCGGGACTGCGGCGTTTCAGGCTGACGCCGCTCGGGGCATACGCCTTCAAGCTCACCAAGAAATATACCTACGAGCCACCTTCCGAGATTCACCTCTTCGACCTCGATTCGGAACGACTGATAATCAAGGCAGAGGGGGAGGTCAACCCTTACGAGGGGATGATGTCGGAGTTCGGACGCGAGATTGGCGGCCGCCGCTATGCCGTGTCACCCGAGACTTTCCTCAAGGGATGCACCATTCCACGCGACATAGACAAGAAGATAGCCTCCTTCCGTCAGGTGGTATGCCAGAATCCGCCGCTCGTCTGGGAGGATTTCTTCTCCGCGCTCAAGGCACGGAGCAACTGCTTCGGGCGGTGCGAGGACAGCTATGTCATATTCGATGTCGCGCCCGATGCCTACGACCTGCACGAACTGCTGGTGTCAGACAGTGTCCTGACCGACTATGTGATCCGCGCCGAGGGATACCGCGTGCTGGTGCCCGAGAGGTGGGAAGGCGCCTTCAGGGAGCGGCTGAGATATTTCGGCTACCTGCTGTGACAACATTAGGCACCATAAATACGTTCTCAAGATAAGACACAAAGACAACACCGATGACAATAGCCATACTCTGCATCATACTCATCGTCTCGGCGGTGGCATTCTCCTTCATACAGACCACCTACGGAACGGCGCTGGCCTTCCTGGCGCTGTGTACGGCGGGTCTGTTGCCCGGTGTGACCCTCACTGTGTCGGCCTATCTCTTCTGGGGGCTTGCCATGATCATCGTCGTGGCGCTCAATTTCATCCTTCCCACCGCCGTCGCCTCGTCGCGACGCGGCCTCCCCTACATAGCCGGAGCCTCACTGGCCGGGGCCTTCATCGGCCTCGCCGCCGGAGCCCACGGCGGCATCGTCATCGGCGCAGTGGCGGGAGCGCTGCTCGGCGGAGTGGCCTACGGGCGCACCCCAGACGGACGCATACTCCAGTTCCCCTCTCCCAAATTCATCAACTATCTGTGTGCCAAGGGGCTTCCCGCCGCCATCGCAATGAGCATGGCAGGACTCTCGACAGCACTCCTCATGGCCGCCTGGCCCTCATGACCCATACATCTATGCTCAAACGTACAGCCTTCATACTCACGATGCTCCTCGCCCTGGCCATCCCCGCCGGAGCGCAGGTGCTCTCGCAGCTCAAGCGCGAGAAACCCGACCTCGAGCAGATACGCCGCGAGACACAGGACCGCACATCGCCCTACTATTATCCGCGCCTGATGCAGGAATTCCAGCGCAACGACACGCTGATGAAGATTGACAAGTACCGCCGCCTGTATCTGGGATATATGTTCCGCGAGGACTACAATCCCTATCGCTCGGGCGAGCGCACCATCACATACGACGCCACCCTCAACCGCTCCAAGAAGCTGACGCGCCAGGAGTGCGACTCGGTGATAGCCTATGCCGAGCAGGCTCTGGCAGACAATCCCTTCAACCTCGGCGAGATGGTCATGCTCATCAACGCCCTGCGCGGCAAGGGCAAGACCAACCTGGCCAACATCTGGCAATACAAGCTCAACTATCTGCTGATGGCCATCGTGTCGACAGGCACGGGGCTCGACGAGGAGAACGCCTGGTATGTCACCGACCCGCAGCACGAGTATGTGCTGCTCAACATGATGGACTATACCGTCTCAGACCATGTGTTCTACGACCCCTCATACGAGTATGTCACCGTCATGGACTCCAAAGGCAAGGATGCCGGAGGATATTATTTCAATATCGGCCCCCTGCTCGAGGAGTATTACCGCAAGCATCCCGACGAACTCTAAGAAGGATGATAGATTTCACGCCTCTTGTGCGTCCGTGGTTCAGGCGCATCACCCGCCGGGCCGAGTCCTGGCACGGCCATACCCGCGAGGTGCAGACAGCCCTGCTCGCATGGATACTGGCCCGCGGCGCGCGCACACGGTGGGGAGCGGCCCACGGCCTCGACGGCAGCGACACGTCATACGACGCGCTGCGCCGCGCCTTCCCCGCCCCCGTCGGATATGCCGAGCTGCGTCCGTGGGTCATGCGTATGGTTCAGGGCGAGCCCGACGTGCTCTGGCCCGGCGTCACACGCCATTTCGCCCAGTCGTCGGGCACCTCTGACGGCAAGAGCAAATATATCCCCATAACTCCCGACGGCCTGGCCGCCTCGCACTATGCCGGAGGGGCGCATGCCGTGGCCTCATACCTCAACCTGTACCCCGACAGCCGCCTCTTCAGCGGCAAGAGCTTCATACTCGGCGGCAGCTTCGCCAACGAGCTCTCGCTCCCCCGCGGGGTCAAGGTGGGCGACCTGTCGGCCACACTCATAGACCGCATCAATCCCCTGGCCAACCTCGTCAGGGTGCCGCGCCGCGAGGTGGCGCTGATGGCCGACTGGAGCCACAAGCTCCCCGCACTGGTCGAGGCATCGCTGCACGAGAATGTCACCAACATCTCGGGGGTTCCCTCGTGGTTCCTCACGGTGTTGCGCGGAGTGCTTGCCAAAGCCGGAGCCGGAAACCTGCACGATGTCTGGCCCAACCTCGAGGTCTTCTTCCACGGCGGTATCTCAATGGCACCCTACCGCAGCCAGTATGCCCCTATCACACCCCGGGGAATGAGATATATCGAGTGCTACAACGCCTCCGAGGGATTCTTTGCCGTCCAGGACAGCATCGGCTCTCCGGCCATGAGGCTCCTGCTCGGGTGCGGTACATTCTTCGAATTCATACCCCTATGCGACACCCTCTCCGACCGTCCCGAGATTCTACCGGCATGGCAGGTCGAGGAAGGGCACATCTACGGCCTCGTCCTCACCTCGGTCAACGGCCTGTGGCGATTCCCTGTGGGCGACACCGTGCGCATCGAGAGTGTCGACCCGCTGCGTGTCACCGTGGCCGGAAGAACAAAATGCTTCATCAACGCATTCGGCGAGGAACTGATGGTCGAGAACGCCGAGGCTGCCATGACCCGCGTATGCGCCGAGATGGACTGCGAGGTGGCCGACTATACCGCCGCCCCGGTCTATACCACCGACCGCTCGCGCGGACGTCACGAGTGGCTCATAGAGTTCACCCGTCCCCCCGCCTCGACCGAAGCCTTCGCCGCGGCGCTCGACCGCGAGCTGCGCTCCCTCAACTCAGACTACGACGCCAAGCGCACGGGGGGCATCTTCCTCGACCCCCTCACCGTGGTCGCCGGGCGTCACGGCGTCTTTGACGCATGGCTGGCCTCGACCGGAAAGCTCGGAGGCCAGCGCAAGGTGCCGCGCCTCTCCAACACCCGTCACCCGATAGACGAAATACTTAAATTCAATACACAGATATGAAACACCGTCTTCTCTCGCTGCTTGCGGCTGTCGTGGCCGTGGGAGCGATTTTCGCCGCCGAGCCACCCAAGTACATCTTCTATTTCATCGGCGACGGCATGGGCATGGCACAGAGCCTCGCAGCCCAGGTCTATAACCGCACGGTGCTCGGCAACGAGCAGCCCATACTGATGATGCAGTTCCCCGTGGCGTCCATGTCGACCACACATTCGGCGTCATCGCCCGTCACCGACTCGGCAGCGGCCGGGACCGCCCTCGCCACGGGCCACAAGGCCAACAACGGCATGCTTGGCGTGACCCCCGACTCGGCAGCCGTCACCTCGATAGCCCGTCAGCTCGCCGACCGCGGCTATGGCATCGCGCTCGTGACATCCGTGCCGCCGGACGACGCGACTCCCGGCGCGTTCTATGCCCACGTGCCCTCGCGCAGCATGTATTACGAAATCGGCAAGCAGGCTGCAGAGTCGGGCTATGATTTCATAGCCGGGTCCAACCTGCGCGGCCTCAAGGACAAGAAGACGGGCAAGCCCACCGACCTGCCCGAACAGTTTGCAGCCAACAACGTGGCCATAGCCCGCGGCCTCGACGAACTCGCCGCCCTCCCCGCAGGCAAGGCCCTGTTGCTCAACCCCTCGGAGATTGACTATCACCAGATACATTTCACCATCGACTCTGTGCCCGGAGCGCTCACCCTCCCGGCCATGACACAGGCAGCCTTAGACCGCATGGCCCTCAATGGCCGCGACAGGTTCTTCATGATGGTCGAGGGTGGCAACATCGACTACGGCGGCCACGCCAACGACGGTGGCACCATCATCAAGGAGGTGCTCAACTTCAACCAGGCACTTCAGCTTGCCTACGATTTCTATCTCGCACACCCCGACGAGACCCTCATCGTCGTCACAGCCGACCATGAGACCGGCGGCATGGGCCTGGGCAACAACAAGGTCGGATATGACCTGCACCTCGGCTATATCGACTATCAGAAGGTATCCAAGGACTCGTTTGCCGAGTATCTGCGCTCCATCTACAAGTCGCGCCGCATCTACGAGTGGCCCGACATGAAGGAATATCTCACCGAGAACCTCGGTTTCTGGCGCGGCATCCCCGTGACCCCCGAACAGGAGGAGCAGCTTAAGACAGCCTTCGAGAAATGTATGGCAGGGCGCAACGAGGGCGAGAACAAGACACTCTACAACTCGTTCAACGCCTTCACCGAAGATGTCTACAAGGTCATCGACGGCGTCACCGGCCTCGGTTGGACCACCAACGGCCACTCGGGCGGTCTCGTCCCCGTCTACGCCATCGGCAACGGCGCCGACCTCTTCGCCCCCGTCAACGACAACATCTCCATCCCCGCCAAACTCCGCAAGATAGCCGGGATAGAGTGAAGGGTTATGGGGTTATGGGGTTATAAGCAACATAAATCACATAAGCCACATCCACCTATAACCCCATAACCTCATAACCCCATAACCCTCATCCTCCCTCCACCACTACCGTCTTCCCCGTCAGTCCGCCGAGCATCTTCCTGAGATTCTCGGCGGCTTCTTTTCGGGCACGGCGCACATAACCCTTGTGGTAGATTCTGTCTCGCAGCTCAATGCGGGCATTCTCCTTGATGGCATTCTCCTCGGCGGTCGTGAAATTGGCCGACCCCAACAGCCTGTCGCTCCAGGTATCTATCACCTCATACGAACCGGGGTCGGTCGACTCGTAGACTTCGACTATCTCGGGCGGAAGCGTGACGAACAGAGTGTCGCCGCGCTCCTCGGCCTGCAGCTTCTCGATGTCAAACGACACGCTGCCCCTGAACACGGCGCGGGCAAATAGATGACGGTCGGCAATGGCGCCGCGCACAGGCACCTCCTCGTATATGTCTACCGAGCAGAGGCGCACCATCGGCGCGATTTCGGCAATCAGCGACCTGTGCACGTCGACGCGCGAGGGCTCGGGCGCCGTCTTCCAGCTATAATAAGCTGCCCCGAGTGCTATGACCACGGCAAGCAGCAATATGGTATATAGTGTCTTTTTCATAGGGCTCAACGGTCTTTGAATCTGACAATCACGGTGTATCCCTCACCCCCGAGAAGCGAGGTGAAATATGTCTCTGCCTTTGCCTTGGCCTGTGCCGTGAGGCGGTCGCGGAACACGGGGCGCGTCTCGACCTCACGCCGCAGCAGCGCGTTCATGCGCTCCTTGATGTCGGCGCGCTCGCGCGCGTCTATGGCCGAGCGGAGCCCCGTCACACGATAATGGTCCTCGCGTATCGAGGCGTCGCGTCCGGCAAATTCGGTCTGCACGGCGGGGAGGGTCAGCGTGACGGTGCGCGCCACATCGTCGGTGACGACATCGCCCGGCTGCAGCCGCGACAGGTCGATGTATGCCCGCAGATAGGTGTCGTATGAGTATGCGGCCTTGCGCTTGCCTATCTTCATGGCATCGAGCACCGCCTCGGCGGTCTGCCGGGGCCCGCGGGCGTCCTCAAGCCTGAGGTCGTCGACGGTGGCCATCTTCGATATGGTCATCTGCGCCAGCACCAGACGGTCTACAGACCTCACCTCCGAATAGAAATCGTGTGTCTCCTCGGGCTGCCGGGCACACGCCGCCAAAGCCATCGCAAGGCACACAAGAGATAGAGAGAAGAGATTTTTCATTGCAGGATTGTGTTTGGTTAGGTCAGACATGTCCGACGTATCAGACAAGTCTGAATTTATCAAAAAGCCCCCCGTCGGTATGATGCGGCGGGGGGCTATGCGGGTCAGTGGCAGACACCCCGTGGCCGGGATGCCGTCACGGTTCTATCAGTCCAGGTGAGGACCTGCGGCAACGAGAGCCTTGCCGGCCTCGTGACCTTCGAACTTCTTGAAGTTCTGGATGAACATCTCGGCGAGCTTGTCGGCCTTCTTGGTCCACTCTGCGGGATCGGTGTAGGTGTCGCGGGGGTCGAGGATCTTGGGATCCACGCCGGGGAGCTCGGTGGGAACTACGAAATCGAAGATAGGCAGGGTCTTGGTGGGAGCGGTCAGGATCGAGCCGTCGAGGATGGCGTCGATGATGCCGCGGGTGTCGCGGATAGAGATACGCTTGCCTGTGCCGTTCCAGCCTGTGTTGACCAGATAAGCCTTGGCACCGCTCTGCTCCATGCGCTTAACCAGCTCCTCGGCATACTTGGTGGGGTGCAGCTCGAGGAATGCCTGGCCGAAACAAGCCGAGAAGGTCGGGGTGGGCTCGGTGATGCCGCGCTCTGTACCGGCGAGCTTGCTGGTGAAGCCCGAGAGGAAGTAGTACTTGGTCTGCTCGGGGCTCAGGATCGACACGGGAGGAAGCACGCCGAATGCGTCGGCCGACAGGAAGATGACGTTCTTGGCGGCGGGGCCGGCAGATACGGGCTTCACGATGCTCTCGATATGGTCGATGGGATAGGAAACACGGGTGTTCTCGGTCACGCTCTTGTCAGCGAAATCGATCTTGCCGTCCTTGTCGACAGTGACGTTCTCGAGGAGGGCGTCGCGACGGATAGCGTTATAGATGTCGGGCTCAGACTCCTTGTCGAGGTTGATGACCTTGGCATAGCAGCCGCCCTCGAAATTGAAGACGCCGTTGTCGTCCCAGCCGTGCTCGTCGTCGCCGATGAGGAGACGCTTGGGATCGGTCGAAAGGGTGGTCTTGCCTGTACCCGAGAGACCGAAGAAGATAGCGGTGTTCTTGCCCTCCTTGTCGGTGTTGGCCGAGCAGTGCATCGAGGCGATGCCGCGCTGGGGCAGATAGTAGTTCATCATCGAGAACATACCCTTCTTCATCTCGCCGCCATACCAGGTGTTGATGATGACCTGCTCGCGCGATGTGGTGTTGAAGACAACTGCGGTCTCAGAGTTGAGGCCCAGCTCCTTGTAGTTCTCGACCTTGGCCTTCGATGCGTTGTAGACAACGAAATCGGGCTTGAAGTCCTTCAGCTCCTCGGCGGTGGGAGCGATGAACATGTTGGTTACGAAATGAGCCTGCCATGCAACCTCCATGATGAAGCGCACAGCCATGCGGGTATCCTTGTTGGCACCGCAGAAACGGTCTACGACATAGAGCTTCTTGCCCGAGAGCTCCTTGATGGCGATCTCCTTGACAGCCTTCCAGGTCTCCTCGGTGACGGGCTTGTTGTCGTTCTTGTACTCCTCAGAGGTCCACCATACCTTATCCTTCGAGTTGACGTCGAGGACGATGAACTTGTCCTTGGGCGAGCGGCCGGTATACACACCGGTCATCACGTTGACAGCGCCGAGCTCGGTCACTGTGCCCTTCTCGAAGCCCTCGAGCGAGGGATCGGTCTCTGCCTTGAACAGCTCATCATAGCTGGGGTTGTAGATAACCTCCTTGACATCCTTGATGCCATACTGGGTCAAATCAATTGTACTCATTGTATGATTTATTAGAATTGAGTTTAGTTGCTTTTTTACCTTCGGCCCACCTGACGGCGAGGCCTTGTTTACCGAGTGCAAATATACGGACTTTTTTCGTGAAAAATAAATTATTAAGGAAAAATTTCCTTAATTTTCACTAACAGGGCTCCCGACCCGTCAGACGGATCAGACAGGTCAGACAGGCCCCCTTCAGGGAGCACCGCTCCCTGCACCCGTCCCTCGCCCGCCAGCATGCCGCAGGCGGCCTCGATATCTTCCCCTCGCGAGGCACGTATCGTAGCCGTCACGCCTTGCGCGTTCAGGCGGTCGCGGAAGGCCTCCATCTTTCCAGCCTCAGGTGGCCTCCCCTCGAATCCCGGGATGGCATGAAAGCGTATCAGGTTCACCCTGCACGACGTCCCCCTCAGCAGCCGCGCCAGCGCGTCGGCATGCCGCAGGTCGTCATTGACCCCGCGCCACATGATATACTCCGCCGACAGGCGCCTCTGGTGCGCGAAATCATAGCCGCGCAGCATCTCGATGACATCGGCCACAGGCCACGCGTTCTCGACGGGCATCAGACTGCGGCGCTCATCGCTGTATGGCGAATGCACACTTATAGCCACATGCACGTCAGTCTCCTCGAGCAGACGCCTCAACCCCGGGATATGCCCGATGGTCGACACCGTGATGCGGCGCGGACTCCACGCCAGCCCCCACGGAGCCGTCAGCGCGCGGATGGCACGTATCACCTCGTCGATATTGTCCATCGGCTCACCCATCCCCATGAACACGATATTGGTCAGATTCTCCGACCCCGGCACCGAGAACACCTGATTGAGAATCCCCGCCGTCGTCAGCGACCCGTGGAAACCCTGCGCCCCGGTCATGCAGAAACGGCAGCCCATGCGGCAACCCGCCTGCGACGACACACACAGCGTGGCCCTCTCCCGGTCAGGGATATAGACCGACTCCACGTCGATTCCACCCCCCGTCCCGGGCACGATATAGTCCACATCGGCCGTCCTGGCCGCAAAGAGATACTTGGCGGTCCCGTCAGCCGACAGCGACTCGCGCACAGGCCCCGACAGGCCGACGCAATAACGCTCCGCAAGCCATTCGCGGGCCTTGAGCGACAGCTCGGTCATCTCCGAAATCTCACTCACGCGCCCCTGATAGATGCGGCGCGCCATCTGCCCTGCCGCAAACGGGCGCAACCCCGCCTCGGCAGCCACCCCCTTCAGCTCGTCGGGAGTCATCCCGAGCAGGGGAATCCTATATCTCGAATCAGTCATATTCATGCTCTTATTCCACTGCAAAATTACTCAAAAACACACTAAAACCCAAAAAATCCACCCCCCTTGCACATCCCGCTTAAAAACCTTAACTTTGCGCCATAACCTACCTGCCACAACCATGAACATCCGACCTGCACTTCAGCTACTGACAGCACTCGCCATGCTGCTGAGCCTGACATCATGCCCTGACGACTCAGAAGATTACGGCGACATCAGCAAAATCACACTCTGGGACCTCGACAATACCGGCGACACCCCTGAGCCCATATCCGGGAGTTGTCCGGCCGAAGCATTCATGCTCCATCTCATCATCGAGACTGCCAATGACTCGTATGCCACCACCACCTTTCTGCACAGCCCGATAACCGCCGTCGAAATATTTGCGACAGACACCCGTGGCAACACGGCGGATGTGACATCTCTGTTCGCCATATACCCCATGACAGACTTCGGCACCCCCTCCCCGGCCCTCCCTCTCGGTGGCAACGGAACCCCCATCACACAGCTTGGCTGCGGAAACTGGAAGTTGGCCATGCGGTCGCCCCTCCCAGCAGACACATACACATTCATCGCCGATGTCACGCTCGCCAACGGAAGCACCCTTTCCTCTCAGCCCACCGCACCGATCACCCTCACCACCAAGCCATGAAACACCTGCTCATCCCACTGCTTGTCCTGCTCACCGCCCTCCACGCATACGCAACCGATAGCGATTCGACGGCGGTACGCAAATATGAAATCGCCTTCCGCCTCGGCGACAACATCAGAATAGGGGGAGGCTACGGAGACACCTTCACAGACAAAGACGCAATAACCGGCGAGGCAGAGTTCGCATTGTTCATCACCCGGGACATAAGCATCAACGCCGGCATAAGCATAGCAACACATACCCTCACGCCCCTCCCGGCCCACGACGGTTACTACCTGCTGCAACGGGAAGGCGGCGACAAGACCGTGACCTTAGGCACAATCGAGGCCGGAATCAGATACACATTCAGGCCAAACTCTAGATGGTCATTCCAGGCCGGACTATCGCTCGGCCTCTGCAGCGCCTTTACCGACGAGGGGGATCCCGTCCCGGCCTACTATAAACAGCACGGCAGCAACAACATATATCGCATAGATTCAAGAATCAAGGATACCTGGGGACTTGCCATAACACCGGCCTTACGAATACGCTATCATTTCGGCAACCGCACACCGGCGTCATTCGTCAACCCCTATCTCTTTGCCGAGGCAGCATTACGCACACATATCTCACGTAAGATACATCACGACTACATAGTCAGCGACCCCTATACCGACACACATATCCTGACATACCGCAACAGCGCCCACATGCCCACTACCATTCCCGTTTCACTCGGCATAGGCATCGAATTTGACAGACTTATGCCTAAATAACAAAAAAACACCTCCCGGGTCAAAAAAATTCACATCTACTCTTGCAAAATCAAAAAAAACGCACTACCTTTGCAGCGCAAAACCACAGACGGGGTATTAGCTCATCTGGCTAGAGCGCGACACTGGCAGTGTCGAGGTGAGCGGTTCGAGTCCGCTATACTCCACCCCAAAAGCGAATCCGGCAATCGCCGGGTTCGCTTCTTTTTTGGATAGCCGAGCCTTTTCAGGCATCCCGCTCCCCGTTCAGGGAGGAACGCTCGCCGCCCCCGTCAGCTTATTTCCCGCTCTGCGCCCCCGGTTTTCACGGTATTTTTGCTATCTTTGCAAAATCAACCCTTTTCTATCATGAAAACCCTCCACCTCATCCTTATCGCCGGGGCGCTGCTGTGGGGCGCGGCAGCACAGGGAGCCCGCGTCGAGAGCTATCCTGTCAGTGCCGTGCGCCTCACCCCCTCACCCTTCGACGACGCCCGGCGCATGGACATCCGCTACCTCCTCGCCCTCGATCCCGACCGCCTGCTCGCACCCTACCTCCGCGAGGCGGGGCTCACCCCCAAGGCCCCCACATATACAAACTGGGAGGACACCGGGCTCGACGGCCATATCGGAGGCCACTACCTCTCGGCCCTCTCATACATGTATGCGGCCACGGGAGATGACGAGATCAAGCACCGCCTCGACTATATGCTCGACGAGCTTCGCGGGTGCCAGGATGCCGCGGGCGACGGCTATCTGTGCGGCGCCCCCGGAGGACGCAGGATATGGGACGAGGTGAGCCGCGGCGACATCCGCGCCGGAGCATTCAGCCTCAACGGCGGATGGGTGCCCCTCTACAACATCCACAAAATCTTTGCCGGACTCCGCGACGCATGGCTCCAGACCGGGAGCGAGGATGCACGCACCATGCTCATAGACCTCACCGACTGGATGGAACGTACCGTCTCCGGGCTCACCGACCGGCAGATACAGCAGATACTCGCCAGCGAGCACGGCGGTCTGAACGAGGTATTCGCCGATGTGGCCGCAATCACAGGCGACGACAGATACCTCACACTCGCACGGCGCTTCTCGCACCGCACCCTCCTCGACCCGTTGCTCCGGGGCGAAGACAGGCTCACGGGTATGCATGCCAACACCCAGATACCCAAGGTCATCGGCTTCAAGCGCATTGCCGACCTCACCGGCGACAAGGCCTGGGATGACGCCGCGCGCCTGTTCTGGACCAACGTCACCGGCCACCGCTCGGTGAGCATCGGAGGCAACAGCGTGCGCGAGCATTTCCACCCCGCCGACGATTTCTCGTCCATGATGTCGAGCGAACAGGGCCCCGAGACCTGCAACACCTACAACATGCTCCGCCTCAGCAAGATGCTCTACGAGTCATCGGCCGACACCCGCTATATCGACTACTACGAGCGCGCCCTCTACAATCACATCCTCTCGACCATCGACCCCGTGCAGGGTGGTTTCGTATATTTCACTCCCATGCGCCCCGGCCACTACCGCGTCTACTCGCAGCCTCAGACCTCCATGTGGTGCTGCGTAGGCTCGGGCCTCGAGAACCACGCCCGATACGGCGAAGCCATCTATGCCCACGCCTCAGACACCATCTTCGTCAATCTCTTCATCCCCTCGGTCCTCACCTCAGACAACGCCGGGCTGGAGCTCTCCACCGATTTCCCGCGCTCCGGGGAGGTCACCGTCAAGGTCAATCCCCGCGACGAAGGCCGTGAGTTTGCCCTTGCACTCCGCATCCCCTCATGGACCGCCAGCGCCACCCTCGCCGTCAACGGCACCCCGCAGCCCATAACCCACACAGGCGGCTACGCCACAGTGCGCCGCACATGGCACAGAGGCGACTCCGTGACCCTCACACTCCCCATGCACCTCAAGGCCGAACCGCTCCCCGACGGCTCCAACTATGTCTCATTCCTCTATGGCCCCGTCGTCCTCGCCGCCGCCACAGGCACCGAGCGTCAGGACGGCCTCTTTGCCGACGACAGCCGCGGCGGCCACATAGCCGACGGCCCGCGCATACCCCTGCACAGACTCCCAGCCATAATCTCTGAGGACGGCGACCTGCTCTCCCACCTCACTCCCGTTGCCGGAGAACCCCTCCGCTTCACCCTCTCCGGCCTCACCGACACACGCTTCGAGGGCCTCACACTGCGTCCCTTCGCCACCATCCGCGAGAGCCGCTACATGGTCTATTTCCCCCACTACACCCAAGGCGCCTGGCAAGCCACGCACGACAGCATAGCTGCCGCCGAAGAAGCCCTCATGCGCCTCGACGCCATCACCGCCGACATCGTGACCTGCGGCGAACAGCAGCCCGAGAGCGACCACTTCATCACCATGCAAGACTCGCGCACCGGCAGCGACGACGGCCTCCGCTGGCGCGAGACATCAGGCACCGTCACCTACCGCATGAACCCCGCATTACGTCCCGTCACCGCAGTGCGTGTCACCTACCGCCCGGCCCCCCGCCGTAGCGCCCGCATACTAATCGACGGCACCCCCATAGGCACCCTACCCGCCGGAACAGGCACCCTCACCCACATCGACCTCCCCCTCCCCGCAGCGATCAACACCCCCATTACCCTCACCATCACCCCCGCCGACACCCCAACTACCCCCCACATCTACACCCTCCGCCTCCTCACCGAGTAAACACCCTATCCACCCCTTTTTGAAAAGTCCGGCACCTTCAGGTGACCACAAACCACATCATATCATGAAACCTATCATCCCCCTTATCATTGCCGCATTTATTCCCGGGGCAGCGGCAGCGGAGACCGTCGCGAGCCCTGACGGGCGGCTGGCCGTCACTGTCGATACCCTCGTGGGAGGTGTCCCGTCATACGCCGTTGCATACGACGGAATCACCGTGATACAGCCCTCGCCGCTGGGATTCAGGATGGCCGACGGCAAGGATTACTCGCGCGCCATGGCCATGACATCGGCCAAGGCCGACACGGTGAGCCGGTCGTTCGTCCAGGACCGCATCAAGCACGGACGTGTCGACTGGCGCGCCAACACCCTCAGCACCACCTTCCGCGGGCCCGAGGGACAGGAGATGACCGTCGAATGGGAGGTGGCCGACAACGACATCGCCTTCCACTATCAGATACCGTCGCACAAGGGGCAGCACGGCGCCGTAATAGCCTCCGAGGCTACGGCCTACCGCTTCCCTGCCGACTCGACCACCATCTTCGCCACCCCGCAGAGCGACGCCATGGTGGGATGGAAACGCACCAAGCCGAGCTATGAGGAGTTCTACATACTCGACGCGCCGCTCACCGAGCGGTCGCAGTTCGGCCACGGCTTCACGTGGCCCGCGCTCTTCCGCGTCGCATCACCCAAAGGTGACATCTGGACCCTGCTGAGCGAGACTGGGGTCGACGGCTACTATTGCGCCTCGCACCTCAGCGACAACGAGGGAGGACTGTTCAGCGTGGCATATCCGATGCCCGAGGAGAACAACGGCAACGGATCGGCCGCGCCGGGCCTGGCACTGCCGGGCACTACACCCTGGCGCACCATCACCGTCGGCCCGTCGCTCGCGCCGATAGTCGAGACAGTGGTGCCCTGGGCCGTCACCGAACCCCGATACGAGGTCACCTCACCCGCGCGACCCGGCAAAGGCACATGGAGCTGGCTGCTGTGGCAGGACAGGTCGATAAACTATGACGACCAGAAGGCCTTCATAGACCTCGCGGCCGAGATGGGCTATGACAATGTGCTGATAGACAACTGGTGGGACACCCGCATCGGGCGCGACAAGATTGCCGACCTCGTGGCATACGCCCGCTCCCGAGGGGTCAACGTCATACTATGGTACTCGTCGAGCGGACACTGGAACGACATCGAGCAGGGCCCCGTCAACCTCATGGACCGTCCCATAGTGCGCAAGAGGGAGATGCGCTGGCTGCGCGACCTGGGCGTGCGCAACATCAAGGTCGATTTCTTCGGAGGTGACAAGCAGGAGACCATGCGCCTGTACGAGGATATCCTCAGTGACGCCGCCGACCACGGCATAGACGTGATATTCCACGGATGCACCCTGCCGCGCGGATGGGAGAGGATGTACCCCAATTTCGTCGGCGCCGAGGCGGTGCTTGCCTCAGAGAACCTGATTTTCAGCCAGGATTTCTGCGACAAGGAGTCGCTGCAGGCCACCATCTACCCCTTCACCCGCAATACGGTGGCATCCATGGAGTTTGGCGGCACACTGCTCAACCGACGCATGAACCGGGGCAATGACGGGGGCAACATCCGGCGCACGGGCGACGCCTTCCAGCTCGCCACAGCCATCCTCTACCAGAATCCCGTGCAGAATTTCGGCCTGGCGCCCAACAACCTCACCGACGCACCCGCCGAGGCCATAGAGTTCATGAAGCAGGTGCCCACAGTCTGGGACGAGACCATCTTCATAGACGGCTATCCCGGACGATATGTGGTGATGGCGCGCCGCAGCGGCGACGACTGGTACATCGCCGGGGTCAACGCCACCCGCGAGCCTGTCGAGCTACGCATCCCCCTCACCCCCCTGCGGCTCACCGGGGGTGAGGCCAAGCTCTACACCGACCGCTTCAACAAAAAGAAGGGCCACCACCTCCGCACCGAGTGGCGCAAGACCGACCATCTGGGACATCTCCCCGTCACCATCCTCCCGAACGGCGGCGTGGTGGCAGTGCTGCACTGACCGAAGGGGGTAAAAATATGCCAAAAATGATTCCGAATCATTCACATTGGGTTGTTGAGAATGATTCGGAATCATTTTTGGCACAGAATTCATTGCATAATTCAAAATTTAACAATAACTTTGCAGCGCAAGAAACAGTAAAAGGTAACAATAGATTTGTAGATTTTTTTCATGACCTGAAACACAAGAACCTGACTTCACTATCGCAACGACTGCATTTTCAACAGGTAAGAAAGATTGTTTCAATGGTTCCTCTCAGATTGCGGCATCCGCCCATAGCCGGAATCATATTTATGAAGAATACGACAACAAACCGCGCCGGATACGATAACAAATCTCAGGCATAATCTTCCTTTTCACCAAAGGACAGCCCCCGGCACAACCGTGTTGTAGGGAATATATATCTAGATACATTAAAAATCATTCAAATCACCGGAATTGGAATGTGACGCACCTGTTTTTTTATTATCTTTGCGGTAGAGGAGTCTGAATCGTCCTCCGCCATGAATAAACCCGACAATCCCTGACAAATAAATGAAAATCAAATTTCTGCTGCTGGTCGCACTGCTCACCGCCACTCTGGGCATGGGGGCACAGGGCCGCTTCGAGGCCGGCGACGGCACATTCCTGCTCAACGGCGAGCCTTATGTGGTCAAGGCCGCCGAGCTGCATTATCCACGCATACCGCGTCAATACTGGGACCACCGCATCAAGATGTGCAAGGCCCTCGGCATGAACACCGTGTGCCTGTATGTGTTCTGGAACGCCCACGAGCCCGAACCCGACCGGTTTGACTTCGAGGGCCAGAACGACCTGAGGGCCTTCGTGAAGCTGTGTCAGGATAACGGCATGAACGTCATACTACGTCCCGGCCCCTATGTATGCGCCGAATGGGAGATGGGGGGACTGCCCTGGTGGCTGCTCAAGAAGAAGGACATCCGCCTGAGGGAACAGGACCCGTATTTCATCGAGCGCGTCGACAAGTTCCAGAAGGCCGTGGCGGCACAGGTGGGCGACCTCACCGTGGCCGACGGAGGCCCGATAATAATGGTGCAGGTCGAGAACGAGTACGGCTCGTATGGCACCGACAAGCCATACGTCGCCGAGATACGCGACATGCTGCGCCGCAATTTTGGCGACAAGGTGACCCTGTTCCAGTGCGACTGGGCCTCAAACTTCCTCAACAACGGCCTTGACGACCTGATATGGACGGTCAATTTCGGCACAGGCGCCAACATAGACGAGCAGTTTGCCAAGCTGCGCGAGGTGCGGCCCCACAGCCCGCTGATGTGCTCGGAGTTCTGGAGCGGATGGTTTGACAAATGGGGAGGCAACCACGAGACACGCCCCGCCGGGGCCATGATCGAGGGGATAGACGAAATGCTATCAAAAGGTATCTCGTTCAGCCTCTACATGACCCACGGAGGCACCAACTGGGGACACTGGGCGGGGGCGAACTCGCCCGGATTCGCCCCCGACGTGACCTCATATGACTACGACGCCCCCATCAGCGAGTCGGGACTCGCCACACCCAAATACACGCAGCTGCGCAAGACGCTGGCCAAGTATTCGGACAGGAAGCTGCCCTCCGTCCCCGCACCCGTCAGGACTACGGCAATCCCCGTCATAGAGTTCTCGGAGGTCGCGCCACTGTTCGCCAACCTCCCCGAAGGGAAGAAGGACGAGAACATACGCACCATGGAGGAGTATGACCAGGGATTCGGCTCTATCCTCTACCGCACCACCCTCCCGGCACTCCCGGACGGAGGTGTGCTGTGCGTGAGCGACCCTCATGACTACGCGCAGGTGTTTGTCGACGGGCTCTATGTGGGCACGCTCGACCGCCGTCTGGGCGAGAAGGAGCTGCGCCTGCCGCCGTGCCGGGAAGAGGCCGTGCTCGACATCCTTGTCGAGGCGATGGGGCGCATCAATTTCGGACGCGCCATCAAGGATTTCAAGGGAATCACCGACCGTGTCACCGTGACCGAACAGAGGGGTGGCCACCGGTTCGTGTGCGACCTCAAGGGCTGGACGGTCTACAACCTCGAGGACAAGGCCGAGTATTACGACTCGATAGAGTATCTGCCCCTCGGGACATTCACGCCCGGCAATGACGGCCGTCTGCCGCGCGGAGTGTATCGCGGCACATTCAATGTCGACCGCCCGGGCGATACGTTCCTCGACTTCTCCACATGGGGCAAAGGACTTGTATATGTCAACGGCCATCCGCTCGGGCGCATATGGGAGATTGGGCCGCAGCAGACCCTCTATATGCCCGGCTGCTGGCTGCGCAAGGGGGAGAACGAGATAATGGTCTATGACATCCTCGGACCGCGCGAGGCGCGCTCGCGTGGCCTGAGAGAGCCGATAATCGACAGCCTCAACCTCCCGGCAATACCCGTGCACCGCAAGGATGACGAGACGCTCGACCTGACAGGCGAGACACCCGCGCTGACCGCCGCATGTGCCCCCGGCAACGGATGGCAGCAGTTCACCTTCGATCTTCCCGCCACAGGGCGTTATGTCTGCATCGAGGCACTGTCGCCCATCGGCAAGGGCACCGAGGCGGCAATCGCCGAGCTATACCTGCTCGACAAGGATGGCAAACGCCTGTCGCGCGAGCCGTGGACGGTGAGATATGCCGACAGCGAGGAGGTGACACACGGCAACCATGCCGCAGACAAGATATTCGACCTGCAGGAATCGACCTACTGGACCACCCCGCGGGGTATCCCCTACCCCCAGGCCGTCGTCATCGACCTCGGGGCCGAGCACACGCTGGGGGGCATACAGATGCTGCCCCGCATGGAGAGCACCGTGCCCGGCGCGATAAAGGATTTCAAGGTCTACGTCAAGCCCGGCGATTTCAGATACTGACTCACGACAACTGATACCATCACGATATAAGAAAAAATGAACCACATCCGTCACATTCTTCCCCTCGCGGCCATGATAATGGCCGGCGCGCAGGGTGTACTTGCAACAGAGAAGGCCACGGTCAACCTGCACCTCTCGGAGGCCGACACGGCACTCACCATTCCGGCCGAGATATACGGCCAATTTGCCGAACATCTCGGCACATGTATCTACGGTGGCCTGTGGGTGGGCCCCGGGTCGTCCATCCCCAACACCGACGGCTATCGCAATGACGTGCTGGGCGCACTGCGCGCCCTCAAGGTGCCGGTGATGCGCTGGCCGGGAGGCTGCTTTGCCGACGAGTATCACTGGACAGACGGCATCGGCCCCAAGGAGAACCGTCCCGTAATGGTCAACACCAACTGGGGTGGCACCGTCGAGGACAACAGCTTCGGCACTCACGAGTTCTTCAACCTGTGCGAGCTGATAGGCTGCGAGCCATATCTGAGCGGCAATGTCGGCAGCGGCACCGTCGAGGAGCTGGCCAAATGGGTCGAGTATATCACCGCCGAGAACGGCCCGATGGCCGAGAAGCGCAAGCAGAACGGCCGCGAGAAACCCTGGAAGCTCAAGTATCTCGGCGTAGGCAACGAGAGCTGGGGTTGCGGAGGACATTTCACCCCCGAGGACTATGCCGGAGCATACCGCCGCTATCAGACCTACTGCCGCGAGTTTGACAGCAACAGGCTCTTCAAGATAGCCTCGGGCGCGAGCGACTATGACTACAACTGGACCGACGTGCTGATGAAGAAGGCCCGTCGCCACATGAAGGGACTCTCGCTGCACTACTATACCGTCAAAGGGTGGAACGGCAGCAAGGGCGCGGCCACGAAATTTGACGACGACGAGTACTACTGGACGCTGGGCAAGTGCCTGGAGATCGAGGATGTCATCGGACGCCACGACTCGATCATGACCGTCTATGACCCCGACAAGAGAGTAGCCCTGATGGTAGACGAATGGGGCACATGGTGGGACGAGGAGCCCGGAACGGTGCGCGGACACCTCTACCAGCAGAACACCATGCGCGACGCCATGGTGGCAGCCCTCAGCCTCAACGTGTTCCACCGCCATACAGACCGTGTCAAGATGGCCAACATAGCCCAGATAGCCAACGTGCTGCAGTCGATGGTGCTTACGAAGGACAACAAGATGGTGCTCACCCCCACATATTACGTATTCAAGATGTATGTGCCTCACCAGAACGCCACGGTTGTGCCCCTCGATGTCGAGACAACCGCACGCAAGGTGCTCGGCGACCGCACGGTGCCCACAGTCAGCGCAACAGCCTCGACCAAAGACGGCATACTCAACATCACCCTGACAAACATCGACCTCAACGAGCCTGCCGAGGTGACCATACCCCTCGACCGCGCCCGCAAGGACAAGATAACAGGCGTGATACTCACCGCCGCCTCGATTGACGACTACAACGATTTCGGACAGGCCGAGAAAGTTAAGCTCAAGTCCTTCAGCGGCTACAAGGCAGGCAAATCGGGCCTCACCGTCAACCTCCCCTCCAAGTCGATAGTGTCACTGAGCATCCCCCTCTGACGCACCGGCATACCGGCAATAGAAAACAGGGACGCTCCCGTGCGGGGCGTCCCTGCTATATTTTCATACAGAAGCTGTCCGGGTTCAGGGCTTCTCTGAATATACCACATTCAGCACCGTCTGTCCCACGGCCTTAAGCGTCCGGCGGTCTATGTTGTCCATATTGTCCTGAGCCGTATGCCATGTTGGATTGAACGACTTCGTGACCTCGTTCTTCGACTCTATGATGTCGATGGCAGGTATCCCGGCCTGGTTGACATAGAAATGGTCGTCAATCACGGCTCCGCCGTCGACATTGACAAACCTGTCACCATATCCGGCACGCACCGCCGCGCTCCATACCTTGTCGACAATGCCCGGAGCGGACTGGTTTGAGAAATACTCCCTGTGGAATTTGGCATCGATGCCCCCCACCATATCGAGCAGCACGGCATAACGCGGCAAGGAATCCTGTGCATACGGCAGATGGGCTACCCAGTATTGGGTACCTAATGCCCACGACTCATCGTGAATCGAGAAGCCTGACGACTGCCCGTAGTCCTCGGCATCGACAAAAAGTATGTCAACCCCCACCTTCGGCTCCTGCTGGCCGAGATGACGCGCCACCTCGAGCAGCACGCCTACACCGCTGGCACCGTCATTGGCACCTGGGATGGGCAGCAGGCGGTTCTCCTCGCGGTCGTCAGAGTCGGCCCACGGACGCGTGTCATAGTGGGCGAGAAGCAATATCCTCTCCTTGGCCTCAGGCTTGAACGAAGCCATTATGTTTGTTATCGGCAGACGGTCGCCGTTATATGCAGTCACGACACCGGTCTGGGTCTTCACGGTATCGGCCCCATGACGCACAAGCTCATCCTGCAGCCATGTGGCACAGGCAGCACTCGCCTCGGTGCCGGGCACACGCGGCCCGAAAGCAACCTGACGGTAGACATACGCATAAGCGCTGTCTGCGTCAAAACGCCCGCCAATCACAACCCCGTCCCCCTGAGCCGAGTCCTCGTCCCGGGTCGCGTAATTACCATTGGTGCGGCATCCCGACAGCAGTATCACAGCCATCGCCGACATAGCGGCAGACATAAGGAGGTGTTTCATGCTGTGGTTTATGTTTTAATGGTTTACTATGATTGATGTTTGGCAGCTCCGGCATATATGCACCGGACAATAGCGCACTGTGAGGGGGTTCCCGACTGCAAAGTTACAACTAAGTTACAAATCGCCAACAATTTTATTACAATATATTTCAGCGTTTAACCATGTTTAACACAGTGTCATAAAGCGACAAAAAAATCTCCCCGACATACGAAACCAAGCGCCATGATAGTTGTATATAAAGAAAAATGCGTACCTTTGCGCGCTAAAACAAAAAACGAACACTCTCTAACCGAAACGACAATGTATTGGACACTTGAACTGGCCTCCAAGCTCGAGGACGCCCCCTGGCCCGCCACCAAAGACGAGCTCATAGACTACGCCATGCGCTCAGGCGCCCCCATGGAAGTAATCGAAAACCTCCAGGAAATCGAAGACGAAGGCGAACCCTACGAAAGCATCGAAGACATCTGGCCCGACTACCCCTCCAAAGAAGACTTCTTCTTCAACGAAGAGGAGTATTAAGACTCAAATTTACACGCAACATACTGATTACCAGCCATATAAGCAATTAGAATTTGTTTGTATGGCTGGTGTTTTATGGTCTAAAATAGCCGAATTTGTTTGTGTAAAATACAACATTTGCCCCGATTTTTCCGTTTTGTTTGTATATAATTCACTACCTTTGCAGACATGTGGGAATATCGTAAAAATACAAACAAATAACGGCCTATGGGAAGGACAAAGAGATTATACCCATTAGGGAAATACCGTCTCAGGACACCAAAAAATCCGGATAAGAACAAGGCTTATCCGGTGGACATAGAATATACTTGGAACCGTAAGGTGATCCGACGCACTACCAATATCTTCGTGAAGATTGCAGACTGGAACTAGAATCTTCACGCCGGGCGCGGTGGTGTTCGCCCATCCTACGGCTCGGAGTCCAAGCGCATCAACAGTGTATTACTTGCAAGAGTAGAAAGGACAGATTCTTTACTTGCCGAATTTGCCCAAAACAATCCGCATCAAATAACGGAAGAAGTCATAGATGGCTTCCTTCTTGAAAAGCCTGTTGCCGTAAGGAAAGATAACGGTAAGGACTTTGTTGAGTTCGTTACTGACAGGCTGGATTCCGAATATTCCCGAAACCGTATCGGCCGTAGTCGCTATGAAAACGGGAAAAGCGGCATGAATATGTTTAAGGAGTTCCTGCGTTCAAAAGAACGTGGAACATATAAATCCGATGGAATCTATCTTGGAGAGATTTCTATTGAGCTGCTTGAAGAATATATAGAATGGCGTCGTGAAATAAAACAGAATAGCGACCACACCATCAACCATGCTCTGACCCCTATTCTCAAAGCCTGTGCTTATGCCGCAGAACTACATATAATAGATGCGGCATTAAATGCGAGAATACAAGACATGCGTATTGCAGTCAAGCCTAATCTATCCGGTGATGAGTCTTCTTATGACGGCAAGAGCCTTTCGCAAGAAGAATTGGCAAAGTTGATAGAATACTACCATCATTGTAAGGAACCCCGTCGTAAGGAATATATTGAAATGTTTCTTTTCGCCTTTCACGCTTGCGGTCTTCGAGTCGTAGATATTATGACGCTTCAATGGACTAATGTCGATTTGAAGAAAAAAGAATTAAGAAAGGTCATGATTAAGACAGGGAAACGCCATATAATTCCGTTGTCTGACCCGGCTATTGAATTACTTGAAGCATGGAAAGAGAAAAACGGGGATTCCAAATTTGTATTCAACCTTGTAAAAGAGAATCTGGATATAGATGATGATGAGGCATTATATAAAGTCAGAAATACGGCGACAAGAAGTATTAACCAATCCTTGACTGTTGTGGGAGAGGAACTGGAGCTTAGTTTCCCGCTGACTATGCACGTTGCGAGACATACATTCGCCGTTTATGCCTTGAATGAAGGACTTTCTATGTCTGTTGTCAGCCGTCTTCTCGGTCATGGAAGCACAGATATAACGGAGAAAGTGTATGCTCGTTTTCTTCCTGAAACTTTGTCCACTGAACTTAACAGACTTTCTGGTTTATCCTCATTTAGATTATAAACATATTATTATCCATAAAAAAACAGTTGACCCGATTGTGAGTCAACTGTTTTTTATTTATACGGAAGATAATGGAGTGGCAAAAGCCTCATAATGGAACCGACTGAGAAAAAGATCCACATCGGATTGAGAGTACCAGTATTTGTCTCCGCATCTGGAATATCCAAGAAATCCTTTATCACGGAGCATTTTAAGATACTTATGTTTGATATTGAGTAATTCCATTATCGCCTGATTATCATACACCCTATTTTTAAGAGAGTTTTCACAGGGTTTTCCTTGTTTTTCGAGGATTGAGAGTATTCTGTTTAGAATATCTCTATCAGTCGATTCTCCGTTTTGCTTTGCCATAGGCATCTCTTTGGTATGTCAAATACGGAAACGTAAATTTATTGCTTTTCGAGGGCGTATCTGCCCATTGTGGTAATATAGAATCACCACGGATTGTGTATGTTCTTTTCATCTTTTAAGGGGATTAGTGGGTGATTTGACCGAATACAGAGATGGTGGCCCACATTCCGGACTGCGGGTCGCCGGTATCTATATTTCGGCTGGGATTTTGAGTAAAGCGTTTGAGGCACTCGGCTGTCTTACGCTTTGAACGTGTAACCATCCATGTGGCGAAAAAGATTACTGTCTGTCAGCGGGTTCCCGATATTTCAATGAAGTTTCCCAACATTTCCCAACTTGGAAATTTGTCGGAAACAAACAGCCATATTCCGGTTGTTTCTATATCGAATCCGATACGGTGCGGTGCTTTCCCCATGACAACCGATTGGGCATTTTCAGGATATAAGTCATGACAATTCCTGATAGACCCTTAATCTCGCCTTATTGGATTTATCCCTGAATTCTTAGCGGCACACACCGTCATGTCAATTCGTTGTAACGAACTGGCAGACTGACATCTATACTCTTTCAAAAGGAGTAAGGATAGCCACAGCCAAATCTTAACGTGTCTTAAAAAAACAGGGAACTACCTGAGGAATACCTCAGCAGGGTTTCGGCTTATGGCGAACTTTGCGGCATAACATTAAATCCGAAAAAGAATATGAAAATAAAAATGCTCAATTCCATCGCCGGAAAAGCTTCGTTCAAAATGAAAAACAAAAAACAATGAAAGAAACT